>JAEEGL015990319.1_pt1 | contig 13207 bp, 14 predicted proteins | sample 9134231 | NCBI WGS metagenome assembly JAEEGL01 (sample SAMN16246548, study PRJNA631951) | gut metagenome | biome: gut microbiome; feature: rumen; material: fiber-attached | host: Bos | place: Iran: Karaj | collected 2018-10
AGAGCGCCTGGCCGGTGAATGGGGTCTCAGCATCCTGATCGATTACAACGGCATGCAGATCCTCCTCGACGCCGGGGCCTCGGACCTCTTTTTGAAAAACGCGAAGCTCCTCGGCAGGGATCTGAACCGCATCGATTTTGCGGTGCTATCCCACGCGCATTACGACCACGCGGACGGATTCCCTGCCCTGCTCCGCGAAAACCCGAAGCTCCGGATCCTGGTCCGGCAATGCACCGCGGCGAACTGCTATGCGATCAAAGAGGCCGGGCTGGAGTACATCGGCGCCGCCCCTGTGTTGCTCACGGAGTTTGAGGATCGGCTGCGGCGGGTCGACGGGGACTGCGAGGTCGCGGAGGGCGTCTGGCTGATCTCGCACAAGCGCCCGGGCCGGGCGCAGATCGGCGTCCGGGAGCACATGTTCGTCAAGATCGGCGGCGCGCTGGAGCCGGATGATTTCTCCCACGAGCAAAGTCTCGTCTTCGAGACGGAACGCGGGCTTTGTATCTTCAACAGCTGCTCGCATGCCGGCGCATTGGAGATCATCGAGGAGGTCCGCCAGGCTTTCCCGGAGCGCCGGATCCATGCCTATGTCGGCGGCTTCCATCTCCACCGGAGGTCTCCGGAGGAGGTAGAGCGCTTCGCGCTGCGCCTGAAGACGGCCGGCATCGAAACGATCTGCACCGGCCACTGCACCGGTGATGCGGCCTGCGCGATCCTGAAGGCGCATCTGGGCGAGCGCCTCATCCAGTTCTTTGCCGGAATGGAAATGGATCTGTAAAGGCAGCAACTCCCGCGGGGCTCTGACTGTGTCAGGGCTCCGCGCTTTTTTGCACTCGGCCCCTGCAGGGGCTCCTTTCCCCTTGACGTGCGCTGATTTTTTTGCTACAATCTCGGTAAACGATCGTTTACTTTTGAGGTGCGGCACATGAGCGACACGAAAGAACGCATTCTGCGGACGGCGCTCGGTCTGTTCGCGTGCGATGGCTACGAGGCCGTCTCCGTGCGCGATATCGCAGGAGAACTCGGCATGACGCAGGGCGCCCTATATAAGCATTATCGGAGCAAGCGGCATATTTTCGACTGCATCCTCTCCCGGATGGAGCAGCGAGACGCCGAGCGCGCGAGGGCTTACGGCGTACCTGACGGGACGGCGCAGGAGATGCCGGAGGCATACCGCAGCGCCTCCATCGACCAATTGGTCGACTACGCGAAGGCGCAGTTCCGCTACTGGACGCAGGACGAATTCGCGGCGCCGTTCCGCAGGATGCTGACGCTGGAGCAATACAGAAGCCCGGAGATGGGGCGGCTCTATCAGCAGTATCTTGCCGCCGGGCCGCTTGATTACACGGCGGAGCTCATACGCGGGATGGGACTCCCGCGCCCGGCGGAAGCCGCAGCGGAGCTGTATGCTCCGATGTTTCTGTTCTGGAGCGTATACGACGGGGCGGAAGACAAAGCGGCCGTGCTGTCCGCGCTGGACAGTCTGACGGAGAATATCCGGCTGCGGCTGACGTGCCGCGGTGATAAAGCAGGGGAGGAAAAAGCATGAACGACAGGATCATCATTCGCAGAGAGACGGAGCGCGACCACCGCGCCGTGGAGCATCTGGTTCGGGAGGCATTCTGGAACGTATATCGCCCGGGCTGTCTGGAGCACTACGTGCTCCACCGGCTTCGGAGCGATCCCGCCTTTGTGCCGGAGCTGGATCTTGTGATGGAAGAAGACGGCCATATCATCGGGCAGAACATGTTCATGCGCGCCCACATCGCGGCGGACGACGGCAGGCAGATCCCCATTATGACCATGGGGCCGATCTGCGTCGCTCCGGAACGCAAGCGGCAGGGCCTCGGCAAGCGGCTTCTGGACTTCTCTCTGGAGCAGGCCGCCGCGCTCGGCTGCGGCGCCGTGTGCTTCGAAGGGAACATCGGTTTTTACGGCAGGAGCGGTTTTACGTATGCCTCCGCCTTCGGTATCCGCTATCACGGTCTGCCGGAAGGCGCGGACGCCTCGTTCTTTCTCTGCAGGGAGCTGATTCCGGGCTATCTGGACGGCGTCAGCGGAGAATACGCGCCGCCGGAGGGCTACTTTGCCGCGGAGCGGGAGCCGGAGGCGTTCGAGCGTTTCGACGCGCAGTTCCCGCCGAAAGAAAAGCAGAAACTGCCCGGCCAGCTTTTCTGAGCGCGGAAATGATCGGAGGGAGAGCATGACATACCGCAAAACGATCCGTCTGAAAGACGGCAGGGCGTGCTGCCTGCGCAACGGCACGGAGGCGGACGGGGCAGCCGCGCTGGAAAACTTCATCCTGACGCATGAACAGACGGACTGGCTGGCGTCCTATCCGGACGAAAACAGCCTGACCGCCGCGCAGGAGGCGCAGTATCTGAAGGAGAAGACGGAGAGCGAAAACGCGATCGAGCTTGTCGCGGAGGTGGACGGCAAGGTGGTCGGTCTGGCGGGGATCGAGGCCGTCGGGTCACGGAGCAAGGTGATGCACCGGGCTGAGTTCGGGATCAGCATCGATCGGGATTGCTGGGGCCTCGGGATCGGCCGGGCGCTGACGGAAGCCTGCATCGAATGTGCAAGGGCGGCCGGCTATGCGCAGCTGGAGCTGGATGTGGTCGCGGAGAATGAGCGGGCGATCGCGCTCTACCGGAGCGCGGGCTTTGTGGAATACGGCCGGAACCCGCGGGGCATGCGCTCCCGCCTGACCGGCTGGCAGCCGCTGGTGCTGATGCGTCTGGAGCTGGTTCCCTGAAGCCGGAAATGCGATCCGTATGAATGCAGCGGCTATGCGGAGAACGGGAGCTTCGAAGCATGGGGGACCCGCTGCCGGTCCGGATCACCGGAATCTGAAGACAGTCTCAAAACACACGGAAGATAAGCAAAGCCCCCGGAATCGCCGGATTCCGGGGGCTTCGTCTGTTCTGTTTTCTCACTGCTGCGCCGCATAGCCGTCGTCGTCAAAGCGGTACGAGACGCCGTCGATCGTCCGCTCCGCCGCGCGGCACCAGCTGCCGTCCGCCAGACGGTAGCGCCAGCCGGTGTCGTCCCTGCGCCAGCCCTCCGGCGAAACGCCCGCCCAGCGGTTGGCTGGCCGCGCCGCGGCGAGCGCCTCGTTGTCCTGGAAATGCCACCACTCGCTGGTCAGTCCGCCGAAGCCGGCGCCCAGCATATAGCCGCGCAAGAGGTTTGCGTTGGCGTTGTTGCGCGAGATCGCGGAGTACCAGCTCAGATCGTGCATCGAGGTCTGCATCGGAAGCTCGGCGCGGTCCGATGCGCGCTCCATGGTCAGGTCCATCGCGACGCCGAAATTGTGCATGGAGCCGCCGGCGGCCAGGAAGTTGCCGAGCGTGTAAACCCCGTTCGTCATCAGCCTCTTGTAGGTCAGCTCCTCATCCTCCGCCAGCGTCGGGAGATCAGACAGCTTTTTGCCCGTGAAGGTCTCATCCGGGATGGGCTCGTCCAGGATCTCTGCCGCCAGGTCATAGATCGACCGGGTCGCCCGGTTGGGGCGGAAGGAGTCATAGATCCGGATGCGGTAACCGTCTGCCGCCATCGTCTCCGCGGCGGCGATCAGCTTTTTCGCGGTGGGATAGAGCAGCGGCACCAGATACGTTTTCGGCGCGAGGAGGATTTCCTCATATCCGTTGACCACCGTATCCGTGACCTTCGGGATCTTGTATTCGTGCACCATGTAGAGGGAGGAGTACGAGTTCGTGATATCGTAGGAACAGAGATCGCCGATGTAATCCGGCAGATTGATCATGCACTGTGCGCTGTCCACATAACCGGACCAGAGCGGCGTGCCGATCCGGAACCAGCCGTCCTTCTCCTCCAGGATGCTGTAAGCCCGGCTCGCCTGCATGGTCCCCGTCTTCTCCGTTCCGCCCGGGGCAGAAAAGACGTCCATATCCTTCATTGACCACACCGTCGCATAGCAGAGAGCGGCGCCGGTATGCAGCTCGACACGCTCCGGCGGAGCGGCATACTCGCTTCCGCCGATCACGTCGCCGCCCAGCGCGGCGATCTCAAAGCAGTAGGCGCCATAAGGCCGCAGCCGCTCCGTCCGGAAAACGCGTTCGCCGTCCGCCGGGATCTCTTCCAGTACGCGGGACGCGCCCGTCTCCGTGTCGATCTGCCGGATCTGATAGCGCGCTCCCTTGGTCTCGTTCCATGTCAGGACAAAGCGGTTCTCCCCGTCTTCCTCGCAGGCCGGCAGCAGCGTCCGTCCCAGGAAGTCCTCCCGGCTGACCGACGCCGTCTCGGCCAGATTGCCGAGGAAAATGATGCCGTTCTCCTCGCGGAATGCGTCAAGAACAAAGGTCACGGACTCCCCGTAAGCCGGAATGGGCAGGTCTCCGGACGCGCCGAACTGAAGCTCCGCGCCGACGTGCCGGGATTCCCGCAGCTCCTCCCTGCTGCCGTCCGGCCGCAGCAGATACAGGCAGTAGGTGTCGCCCTGCCAACCGGTCCATGACAGATATACCTTCGCGCTCTCCGCGTCGACATACGCCGTCAGATCCTCGACCTTCGGGCGGTTCAGGTAGCAGGCAACGGAGATCGGAGAATCCCCCATGCGGATCCTCGCCTTGCCCAGTGACGAATACGCCCTGCGCGAACGCACGGTCAGATCGACGGCTTCATCCTCCGGAAGGCGCGAGGGCAGAACGCACCGCGGCTGCGTACACAGCGCGGAAAACAGGCATGTCTTCCGTCCGTCCGCGCCCGGCTGATGGGTGTAGACGGCCACATAATAGTCGTCCGCCGTGTCAGAGGGCTCCCAGGTCAGGAGCATGGAATCATCCGCCTGCCGGGAAAGCTCCAGCGCCGCGCCCTGCGGCATTTCGTTTTTCGCCTGAATATAGGGAATCCTGAGCGCCCCGTAGACCCCGATCAGGGCCACCAGGATCGCAAAGAGAATGAGGGAGATCCAGTATGTTGATTTGGACATAAGCCCCTCCCACTGATCAAAGCGCCGCGTCCCTCTGTCTGACGCTTACTCTACGATCCGGATCGTTTCCACGTCGCCTTCACGGTAGGTATAGACGGTGAATCCATCATAATAGAGATTTCCGTCTTCCCCAGTCCCCAGGCAGCTCTGCGCATAATCGCTGTATTCCGGCATGCCGATGGCCTCGAACAGCTCCTTCGTCGTCTTCCCGATCAGAAGCTTTGCGGCCTCGAACTGTTCATTTACGGGCTCTGCGGATTCCGTGGGCTCCGGCGTCTCCTCGGGCGTCGGTTCCGGTTCCTTCGGAGCGTCCGTGGGTTTCGGAGCGGCCGTCGGCTGCGGCGCCGCGGTCGGGGCGGCGGTCGATGTGGGCGCGGCGGTCGGATTTGCGGGCGCGGCGCTCCCCCCTCCGGCGCCGCAGGCGCACAGCAGGATGAGCAGGCAAGCCGCCAGCAAAACCGCGATCGTTTTCTTTCTGTTTCCCATATGCTTCTCCTATTGAATGACCGCCTGCCAGGCGGACAGTGTTTCTCCTTCTCCCGCCGCGATGCGCTCCGGCGCCGCGTCCTGCGGAAGGTAAGCCGTGAATGTGCCGTCCCCGCCGGTGAACGCCTCATAGCTCACGTTCGCACAGCAGATCCGGACCGGCGCGCCGGCGGCCTCCGGCGGCAGCGTTCCGCAATATGCGGTATAGCCGTCCAGCGCCGCGGCAGATGCGGAAACCGTCAGCGAAACGGAGCCGGAAACGTCCGTCAACGCCGGGGTTTCCCGCACCGGGGCGGGCATCACCGGGGCAAAGCGCAGCAGATACCGCAGGTTCCGCTCCACGAGCTCGACCACCACGCAGTCCGCGTGCAGCGTTTCCGTCAGCGTCAGGTTGTAGGCATTCGCCCTGGAAAAGCGCGCCGAGCCGAAGCTGTCCGCCAGATAGGGATAGAGCAGGTTGCCGAAGGAATCCCGGAACATCAGCAGGCTGCCCGAAGCGCCGCCCGCTGTGTTGATCGTAATGCTGTCGGGCCGCGTATCGCTGCCCTGCCGCTCGTAGCGGAGCGTTCCGCCGTAAACCGGATCCGTCTCCGGGTCTGCCGCAGCGGGGTATCGCATTTCAAACAAATCCCCCGTATGCGCCGCGCGGCAGGAAAAGTCCGCGGAAAAGTAGTCGCTGCTTCTTCCGAGCCCGCGGTTGATCTCGTCCGCCGCCAGCGCCGCGCCGGCGCTGTTCCAGTGGGAGTCGTGGGCAAAGTACAGCGTCTCCGTCTGTTCCCTGAAAAGCGTGAACAGGTCCGCGCTGTGAACGCCCGCCGTCTCCAGCAGCCGCAGCAGATGCTCGGCGGAGTGTTCCGCCGCCTTGACGCCGTAGGACGGCATGGCCGCATCGTAGAGGGAGTTTTTGTTCGGCGCCGGGACAAAGAGGAAGGAGACGCCGCGTTCGTCGCAGTACTCCTGCATCAGATACAGGTTCCGCGCGGCGGAGGCCAGCTCCGCGTCGCTCAGCGCACCGACGCCGGTGTAATCGTCCAGCGTGGGGGCGTAGTACAGCCATCCGTCCGCACCTGCGATCACGTCGTTCGCCGTCCCGCCGCCGAAGAAGGAAAGTAGCCGGTTATGGACGGTGACCAGCTCCTGCCGGAGGAAGAAACGGTCGGAGATATAGTCGGAGATCTCGGACAGAACGCTGCGGTTCAAGCCGTCGGCGGTCCGAAGCGCCGGTGCTGAAGCCAAACGCTCATTTGCGCGCGCCTGTGACGGTCCGAACAACAGCATCCCCAGCGACAGCGCGGCGCAGCATATAAGACTAATGCAGATAAACAGCAGATCGATTCTCTCTTTTTTCATCTTACCGCCTCCCCCGTCAGAACTGGAAGTAAATGAAGGGAGAAAACCCGCCTGCCGCCAGTCGGGTCAAGCACAGCGCAAGGAGCAGCAGGCACGCGGCGTAGGACAGGAGCCTGCCCGGCATTTTCGCGTCCAGCGCGTCGAACGCCTTCCTGACCGGCTGCGTGAACACCGCCGCAACGATCAGCAGCCCGATGTTCAGCGCCGTCAGGAGTTCGTGCAGCTTGACGGTGGAAGCCGCGGTGACCGGAACAAAGCCCAGCATGGCCTTCAGCACCTGCCATCCCTCCGCCAGATTCTCCGCACGGAAAAAGACAAAGCCGATGCAGACCACCAGCAGAACGTAAATGCGCCGCAGCCAGCGGCGGAGCCCGTCGGATCTCCATCGCTTCACGCCCAGCGCTTCCTCCGCCGCGGAGAACAGGCCGTGCCATGCGCCCCAGAGGAGGAAGTTCCAGCCCGCGCCGTGCCACAGGCCGCAGAGGACGAACACAACAAACTTGTTGAGCGCCGCCCGCGCCTGTCCCTTGCGGTTTCCGCCCAGCGGAATGTACAGGTAGTCCCGGAACCAGCTCGAAAGGGAAATATGCCAGCGCCTCCAGAAATCCGTGATCGAGTCTGCGGCATAGGGGTAGTTGAAGTTTTCCGGCGTTGAGAAGCCGAACATCTCCCCCAGCCCGATCGCCATATCGCTGTAGCCGGAGAAGTCAAAATAGATCTGCAGCATGTACGCGATCGCGCAAAGCCACGCCACGCGGGCATCCAGCGCGGCATCCGCGCCGAACGCGCCGTCCGCCACGGCAGCCGCCGCGCCGGCCAGCACCAGCTTCTTGCCGAGGCCGATGATGAAGCGCCGGAGGCCCTTCGCCGCCCGGCCGACGGTGCAGCACCGCTCGGGAAGCTGCGCGCGAAAATCGGGAAAGCGCGTGATCGGGCCGGCCATGATCTGCGGGAAAAACGAGATGTACAGCAGCAGCTCAAAGAAGCTCCGCGTGCCGTTCCTTCTGTCCCGGTAGGTATCGATCACGTACGAGATGCATTTGAAGGTGAAAAATGAGATGCCGATGGGCGCGGCCAGCCCGGTGCGCAGCGGCACAGAGCCGAATACGGCCGCGAAGGGCGAAAGGATAAAGTCCAGATACTTGAACGACGCAAGAAACGCCAGGTCCAGGATCACCGCAGCGGCGGCGATCCCCCTGCCGCCGCGCCCGGAGCGGAGCAGAAGGAGGCCGAAGGCATAGTTCACGGCGGCGCAGGCCGCGAGCAGCAGCAATCCGGTCAGACTTCCGAAGGCAAAGAAGACCAGCCCGGAGATCAGCAGCAGGACATTGCGCGCCTTTACCGGGCGCACAAGCCCGCAGAGGATCGCCAGGACAGGCAGAAAGCAGGATATGAAGATGACGGAATCAAAGCTCAATCCTTGCCCACCCTTCGGTCACGGTCTTCGATAGATTCCATAGGCGCTGGCAGCCAGTCGGGTCATCATAAAGCGGTCGCTCAGGTAATTGCCCCGCAGCCGTGCCGCCATTTCCAGCTCCGGATCAAACATGTAATCGGTCTCGTCGATGGTGATCTCGACCCAGCCGTGGGGTGCATCCGAGATCTGGCCGCTGTAAGCCCGCGCGTCATAGCCGAGTCCGCGGGCCAGCGCCCAGAAGACGGCGGCATAGTCGTAGCAGTTGCCGCGCGCCGTGCCCAGCATGTCCAGCGCGCACTCGATCTCCCAGTCGGTGGCGCCGTATACAAAGGCGGGCTTCCGAAAGTAGGTAAAGCTGTCGCGCGTGTAGTTGTAAGCCTCCCGGAGCCATTCGATCCGCTCCGCATCGGGATGCTCCCGCATGATGCTGCCGAGGATATCGGTGACATAGGCGTCCAGCTCCGCATCACCGCTGGTGTAGACGCCGTCCGGTCCGAAGAGGAAGCCGTCTTTCTCCCCGTCGGTCAGCAGGGCGCCGTTTTCATCGATGTAGTAGAGCCGGCCGTCCAGCGGCAGAAAGCCCGGTTCATAGCGTGTCGGAATGGCGCATTCTTCCCACGTCTCGCCCCAGGCGTCTGCGGTGTGGGAGACGGATGCCTCAACCAGCTCCAGATAATCCGGCATCTCCGCTGAAATGTCCGGCGCCAGCACGGCGCCGCGGCGCAGCGTGACGGTCTCGTCTGTGCTTCTGCCCAGCAGGTTGTTGAAGATCGCGGCGGCATCTCTCCGCGTGATCTGTTCGGCGTCCTCATAAGCCGCGCAGGCCGCGTCGACGGTCTTCTCCGGGAACAGCTCAAGCAGGATCTCCCGGAACGCGTCCGGCTCAATCGCCTCCGCGGAGGCGGGGATTTCCGGCAGGAACTCCTCCGCAGCCCGGGCGGCCAGCGCGCAGAGCGCATCGGACAGATCCTGACAGGTCAGCGGCGCGTCGGGATGCAGAAAGCCGTCGTCATCCGCGAAGAGATAGGGAACGTGGTTCTCCAGCGACGGATAGACGACTGCATACAGGTCGATATCGGCGGACACGGTGTACTTCTCCGTCCGGATCGGCCTGCCCTGGCTGTCCTCCCAACCATCAAAGATCAGGCCCGGGAGCGAGAGCTGCAGCGGTGTGGGCTGCTGCCCCTCCGTGAGCTCCTGCGTCTGCAGAAGGTGATTGTGGAAGTGGTATCGCACCTGATATACCGGCGGCGGAGTCTCCTCCGCCGCTTCGATCTGCGGCGCCGCTGTCCCGCAGCCGGCAAGCAGCAGCGCCAGCAGCGCGGCAAAAAGGGCCGGGAGCACGCTCCTCTGAAACAGTTTCCGCCGGTTCGGCCTTACACCCGCAGTACGATTACCGTTATTCTTCTTCATCTTCATGGTTTCTCTCCGACCTGATCGTTCTGAAATGCATATAATAAAAATAGCAAATCAGCACTCAAAATGCAAGCATTTGTCGGTTTCTGCCTGCTTGCGCCGCAGTGGTCTCCGTGATATGATAGTCTTTGGCAGAAAGCAGAACGGGAACGCACGGAAATGTTTAGTCATCACGAAAACAACAGGAACGCTTTTATATCGAAGCCGGCCGTTGACCGGCCCCGCTTCAGAGGAGGAAGCTATCATGAAACTGGCAGAAGCACTGCAGGAACGCGCCGATTTGAACCGAAAACTGGACGAGCTTCGGCGCAGGCTCGGCAACAACGCCCTGACGCAGGAGGGCGAAGCCCCCTCCGAGGATCCCTCGGCGCTGCTGCGCGAGCTGGATGCGGCGATCGCACGGCTGGAGACGCTGATGGCCCAGATCAATCTGACGAACTGCAGAACAAAGGCAGGCGGCATGACCCTCACGGAGCTGATTGCGAAGAAGGACGCGCTGATGCTGAAGCTCTCGGCGTACCGTGATCTGGTCTATACCGCCGGACAGAGCACCAGCCGCGCCCGCGGGACGGAGATCCGCGTCGTCGCCGTATTGAAAGCGTCGGAACTGCAGAAGCAGGTCGACGAGACGGCAAAGGAGGTCCGCCGTCTGGACAATCTGCTGCAGGAGACGAACTGGAAGACAAAGCTGATCGAGACATGATCTGATTCGTTGGTAGTCCTGCGGGGCGCATATCAGGCGGCAGCTGCCCAAGCTGAAGAGTATGGTTGTGCCGTGAACGGGCACGGGGTTCGAATCCCCGAGCATTGTTATGTTCCGACAGCGTATGACCGTATCTGACACCGCGTACATTGTATCACCGGATATGGACCGACGGACGAGGGCGGGATCGGGGAATGAAATCAGATCAGTTTCATCGGCGGAGTGCAAAAGCATGCCGCTCTTCCGGGCTGCGTCCGCTTCCGGCACCCGGCAGCCGCCGCCTGCGCCGCGCCTGTCCGAATCCACATCTTGACAAGCGCACGGGAGGTTGTTATCATGTTTACAGGACATAAGCGGCAGTGGACACAAACAGAATTCAGACAGGAGACGAACAAATATGAACATGCATAAAATCGAGTACGAAGTCAAGCTGACCGGCAGCAAGCTCTTCGATCTGGTGATGTACAACACCGCGAAGAAGCTCTGCACGGATTTCCCCGGCCTGCAGTACGACTACGGCACCAAGGCCATCCGCATCTATGGCGAGCTGAACGATTACTGGTACGACAAATTCAACGAGACCATGTTCACCAACTATCAGTAAGCCATCGGCGCGCTCCAATGCACAAAACCCCGTCTGTCCATCGGGACAGACGGGGTTTTGCTGTCGGTTTGCCATAAAAAGCCTCCCGATGCGAAAGCGCATCGGGAGGGTTCGGATCGGATCTCAGTCGACCACGTAGGGCATGAGGGCCACCTGACGGGCTCTCTTGATGGCCTCCGTAAGCTGGCGCTGATGCATGGCGCAGGCGCCGGTCGCACGGCGGGGCAGGATCTTGCCGCGCTCACTGGTGAACTTCTTCAGCTTCGCGACGTCCTTGTAGTCCACAAAAGTCGCTTTGTCCACGCAAAACTGGCAGACTTTTCTGCGCTTGTGGCCCTTCGCATTGTTCTTATCAAAAGCCAAGGCTGTTTCCTCCTGTAAATAGAATAGATTTGCGGCCGATCAGAACGGCAGTTCGCCGTCTGAATCGCTCAGCTCAGAGAAGGCAGAGGCGCCGGGCGCGCTGTCAAAGCTCTGATAATTGCCGCGGTTGGAATAGCTGTCGCTGCCGCTGCGCGGCGTGGTGCCGGCGGTTTCTTCGCGGCTGCGTTTGCTGTCCCCGAAATAGACGTTATCCGCCACGACCTCGGCGCTGGTGCGCTTGTTGCCGTCCCGATCCGTCCAGTCACGCATCTGCAGGCGGCCGGAAATCACGGCCATGCTGCCTTTGGTGAAATACTTTGAGACGAATTCGGCGGTGGAGCGCCATGCGACGATGTCGATGAAATCAGCCTGCCGTTCTCCGCCGTCGCGGCCGCCGAAGTCGCGGTCCACCGCGACGCGGAAGCTGACGACAGGGAGCTGGCTCTGGGTGTAGCGGAGTTCGGGATCCCGGGTAAGCCGTCCCATCAAGACGATGTGATTCAGCATGTCTTCCTCTCCCTCTTACGCACAGCGGAGCGTGATCAGGCTGCGGATCACGCCGTCGGTGATGCCGAGGACGCGGTCGAGCTCCGCGGGGAACTCGGGACCGCAGGTGAACTTGACCAGGACGTAGTAGCCCTCGGTGAGATAGTTGATCTCGTAAGCGAGCTTGCGCTTGCCCATCTCTTCCATCTCGTCAAGCGTGCCGTTAGCCTCGACAAGTGCCTTGAACTTTTCTACGATTGCAGCCGTCTCTTCCTCCGTCAGGTTGGGGTTGAGAATGTACATGCACTCGTACTTTTCGGTGGATTTTGCCATTTGTGCACCTCCTTCTGGACTGATGGCCTGCGCCCGAAGCGCAGGCAAGGATATTGGCTCGTCCCTGGGGCGAGCCTTTTTATTATACATGAATCGCGGGACTTGTCAACGGCTTTTTTCGGGAAAGCATGAAAACGGTGCCGCCGGCAAAGCCGACGGCACCGTTGGTTCTCCTCTCGGATTACTTTGCTTCCTCCAGAATGCCGATCTTCTCGGGAATAATCAGCTGCGTGCCGGTCTTGGCGAGGACCTCCTCCAGGGTGGTGTTGCGGGAGATCTCCTCCAGGACGGGGCCGGCCTCGGTGAAATGGATCACCGCCAGCTCGCTGATGAAATAGTCGACGCACTTGTAGCCGGTCAGCGGATACTCGGTATGCTCCACCAGCTTCGGATTGCCGGTCTTGTCCGTGTGGGTGGACATGACGATGGTGATCCGGCTGCCGGTGACGAGGTCCATGGCGCCGCCCATGCCGGCGGCCGCCTTTCCGGGGATCATCCAGTTGGCCAGGGAGCCGTCCTTGTCCACCTCATAAGCGCCGAGCACGGTGATGTCCACATGACCGCCGCGGATGAAGCCGAAGGAGCGGAACGAGTCGAAGCACGCGGAGCCGACGCGCAGCATGCTGGGACGTCCGCCGGCGTCGACGACGTTGGGATCGAAGTCCTCGCCGGGCTTGGGCGCGCCGGTCAGGCCGACCGCGCCGTTCTCGGTGTCGATCCAGATGTCGACGCCCTCAGGCAGATAGTCCAGGCACTTGGTCGGCATGCCGATGCCGAGGTTGACGATGTTGCCGTCCTTGAAAAAGCGGGCGGTACGCCACGCGATCAGTTCTTTTCCGGTCAGTTCACTCATTTTTATACCTCCTTACGCTTCGGTCAGGACTTTGCCCTGGACCACCGCGTCCACAATGAAGCCGGGCGTCATGATCTGGTCGGGATCCAGCTCACCGACCTCAACGATCTGCTCCGCCTCGACGATCACGTGATCGGCGGCGGTGGCGAACGCCTCGTTGAAGTTGCGGGACGTGCGGCGATACACGACGTTGCCGAAGGTGTCGGCCTTCCATGCGTGCACGAACACGACGTCGGCGTGCAGCG
>JAEEGL016871050.1_pt1 | contig 13207 bp, 14 predicted proteins | sample 9134231 | NCBI WGS metagenome assembly JAEEGL01 (sample SAMN16246548, study PRJNA631951) | gut metagenome | biome: gut microbiome; feature: rumen; material: fiber-attached | host: Bos | place: Iran: Karaj | collected 2018-10
GAATAGAACTGTTGCAAGGAGGATTATCCCATGTGTCAAGATCAAACCCCCGCACTCAAGGGACTGATGGAATTTCTGCAGGGCAGCCCCACCTGTTTTCATGCCGTACAGCGGCTTCGTGAAATGCTCGAGCAGGCAGGCTTCTCCGAGCTGCCGGAATCCCGCCGCTGGGAGCTGAAGCCCGGCGGGCGCTATTATACCGTGCGCAACGGCTCCAGCGTGATCGCGTTCCGGATCGGCAGGGCGCTGGATCAGCCCGGATTTACCGTGACTGCGTCCCACAGCGATTCTCCCTGCTTCAAGATCAAAGAGAACGCCGAGATCAACGTCCGCGGCCATTACGTCCAGCTGAATACGGAAGGCTACGGCGGCATGATCTGCTCCACCTGGCTGGACCGTCCGCTCTCCGTGGCGGGCCGGGTGCTCGTCCGGGAAACGGATGAGACCGGCTGTGAAAAACTGACCGCAAAGCTGATCGACTTTGACCGGGACCTGGTGATGATCCCCAACGTGGCGATCCACATGAACCGGAAGATCAACGACGGCTTCACCTTCAACAAGCAGATCGACATGGTCCCGCTCTTCGGCAGCGGCAAGGTGGAAAAGGGCGAGTTCCGCGCCATGGTGGCCCAGCAGGCCGGCGCCGCGCCCGAGGACATCCTGGGCAGCGACCTGTTCCTCTACAACCGCATGGCCCCCACGGTCTGGGGCGCGAAAAACGAATTCGTCTCCGCCGGCAGGCTGGACGATCTGGAGTGCGCCTACGGCACCCTGATGGGCTTCCTGGCCGGGAAAAATGACAAGAGCATCCAGGTCTACGCCTGCTTCGACAACGAGGAAGTGGGCTCCGGCACCAAGCAGGGCGCCGACTCCACCTTCCTGCAGGACGTGCTGACCCGCGTTGCCCGCGGCCTTGGCATGGATGACGAGGACTACCGCTGCATGCAGGCCAGAAGCTTCATGCTCTCCTGCGACAATGCCCATGCGGTCCATCCCAACCATCCCGAGAAGACCGACGCCACCAACTGCACCTTCATGAACGAGGGCATAGTTGTCAAGTCTCACGCCGGGCAGAAGTACACCTCCGATGCCGTTTCCATCGCCCTGTTCCGGGGCGTCTGCGAAAAGGCGGGGGTTCCCATTCAGTTCTTTGCCAACCGGTCCGATGAAAACGGAGGCTCCACCCTGGGCAACATTGCCATGGCCCATGTGTCTATGAATACGGTGGACCTTGGTCTGGCCCAGCTGGCCATGCACAGCGCCTACGAGACCGCGGGCGTCAAGGATCTGGACAGCCTCGCCGCCGCCTCCGCTGCCTTTTACGGCACCCACTTCACCGGAGACGGCAAGGGCTCCTTCCGGGCGGAATGAGTCTGCCCCCGAACCGAGCTGTCATGATCGAAAAGCGAACTTCCGCGGATTACACCGTATCCGCCTGGTCCGGCGGAGCCACAACCCAGCTTGCCATCTTCCCGCCCGATGCCCGCTACGCGGACCGGGACTTCCTCTGGCGGGTCAGCTCCGCCTCGGTGGAGCTGGAGGCTTCGGATTTCACGGCCCTGCCGGACTATGACCGTCTCATCGCCACACTGCGGGGTGACATTGTCCTGACCCACAACGGCGGCGCGCCGCTGAAGCTGACGCCTTACCGGGTCCATGCCTTTTCCGGCGGGGACGCGACCCGCAGCCTGGGCCGCTGCACCGATTTCAACCTGATGCTCCGCCGGGGCAGGGCAGACGGAAGCATGCAGGCGTTGTTCCCTGACGGGGCGGGCCTGGCCTATGACCCCGGCTGCGAAGGACAGGCCCTGCTGTACTGCGCCGAGGGCTCCTGCGCCGCCCTGCTCGGAAAGGAACAAATTGAGCTGGCGGCAGGGGAGAGCCTGTTGCTTTCCCCGCCGCAGCGGGTCGTACTCCGCGGGGACGACGGACCCGCCGTCGTCATGGCCTGCCTTATGCGTGTTTTGGAAGAAGAAGCGCACGAATTGAACAGAAAGGAACCGTGAGCTATGTCGCATTTCAACGAAGCCTATTTCCTGGAGCAGCTCCAGGCTCTGCTTGCCATCGACAGCACCACCGGTCAATTCCGTGAGATCCAGAACTACCTGATCGCCGAACTGGACCGGCTGGGCTACAGCTATACCGTCTGCCGCAAGGGCGGCGTCCTGGCGGCCTTTGGCGGCACAGAGGAGCCTCTTGCCGTCACGGCTCATCTGGATGACATTGGCCTCATGGCCCGGGCAATCTATCCCGACGGCACCCTCCAGGTTTGCCCCGTGGGCGGCCTGTACCCCTTCTACTGCACGGGCATGAACGTCCGTGTCCACACCCGGGACGGCGGATGCTTCACCGGCACGGTGTGCCGCCGGCCCGCCTCGGTCCACGTCACCGAGGACGAGCTCCGAAAGGCCGCCCCGGACTACCGCACCAACGTCTGCGTAGTCCTCGACGAGCCTGTGACCACCGCGGCCGAGACCGCGGCGCTGGGGATTCAGACCGGCGATCTGATTGCCCTGGATCCCCGCTTCACCCGGGCCGGAGGCTACATCAAATCCCACTTCCTGGACGACAAGGCCTGCGCGGCTCTGCTCCTGGCCCTCATGAAGGAGCTGCGGGATTCCGGCGCAAAGCTCCGCCGAAAGATCTACGCCTACTTTGCCATGTATGAGGAGATCGGCCACGGCACCACCTGGCTGCCTGCGGACACGGCGGACATCCTGGCCGTGGACATCGCCCCCACGGGGCCGGATCAGACCTCCGACGAGCGGAAGGTCTCCATCTTCGCCAAGGACACCCGCTTCCCCTACCATTGGGAGATGACCAACGAGCTGGTGGACGCGGCCCGGCAGGCAGGGCTGGACTACGTGGTGGACGTCTTCACACCCCACTACGCCACCGACGCCGACGGCTCCGTCCTGGCGGGCTACGACGTGCGTCATGCGGCCATCGGCCCCGGCACCGCCAACAGCCACGGCTATGAGCGGATGCACATGGACGGCCTTCGGAACACCTACGAGCTGATGCGCGCCTATCTTCTGCGCTGAGGAACGGCACCATGGGAAAGAACATCTATTTTGCCGGCTCCATCCGGGGCGGCAGGGTGGACGCGGCCCTCTACCGCCGCCTCATCGACTATATGAAGCGCCATCACACGGTGCTCACCGAGCACGTGGGGGATCCGGCCCTCTCCGCCCTGGAGCGGGGCAGAGACCGGGACGCCGCCATCTATGACCAGGACACCGCGTGGCTCCGCAGCAGCGATCTTCTGATCGCCGAGTGCAGCTGCCCCTCCCTGGGCGTGGGCTACGAGCTGGCCTATGCCGAGGCCCGCGGCGTACCCTGCCACATTTTCTACGATCCCGAAAAAACACAGCTGTCCGCCATGCTGACCGGCGACCCCTATTTCCGCGTTTACCCCTACCGGAGTGAAGAAGAGATCTACCCGATCCTGGATCGGATCCTGAACGGAGACTGACCGGGCATCGCCACATGAAAGGAGAAACGGATATGAACGCAAGAAAACTGAAACAGATTTTCAAAGACACCGACTACGTCCACCGCAGCGGCACGCCGGAGGAGCTCCGGGCCGCTGAGTATCTGAAGGCCAGGTGCGAGGAGCTGGGCGTTCCGGCGCGGATCGAGGCCTTCCCGGTCCCCATGGGCGAGATCGAAGAGGCCCGGGTCCTGGCCGACGGCGTCGAGATCCCCTGCAGGGGCTGCTTCTGCTGCGGCAGCGGCACGGTGGAGGGAGAGCTCTACTACATGCCGGCTCTGGATCCCGTCTCCATGGCCGGAGCCAAGGACAAGATCGTTCTGCTCGACGCCGGCGGCGTGGGCTTCTTCGGCTATCAGGACCTGATGAAGGCCGGGGCCAAGGCCATCCTCTTCCAGTACGGCAACATCCACTATCCCAACCGCGACATCGACGAGCGGGATCTGCGCGCCGCCGCGGTGGGGGAGGAGAAGAAGGTCCTCTGCGCCACGATCCACTCCGCCTCCGCGGTGGAGCTGGTGAAAAAGCAGGTCCGTCGGGTGGAGCTGACGGTCCGTCAGCGGGAGTATGAGGGCGCGTCTCACAACGTGATCGCGGAGCTGCCCGGGCAGAAGGACGAGTGGATCGTCCTGTCCGCCCACTATGACACCACCGCCCTCTCCCACGGCGCCTACGACAACATGAGCGGGTGCGTTGGCCTTCTGGGGGTTCTGGACGCCCTCAAGGGCAAGAAGCTGAACTACGGCCTGCGCCTGATCTTCTGCGGCAGCGAGGAACGGGGCCTGCTGGGCTCCAAGGCCTGGGTCCGCGACCATGAGCAGGAGCTTCCCAAGGTCGCCCTCGATATCAATCTGGACATGATCGGCACCTACATGGGCAAGTTCATCTCCAAGGTCTCCGCCGAGGAAAAGCTGGCCAACTACATCAGCTACATGGCGGCCGAGGTGGGCTTCCCGGTCTCGGTGAGCGTGGGCGTCTATTCCAGCGACTCCACGCCCTTTGCCGACAAGGGCGTCCCCGCTCTGTCCTTTGCTCGGATCGGCGGCCCCAACGTGGCCCCCATCCACTGCCGCTACGACAAGATGGACGTGCTGTCCATGGATCAGCTGCAGAAGGACATCGACTTCATCGCGGAGTTCACCCGCCGCATGGCCCAGGCGGTGGTCTGCCCGGTGGGCCGGGAGATCCCCGAGAAAGTCAAGACCCAGCTGGACGAATACCTTTTCCGCAAGCGCAGAGAGAACTGACCAAACGACCTGCCCGGTGGTCGCATCGATAGGAGAAATCACATGAAATATCAAAAGCTCGGCAATTCCGATCTCAACGTATCCGTCCTGGCCCTGGGCACCTGGGGCCTGGGCGGCGGCAGCGTGTGGTCCGACAAGGATTCCACCGTTTCCGAGGCAGAGAACCTGCTGGACGCCTGCCGCGAGCATGGCGTCAACTACATCGACACCGCCCCCGTCTACGGCACCGGCGCCAGCGAAGAGCTCCTGGGCGCCGCTCTGCAGGGCCGCCGCCACGATTTCATCCTCCAGACCAAGTGCTCGCTCAACTGGAGAGGGGAGGGCGGCAACTTCCACTACTCCCGCGACGGCTACACCGTCAACAACGACACCCGGCCCGAGGCCGTCCGCCGGGACGTGGAGGATTCCCTGCGCCGCATGAAGACGGACTATCTCGACTCCGTGATCGTCCACTACGTCTGCAAATCCTTCCCTGTGGCCGACACCGTGGGCGCTTTGGAGGATCTGATCCGCGAAGGAAAGATCCGCGCCTACGGCCTTTCCAACAGCCAGGGCAGGGATCTGGAGGAATACATGGCCGTCGGGGAAAAGAAACAGGGCGTCTCGGTGGTCCAGGAGTTCTTCAGCATCCTCTCTCCCTTCCACGGGCGGGACTATTTCCCGGTCTGCGAAAAGCACAAGGTCAGCTTCCAGACCTACGGCGTGCTGGAGGAGGGCTTCCTCACCGGTCCCGCCTTTTTGGAGCGCAGGTTTGCCAAGACCGACATCCGCTCCCGCATCCCCTGGGTGGAGGAGAAGTACCACGCCGGCCTTCGCCGCGCCTTCGAGCTCTGGACGCCTGTGTGCAAAGAGCACGGCTGCAGCTTCGCCCAGCTGGTTGAGGCCTGGGCGCTGACCCAGTATGACCGGATGAGCCTGCTGGTCGGCATGCGCCGTCCGGAAAATGTAACCGCCAACGCGGCGGCGCTGGAGATCCGGCTGAGTCAGGAGGAGATCCGGCGCATGGAGGACGCCGTCAAGGCGATCCAGGTGGAAGTGCTCGATAAATGATCCCGTCCTCCTCCGCTTCCCGCGGAGGCACGGCACAGAAAGAAAACAAGAGGTGCAGGCATGAATATCTACGCCGCCGCGTCGTTGTTCGCGACCATGATCCTCCTCTATTGGGTCATCTCCGAGGTGTTTACGGTCCTGTTCCGGCTCATCGGCCTGCCGGAGGAAAAAGCCCGGTTCCAGGTGGTCTCCATGCTCACCGGCTGCGGCTTCACCACCCATGAGAGCGAGTTTATTCTCTCCACGCGCTCCCGCCGCAGGCTTGCCCGGATCACCATGCTTTTCGGCTTCGTGTTCAACGTGACCATCGTCTCCGCGTTCATCAACGTGTTTGTTTCCGCGAAGGTGTCGGAGCTTCGGAATACGGTCTTCAGTATGGCCATCCCGCTGGTCGCCGTGGCGGTGGTCCTGATCGCCTCCAGAACACGCAGGATCCGCAAGCGGATCGACCGCCGCATCGAACAGCTGGCCGGAAAGCTCAAGGGAGAGAGCGCCTTCAACAGCATTCTGATGATCGACCAGATCGGCGACGACTCCATCTGCCAGGTCACGCTGAAGCAGGTCCCGGAGGCCTTTGCCGACAGGCCGCTGGCCCAGACGGGACTCAAGCAGGACTGGGACATCCTGGTTTTGCTGGTGGAGCGCAAGGATCAGAAGGCGTCCGCCGCCCTTGCCCGCACGGTATTCAAGCAGGGCGACCGGCTCACGGTCTTCGGCGATTACGTCAAGATCTGCAAGGCATTCCATGCCAAGGAACATTTTAACGACGACTGAGGAGACAGCCATGGACGATATGAAACTCAAATGGAGCGTCGAGGCCACGGAGCTGCTGCTGCATACCCCGGTCTTCGATGTTCTGCAGCAGACCGAACAGGCTGCGGGCGGCCTGCGGGGCGATTACGTGGCCATACAGGCGCCGGACTGGGTGATGACAGTGCCGGTTTACGAAGGGCAGTTCGTCCTGGTTCGCCAGTGGCGGCACGCGGCGGAGCGGCTGAGTCTGGAGTTTCCCGGCGGGGTGGCGGATCCCAACGAGGACCCCTCCGTCACAGCGGGACGGGAGCTCTTGGAGGAGACCGGCTTCCGGGCCGGAAGGCTCACCCTTCTGGGCAGCTGCAATCCCAATCCGGCTCTGTTTAAAAACCGGTTCTGGTGCTATCTGGCGGAGGATCTGACAGCCACCTGGCAGCAGCACCTGGACGCGGACGAGCTGCTCACCTATGAGCTGCGGCCCGTGGAAGAAGTGATCGCCTCCTTCGGCGGTCCCGAATACCCCCACGCCCTCATGGGCACGGCCCTGGCGTTTTACCTCCGGGCCCGGCGCGCATGATCGAAACGGTACGATAGAGCGGACTGCTTCGACAAGAAGAAATGAGGCTGTCAATAAGACACTTCAGCGTGTCAAAAAGCCTCCGGCCCCTACGGCCCCTACGGCGCATTCAGTGCGATAAATCTCAATGTGACGTTCTTTGACAGCCGCAAAAACCCCTCGGCAGGAATGCCGAGGGGTTTTTGCGCGGTCCTTACGCAAGCGTTTGATGCGGCGCAGCAGGAGTTACAAAACCGCAGACTTCAAAGTCAGATTCTCGCCCCGGATGCCGACATACGCGCCCTTTTCCGCCTGGGGGGAATCGGGATGGCAGAGCAGCCACTTGTTCGTCATCCAGAGCAGCCCTTCCTCGCCCGCGGCGGCGGTGTCGACCGACGGCAGGGGCCGGTTCGTGCCCTGCGTCAGTATCACCAGGCAGTTGAAGCCTGTCTCTCTGACCCGGCAGGGGGCAAAGTGCAGCACCAGCGGGTGGATCTCCGCCGCAGTCAGGGGCGGCAGATAGAAGCCGACCACGTCGGCACTGTCCAGCGTGCGATCCTTGACGTCACCCGGCAGGGCCAGCAGCAAAACCAGCCCCGTGGTGGAAAAATTGACCTCGCTGCACTTGTGATACTCCTCCGCGTTCAGCGTGAAGCCCCGGCCGTTGCAGTAGCCCGCCTGGACCGGCAGTCCGCCGTAGACGGTGCGCGCCGCCTCCTTCACCGCAGCCAACGCCTCCAGCACGGGATCGGAGGCGACATAACAGTTGCCCGCCTCCGGGATCGGCGTCCGCTCCATGGCTTCGGCCAGGGCCGCCTCCTCCGGCAGCCGCAGCACCCGGCCGTAGGGCGCGAATTCCGGGTCAAACACCGAATACAGCCGCAGCGCGGGATTCACGCTTCTGAGCTCTTTCAAAATATCCATGTAAACCTCCGAATCAGAAGTCCTATGCTCAATTCTCGCTTCCTGTGTGCAGTCTGGTCCGCAGCAGGATCACCCCGGCTCCAAGCAGTACCACAGCGATTCCGACGATCTTCCAAACGGTGAGGACCTCATGCAGGAACACCACGCCGATGATACAGCTCACAATGGGCATCAAAAGCAGCCAGAGCTTGACCACCCAGACCTCGTGGGCCTTCAGGTTGCGGTAGTAGAAGAAGTAGATCCCCGTCTGGGCCAGGCCGCCCAGAGCGGCCAGGGGCCAGAAGCCCTTGACGGAGCCCGGATCAAAGCCGCGCAGATCCCCCCGGGCGAAGGTGAAGACCGCGAAGAGGACCAGCACCACAAAGTTGTTGTAGTAGGAGATCATGTCCGCGTCCTCGTGATACCGGTCCTGGGCTTTCTTGATGATGAAGGCGTTGGCGGTCACGCAGGCGGCGCTGGCGATGAAGAACAGGTCGGTGGGGGAGAAGCGCAGCCCGGAGAAGTCCACGCCCAAAACCAGCAGCACGCCCAGGAGCATAATTCCGGTCCCCAGCCAGTCCGTGGCGTAGAGCCGCTTGCGGTACACCAGAACCGTCACCAGGTTCACCATCAACACGTCGGTCTTCAAAAGCGCTGTTCCGGTGCTGAGGGCGCCCCCGGCGTAGCCCAGGTTGGCAAACAGGTCCAGCAGAAACCCGAACACACCGATGAGCACCAGAATGAACACGGCCTTTCCCTGGTGGAACAGACGCTTGAAGTTCCGGTCAGACACCAACTGTACGGTCAGAAAAACCAGGGCGAAGGCGCGGAGCAGGAAGCCCGCCGCGTAGGCCGAGCCCGTGGCGTCCACCATCAGCTTGGACACGGTGTAGTAGACAGACCAGGCCAGGATCATCCCTGCCATCATCCCGACGGTTTTTGCCCTGCTCATGCCAGATTTTCAAACATCCGCCGCAGGGCGGCCTCGTCCATGGCCACGGGGTTGTTTTTCATCAGGGGGTGGACCGCGCTGTCGTGGGCCAGCTTGTCAAGATCCACCTCGCCCAGCTGGGAAAGTCGGGTCCTCAGCCCGCCCAGACGCTTGAGGGCGGCGATCCGCTCCGCCAGTTCCTCTGTGCCGGAAAGGCCGGCAGCGCGGCAGAGCTCTTCCAGCCGCTCGTCGGCGTTCAGCCGCACAAAGCTGTCCAGTGTGAAGGCGCAGGCCTCCCCGTGGGGCAGATTGTAATCCTCGGACAGGGGATAGCTGCAGGCATGGGAGCCCGCCGTCTTGGGCAGGGCGAAGGCCAGACCGCCCAAAAGGGCCGCCAGGGACATGTTGGTCCTTGCCTCCATGTCGCTGCCGTCACGCCAGGCTGCCTCCAGGTTTTCCGTCACCAGCCGGACGGCTCGCACGGCCATCAGATCCGAGATCGGCTGGTGGTTGCGGCTCCAGTAGCCCTCCAGGGCATGGGCCAGGGCGTCGAGGCCCGTGATCATGGTGGTCCTTTTCGGCACGGACAGGGTCAGCGTCGGGTCCACCACGGCTGCCCGGGGCATGAAGGCGGGGTTGTTGATGGTCTTCTTTTCCCTGCCGTGGGTCATGACCGAGACCTGGGTGACCTCGCTGCCGGTTCCCGCGGTGGTGGGGACGGTGATGACCGGGATGTGGTCCTTGCGGAATGGGAGGGCGCCGCGGAAGAAGTCCTCCGCCGGCGCGTCCGCCCCGGCGATGGCCGCGGCGAATTTGGCGGTGTCCATGGTGGACCCGCCGCCGACGCCGATGACGCCGTCCGCACCGGTTTCACGGATCAGCGCGGCAACCTTCGCGGCCCCGGACAGCCGGGGATTGGGCTCCACCCCGGAGAACACCGCGCGGATCGTCCGGCAGCTTTCCATCAGCCCGGATACGGTTTCCTCCAGAAACGGGTCGCACACCACGACGCAGCGCTTCAGCCCCAGCTCCTCCAGGATCTGCGGCAGCTTCGCAAACTGGCCCGCGCCGAAGTAGATTCGGACCGGCTGGGTGTAAACGAATTCAAGCCCCATAGATCCCGTCCTCAATTTCGGCAACTTTGGCGGCGAACTTGTGCATGTTGACGGCTCTCCAATCCTCCAGGTCCTGGCACCAGGCGGTGTTCAAAAAGGCCTTTACCATCTCGATGGCCATTTCCGGCCCCACGATCCAGCCGCCCATGCAAAGCACGTTGGCGTTGTTGATGGCCCGAGCCATTTTGGCGGAATAGACGCCCTCGCAGGCCACGGCGTGAACGCCCTTGAACTTGTTGGCAACGACGCTCATGCCCGCGCCGGTGCCGCAGATCAGAACGGCCTTCTCATAGGAGCCGTCCTGGACCTTGGGGGCTACCTCGGAGGCTACCCGGTAGTAGGGGTGGACGTCGCTGAGATCTACGGTGCCCAGATCGTCGGCGGCATAGCCGTTCTCCGCCAGCCAAGCCTTCACGGCTTCCTTCACTGCGAAGCCGGACTTATCACTTCCAATTGCGATTTTCATGGGTTTTCTCCTTACCTTCAACTTTATTTCTAAACTTTCGACCTGACCGCTTCCCGGGCCGCGGAAAGGATGTGCTCCTTGGTCAGACCCAGGGCCGGCTTCAGATAGGGCAGCTTGCCCACCTCGCCGAAGCGGTCCTCCACGCCCACGGCCCAGACGGGGATCCGCTCCCGGGCCAGGGCCTCCAGCACGGCGGCGTGCAGGCCGCCAACAATATTGTGGTTCTCAGCGGTGAGCACAGCCCCGGTCTTCCGGGCGGAGGCGACGACGGCCTCCCGGTCCATGGGCTTGATGGTGTGGAGGTTCAAAATCTCGCAGCTGACGCCTTCTTTTTCCAGCTCCTCGGCCGCGTCCAGGCAGTCCCGGGTCAAAAAACCGGAGACGCAGATGGTCAGATCGCTGCCTTGGCGCAGAAGGTCGGCCTTGAACAGGTCGAACCTGTAGTCCGCGCCGAAAACGGCGGGCTGCTCCGCCCGGACCAGCCGGACGTAGACCGGCCCCTCATAGGCGTCCAGGGCGGGCATGGCGGAGCGGAGCTGGACCTCGTCCACCGGCTCAAAGATCACGATGCCGGGGATGGACCGCAGCACGCCGATGTCCTCCATGCTCATGTGGGTGCCGCCGTTGAGCTCGGCGGTGATGCCGGGGTCGGTGCCCACGATCTTCACGTTCATCCCGGGATAGCAGATCGAGATGGCGATCTGATCGCAGATCCGCCGGCTGGCAAAGGGGGCGAAGCTCTCGATCCAGGGCTTGAAGCCGTAGCTGGCCAGGCCCGCGGCGATGGATGCCATATTCTGCTCCGCCACGCCGCAGTCAAAGATCCTGCCCGGGAACTGCCGGCGCAGGCCCAGCGTGCCGCTGGCCTTGCCCAGATCCGCGTCCAGCAGGACGATCTTCGGGTCGCGCTCCATGAGCCGGCCCAGTTCTTCCGCGTATACTGCTCGCATCTGCATGGTCAAGCCTCCTCTCTCAGCGCCCGGATGGCCGCTTCCGCCTCGTCCATGGGGACGGCGACGTTGTGGTTGGCCGCGCCCAGGGCCTCGGCCCAGGGCATTCCCGCGCCCTTCACGGTGTGCAGGATCACCATGGTGGGTTTCCCGGTGCCAAGGTTGTCCTTGGCCTGCTTCACGGCGGCGGAGACGGCGTACACGTCGTTGCCCCGGGCGACCTCGATGACGTGCCAGCCGAAGGCGGCAAACTTTGCCGCCAGCGGGGCCACGCTGTTGACCTCGGCCACGGGACCGTCGATCTGCAGCTTGTTGTGATCCACGAAGCCGATCAGGTTGTCCAGCTCCTTGGCGGAGGCGAACATGGCGGCCTCCCAGATCTGTCCCTCCTGGCATTCGCCGTCGCCCACCAGGGCGAAGACTCTGGCGCCGTCGCCGGCCAGCTTCGCGCCCAGAGCGGCGCCCACGGCGCAGGAGAAGCCCTGGCCCAGGCTGCCGGTGGTCATGTCGATGCCGGGCGTCAAGCGCATGTTGCAGTGGCTGGGGAGCTTCGTGCCGCCCTGATTCAGGGTCAGAAGCACGTCCTTTTCAAAATAACCCCGGTTGGCCAGGGCGGCGTAGACCGCGGGACCCGCGTGGCCCTTGGAGCAGACAAAGCGGTCTCTGCCCTCCATGGCGGGCCGGGCGGGATCGATGTGCATGGCCTCAAAGTAGAGGACCGTCATCAGCTCCACCACCGACAGGCAGCCGCCGATGTGCCCGATCCCCAGATGGGCGATGCTGGAGATCACGTCGCAGCGCACGTCCCGCGCGATCTTCAGCAGATCCGGCTCCTGTTTCCTCTCCGAAAGATTTCTTCTCTTTTCCAATGGATCGACCTCCGTTTCTTGGTTTCGTCTTTTCTTAGTGTATCGTGAATCGACGCGCTTGTCAACAAAAACGGCCCGTTATTTTGGTTGACAAGCATAACCCGGAGCGGTATGATGATAGACAGACAGAATATATAAGGAGAATCCCCATGAAAAATAACGTCTTTACCCCCGTCTATGTGCCCGTCGGCGTGCCGACCTTCCATATGCCCAGCGCGGACGAGGCCTTTGCCGGGTCCTGCCGGCTGCTTCGGAGCCTGGACCCGGGCTTCGTCTGCCCGGAGGACAAGCTCCTCTCCATAGACGCCTTGCGGACCTATCTTGAGCCCCTGCAGCCAGATCTCATCGTCTTTCAGAATCTGACCTTCGCCAACGCGGCCTACATGTCCGAGGTCCTGCGCCGTTTTGACTGCCCCGTCATCCTCTGGACCCTGCGGGAGCCCGTCATCGACGGCGGCCGGCTGCGGCTGAACTCCCTCACCGGCGCCTACTCCGCGGCCAATGCCCTGCGTGCCTTCGACGATCGCCCGTTCCTGTACGTCTTCGGCGCACCGGAGGAGCAGCCGGTGCGAAACCGCCTTCTGAACTACATTTCCGCCGCTCGGGTGAAGCAGGCGATGCGCGCGCTCAAAATGGCCGCCGTGGGCCACACGCCCCAGGGCTTCGGCTTCGGCAGGGCGTTGGATGCTGAACTTATGTCAACCTTCGGCGTGGAGCTGGAGGCCATCGAGGCCCGGGAGCTGATCGACCGCGCCAAGGCCGTGAGCCCGGAGGACTGCGCTTCCTGCCTGGAAAAGACGGCCTGCATGACCTGCGGCCTGGAAAACACGCCGGAGCGGAACCGCGTAGACCACGCGAAGCTCTACAAGGCCTA
>JAEEGL010535529.1_pt1 | contig 13206 bp, 21 predicted proteins | sample 9134231 | NCBI WGS metagenome assembly JAEEGL01 (sample SAMN16246548, study PRJNA631951) | gut metagenome | biome: gut microbiome; feature: rumen; material: fiber-attached | host: Bos | place: Iran: Karaj | collected 2018-10
GGAGTGTTTTTTATCATTTATCATTCTTCTATCTCTTCTTCTGTTTCCTCTGTTAATTGTGTATATCGTCCTTCTTCCCAACAGCATAGACGTTCCATAATTTCAAGAATTGCTGCTTGTGAAAGTTGCGGCATATAGCTCTGTGAATAGAAACCCTTATCACCAATATACATAGCAACACCTTCAGCATCACGAGCCATAATACGATTTGGCACTTCTACTGTTACCGCATCACCTTGATTAAATGGGGCGCCACAAAGCGGACACCACCATCCATTCATAGTATGATGAAATGTTCGCCCACAAACAGGACAACGATATAAACCAAAAAGTTCCTATAACATTTTGTTAATACCTCGTTCATTATTTTTTTCTTACATTTATATTATATCATATTTTTTAAAAAAAATCAAATTTTTAATTTACCAGTAGCAAGCCTATCACAATATTCATTCCATTGAATATTATTATGTCCGCGTATATGTTGAAGGGCGCAGACTTTACCTTCTTGCTATAACTGATAAAACTGTTTTACTAAATCTAGATTTTCTGGTATTTTATTACCAGAACGTTTCCAACCATTACGTTCCCAATTATACATCCAAGAGGTAAACGTATTTATGGCATATGCAGAATCAGAACGAATAATTGGGGCTGTCTAGGTAAATGGCAGTTCATAAGCTTGAATAAGCGCGTGAATAATAGCACTCATTTCCATCCGATTATTAGTGGTATCTGCTTGGAACTCTTGGTATTGATATAGCAGGGCATCTGTGTCCTCATCAACACAAACAACCCCAAAACCACCTGTTGAATGGTTTGTTCCATTGCCACTACATGCGCCATCTGTATACCACACTGGTTTCATCTTCACACCGTCCTACTTGACTTTTCAAATAAATTTTTTTATAATTATTATATAGAGAGTAAATTTTCTCTTTTATATTATTATTATAATATATTTTATTATATTTGTCAACTATATAAAAAGAAAAACCTACTAGAATATAAATTCTAGTAGGTTAGTTAAAATTACCCAACAATATCGTCAGGATGTTCAGTTAGATAATCTTGAAGCATAGCTTCAAATTTAATACCATCTTTTGTATTTTCAGCTTGTGCTTTACGATAATATGCCATTTGGCTTACGCCATATGCGCCCCATGGTAATCCTACCATAATTGAGAGCCATGGTAATTCTCCAAGATAACCAAATAATACACAGATAAAAGCTAAAATTAACATCGCAATGGTATTAATCCAAATTAAAATTGACTCTTGAATTAAGAGTTTTTTAGAAAATTCTACTTTATCTGGCTTACCCATAATCTTATACCTTCTTTATATATTTTAGGCTAATCCATTTAGGAGTATCTGCTTCAATGCGACCCCAGCCATCTTTTTCTTCTACAATATGTAATTTATCATTACGATGAACGGTATAAAGTGGTTTATTAGTTTTACCGGGGCCAGAGCGGACATATACAGATCCGCCGGTAACAATACCAGTATAGCCTTCTACTGGAGCAGATGGATTAATTAAATCTTTAATTTTATCAATTAATGATGGGTTTTGTTCTGTTAGGGCTTTGTTTGCTTTACTTCCATTTTGAAGTACCATACATGTGTGTGTATTAGATACTAAAATATCACCGCGTTTTAAATAATCTTTAGATGTTAAATATTCAGCAGACTATAAAATATCAAACATATTGGTTTTTTTACAAGCTGCTGTAATTGTTTTTGTAGTACGTAAATTACGACTAATATAGAAATCACTTTCTGGTAAACCACAACAAATACAACACATGCTCATTAAAGAGCTACAATCACATTCACAGGGGGTAGTGATTTTTGCTAAATTCCAATCTGCTGCTTTTGCTGCCGCTAATATTGTATTACGGTCACTTTGGTCATATCCTATATTTGGGTTATTGCACGCTCCTTCACATTGAACTGCTAATGCTTCAGCTAGTTTAGGAGTTTTAGGGCGTAATACAGTATGCCAATTACTATTATACCATTTTTGAATTTTTAATTCTTTACCAGTTTGATTACCTGGTTGACCGCCGCGGGCGCTTTTATTTTCATCGCTAGAGGCGCCACCAATCATTACATTAGTATAGGTTGTAGCTGGAGCCACCTTTTCTGGCGCTGGCTGGCTTGCCGCTTCCTTTTGCATAATATCTAAATCAATTTCAATTGTACCCCAAGTTTCTTCATCTAATTCATCAGTAGCAGGAAGGTTATGTTCCTATTGGTATTTTTTTAATGCTTTTTCGGTGGCTGAACCAAATTTGCCATCAACGCCATAAATACCTAATGAATAACCGAGGGTTTTAAGTGCTTCTTGCAGGGCTTTTACTTCTGTGCCTTTACTGCCTTTTTTTAATATTTCCATATTTTCCCTCCTTATAAAAAGAGGAGGGAAAATTCCCTCCTCACATATTTTCTGCAATCATTCCAATCTTTGAACGATGCACCTATTGTAATTCTACCTCTCCATAAAAATCTTGTCCACGAAATACTTGAGATACTCGTCGTAATCCATTATTAGACCCGGCAAAATTAATATCATCAACCTGGGCTTTTGCGTCACCATCAATAATACAAATACTATCATTCCCAATACGTTGTAGGGCAAGTTTCATTAAAGGAATATCAAGATTTTGCGCTTCTGAAATATATATGCCAGCGCGCATGCCAGTAGTATCATAGCCTCTTATGTCAGACATTGGTAAAAGAACTAGTTTCTCTTCGCTAATTAAGCGCTCTACTTCCGCACGACTACCTAATTTACTGATTAATAAATTACCTATCTATGAATCAAGTAATTTTTCATCTTTGGTGCCAGGATAATAACCTAATTTAGCGGCATGCATAGCTGCAACTGTATTACAGAATACAATAATTTTATCAATTTTATGTTTTTCTAACTAATTAAATAAAAATCCAAGAGATAAAAGAGTTTTTCCAGACCCAGCGGGGCCTTTTACAAGAGTTATTTTGTTATGAGTAAAGCTATCTGCTACAAATTGCTATTGTGGGTCGTTGGACAGTGGTCTAATACAACCGAGCTGCTCCGAATCGAAATCTTTATATGAGAGTGGGCGATAGCCTTCTCCGGTATAAACTAATTTATCTACTAATTCATGTTGCCAATTATAGACTAATACATATTCATTCACTTTTAAATTATAATTAATTGCTTCTGGATATGAATATAGGGCGGCTAATTCAGTATCTGATAATTGCATTTCAAAGAAACCTTTATAATAGTCACCCCAATCGTTATCAATAGACATAACATATAATTGGTCAGGGAATAATCGCGCAATTGCTTTTAAAGAATAATCATTTGTATAAAATGCTATCTATTCATTCTACGCGATAGATAATGCGCAAGCTAAAATTTTAGTATCATTAGTGATAGGTAAATCTTTTTCATTAATAGGTGCTAACATAGAATTTGTAAATACGATAATAGAATACCGCTCGGGATGTTCGTCTAAATCACGTAATATCGCACGAGCAGCATATTTAATGTCAGCATCTTTTGTTGTAGAAGTTTTAATATTTTCTAATTCTTCTAATGTGACTGAACAAATTGTTATAGAAGGCATTAGATGATTTACCGATTTTAACAAGGCACACGTATCAAAAAAATCACTCATACTCTTCTTCTTCCTCCTCTTCTTCGTCAGAGGATGAAGTAGTTTGGAAACCGATTACATTAATATGGTGTTTTTGTTCACCCTCTTCAATATCAGAAATCTCTTTTTTACATCTGGTTTGCTTGACAACTAATTTACTTCGTTGTAGCTCAAACCATTGACAGAGGTAGGAGCCAAGAGCCTCGCATAAAGGTATAATTAACGTATATGCTAATATACCTAAAAACATGTATAAAAGAATTGTTATGATAATCACTCCCTTCTTCTACGCTTATAAATGAAAAAAGGAGTAATTTTTTTAATCAATTTTGCCCTGTTCAAGACGCCGATATAGGTTGTCTTTCTCGGCTAAATAGTCATTTAAATAATCTTTGGTTGCGGCAATAAAGCTTTTAAATTGTTCTATATCGTCAAGAAGATTTTGGCGTTCTGCATAGATGCGCTTGGCCTCATAGCTAGTAGGATTATATTTTGGACTTCGCTGCATTGTACCAAGCACATGAGTAAGAATTTCAACCTGTGGTTTTAATTTATACTCAATATGTTGTTTGGCAAAATCAATATCCATACGACATTCCGCGATATGATAACCTGTATATTCGTTTGCATAAGCCCAATCTTCTTTTGAAGCAGTAGCTTCCCCGCATATATACAGGCCATCAATCATACGTTCAACTCTAGCTGTTTTAGTCGTTTCATCCCAAGTATATTTTGTTTCTGTATTCTTCATAGGTACTCCTTACATTCTTCTACTTTATTATACATTTCTTTAATAATCTGGTCAAGAGATACTGGATAACAATTATGTGAGTCTACACCAACATGATAACAATATGGCATATCATTATAGAAATTACTCTTTTGGTGCGTATGGCCGTAAAGGTTAAGCGTCATCTGTGACAGCTCTTCCTTTTCCAGATTTCCAGTCATACAAGGATAATGCGTCATAAAGAAATGATGCTTTTTATATTTAATTTTTGCGGCCAAAGCTACTTCGGTAACATTAGGTAAACTATAATATAGTTTTACCCGATTATCAGTATCATGGTTGCCAAGAATGATATGAATAGTTCCATTAAGTTGCTTAACTAATTCAATGCCAGCATCAGAACTGCCAAGCATCACATCACCAAGAAGATATACTTCATCATCAGGCGCCACTACTTCATTCCAACGGGTTACAATAGCTTCATTCATTTCCCGCACAGAACTAAATCCACGAGCCTTATAAATAAACTCTCTATCATGGTTAAAATGGGTATCAGAAGTTATCCAAATTTTATGTTCCATAGGTTCCACCTTTTTTGTTTCTATTTCAGCATAAATAGAAGTAATATGATACTTCTTATCTTCTGCGGGATCGCTATAAGAGTTATACATGCGCTTAATAGCAGTTTCCGGAACGTAAAGACGACCAGTGCGTTGCGCATTGCGAGCAAGAGTAGTTTCCAAGGAAGGACGGACAATTACGCCATAGATATGGTCTACATTATTCAAATTAAGTCTATCAAGTACCTTGTTGCGAGCATTTTCAGTAAGATGAGTGGCATCGCAATAAATGTTTTCAGTAGTATTATCATCAAGGAACATCTGAATAAACTTAATATACTGATTAAATACTTCAGTCTCTTGGCTGAAATAGGCTTCATCTTCTCCTACCATAGAAAACCGAATAGCATCACGAGATACTACAGGGCCATTAGCATGCTTGCATAACCAAGTGCTCTTGCCGCTACCTGGCGCACCTACCATAAGATACAGATTCTTGCGCTTCATCTTTATACACTCCTTCCTTAAAATCTTCTCTAAATTGAGTTACTTCAAATTCATTACTACATTCAATATGATTTACTTTGGTTTTACACCACGGGCAATAAAGAACTTTCCGATGATTCTTTTTATGAAGATGCCCAGCATTACGATAAATGGGTATATTTTCTTTTCCACAATTTAAACAGAAAAATCGGTGTGAAATAATACCCATATTATACCTCTTCTGTTAAAAACTCTTCTTTGAACTCTTTACCTTGAAAGATATGTTCATCAAAGGTATCAAGGTCTAAAAGAACACAACAATCATACCATGCTGCACCACAATCAATACATACCTTGTGGTCATGACTATACCAGAGCGCACCGCCATCCCAGTCTTCCCAGATATAATTTTCAGCTTTGCCTTCAAAAAATTCACAGCACTCATTAATATCTTTAATGACAAGAGGAATAGGTGTATGACCATGAACAACTAATTCATTGTCCATTCCTTCCCATTCTGCATTAAAATGAGAACGGTCCCAAAGTAGTTTATAATCATCGGGCCAATTGTGCTTGCCTGGAGTAAAACCAGCGTGTGTAAGCCAGATAAGAATGCCATCTGCATTAGAATAAGTCCGCCAAGTAGGAAGGTGTTTTAATCTATGATACCATTCTTTGCGGTCATCTTCATTTTCAGCAAGCCATCCTTGATAGGTACTTGTGCCACCATTTACTTGAACAAGCCAAAGTTCGTCATAAGCAGGCATATTATTCAAGTTAGCTTTCATTAATTTTACCAGCATATCTTCGTGATTGCCTTTGAGATAAATAAACTGGGGGTCATTATAAATGGCCTTGATAGTTTCCCAAGAATTAGGACCACGGTCACCGGCATCGCCCAGAAAATATACCATATCTTCTGGTTTCAGAAATGCCTTGATTTGTTCATACAAGTCAAGACGACCGTGTAAATCTGCAACAGCATAAGTAGACATAGTTATTCACCCCTTTTTTATTTCTTATATAATATTATATCATATTTTTTTAATATTTTCAAATAAATATGAAAAACCCCAGGATTTTATACCTGGGGCTTTTAGCTTATTGCTTCATGACTGAATAAGGATTAAAACTTAAATACTGTGCAGTATTATCATATTCCGGAAACTCATTACAATGGGTAATTGCGAGAGTTTTAGTAAACTGCGGGTTATCGACTACAAACTGCCAATCAGTAGCAATTCGTTCTTTTTGTGCATAATCTTCCAGATAGCCATATCGTAAACTACCCTGAAATTCATTCGGCACATTTGTCCTGTCATACATATCAGCATTAATTGACTTCTTTTGGACTTCATTATCCATAGGACCAATGCCATGTCTAGTCATATAAGACCGAGTTACATAACAAACTTCGGCATTAAAATCAGCTTTATCAGTCAACATATTTACAGGGTTTGTCAAACCAGTAGAAGATGTGGTATGCCAATTATTGTTTACATCTTTATCAAGTCCAAGTCCCTGTCCATTTTCAAAAATCATATTATCAAAATTTTGATAAACATTTTCAAAAGTGGAAAATGTAATATGCTGAATAAAGAACTTTAAATCTCTTTTAAAATTAACAAAAAGCTGTTTTCTTTTAATAGAATTAGGCTCAAAGTATTCTCTAAAATCAGGCAATTGAGTTACATCTACTCCACGAGAAAGTAGTATAGCTACACACTTATTCCAAGTTTGTTCTAGAATATAATCAGTATGAACATCAGAAATTATATAATCGCTAATAGGGTATACATCTTCTGTGCCACGACTTTCAATCGCACACCAACTACCAAGTCCGCATGTGCCATATTCACGTTCACCGTTCTGTAATGCAATCCACGCCATAGTAGCATGGTCTACGAGCATATCAAACATAGTAATAACTCGCGCATTAGGATGGCAATATACTTTTGGATATATCCCCGAGAACATTAAATCAAGATATTCTGTTCTGAATTGTGCTGGATGTACCCAAAATGTTTCAGCAAAATAAGTAGGAGCGCCATCGCGGGTTCCGCTGCCAAAATGATGATATACTCGCCGTTCCATGCGGTTGTAATCAACAGTGTGCCCACGCTGTGCGGTTCCATTGTGGAAAATGACAATAGGATTACCATCGTGAAGCAGGGCGTCCTTCACGAAGTATCGTGTCATTAGTCCTTTTCCTTCATCGCCAAAATTGGCACCGATGACAATCTTAATGTCTTTCATATTACCAACTTACCTCATCCTGATTAGTTGTTCCATTCATACACTCCTGGATAATCTTAACGATAGCACTAGGCAAACCATCCAAATTACTAATACGATAGTTAGTACCAAGGAGTTCAATCCATTTACCATCAATATCATATCTCTTATGCCAGTCATAACTAGATGAGCGGTCATCAATAGAAATATGATAGATATTAAACTTTTTCAGAGCTTCCTGATATAATTCAGGTGTTTCTACATCAGCCTGGAGTTTATCTCCAGTAGCACTTGCCAGGCCACGTTTAGGAAGATGAGGATTAGGAAGCTCATCACCCATAGTAATAATGATGCCTTTCTTGCCGCGGTTCCAGCAATCAAGTTTGCAATGATTTACGCCCATATACCATGCGGCAGTATAACTTTCATAAGTATTGCCACCGCCACCAGCTTCAAAATAAATTTTATCAAGCTGTTCGGCAATACGAATATCAGATTCAAACTGTGAAATCTGAATGGGAGCGTCATCATAAGCAAGGTCGCCAATGCCCATTACACAGAACTCAATATCTTTAATGGTTTCATCAGCATACAGAGCAGTCATGATTTCATTCAACTTCTGGGCTACACGCACAGAAGCATCACCCATACTACCAGTTACGTCAAGAGCAAGGATAACAGGAAGAGTATTAGGATGCTCTTCACTATCACAACACTCACGCATTACGTTCTTGGGGTCAAGTTCGTTTGCTAGGCGACGAGAATGATATACTTCCTGTGCGGTAAAAGTGCCAGTAGAAAAGTCATCAACGCTTAAACCACGAGTATTTGAAGTATAACTTGCGAAAGCTTTAGTTGTCCAACTGCCACCGCCCATATGTTAGTCCTCCTTTTTAGACTCATTCTCTTCGGGGGCACCGAAATTAAAAGCTCCTTCAAACATATTCATAAACGGATTATTACCATTGTTATTAAGGAACATAAGCATCATAGGATTGAAGCCCATATTGTTATTATCCCCATTACCGAACATTTGGCTCATCATCATCATATTCATCATAGAAGTCATAAGTTCGCCATTATCCTTGCCCATACCGGTGAAGGGGCTGAAAATCTTACCATAGCAGTAAGTCTTACCCATAAAGACATGATATTCAGGCACAATTTCATCAATAGTGCTATTCTCGTAAGAGAAAGTTTTAATGGAATTAGCGCCGATTTCAATGACAGCACGAGGCTTGCCATTTACGAGGATGATATCACCAATATCTACCTTAAAAGTAGGAACCACCCAGAACATACCATCCATGTCAAAAGCAAAATTATCGCAATTCACAAGCTTGTGCTTCTTAATATCAAAAGTCTTATATCCGGAGGGTGTGCGAATAGCAATCTGACCGTCCATGCCAATCTTACACATACTACGGGCAACGGGCTTAAACATACCATCAAACATTCCACCGAAATTAAAGTTCATAGTTTCATTCTCCTTGTTTTCATTTATTTGGTCCAAAGGGGTATTTTTAGATTCATCTGGGAGATACTCGTCAATTAAATCCCACATTTTATCCCATTCATTATAATGGGCAAAACCGTTATATGTCCTAATGTTGTTAGAAAGAGCAGTCCAAGTATTGTTTGCTTCATCAACATTAAGCTTTAAAGTGTTGAATAAATTTTTATCTATCATTTTTCTCCTTCCCCTTTTTTCTATAAATATTATATCATATTTTTTTAATATTTTCAAATAAAAAACTGCGGTTTCCAGCTTAATCCGCTCGGGACGACCTGGAAACCGCAGTTCTCAAAAAGTTATTGCTTACTTAATGTTGGCATAGCGCTCACGGTCAAGCACTTCGTACATTAAGTCTACGCCGGACTTATCGCTCATTACCATCTTGAAGGTAGAAGCAGAGAAACCGGACACAAGAGATACACCGTGCTGCATCTTCATAGGAACCTGGTCATTGCGAGCATTGACATTCCAGAAGATGAGTTCAGGCATCTTGTAGCCATTATCAGCCCACTTACGAGCAATAGTTTCAGCTACACTTTCCCACTCTTCGAGAGAGCTACGACGATGGTAGTAATAGTCATAACGAGAGGCATTGTTGCTACCGATATAAACCATACCATCAAATTCGCCATCAGTGATGACAACAATCTTTTCAGGCAGCTCGTCCTGTCGGCACTTGTTCTTGATAGCTACATTAAGCAGCAAATCAAAAGCAGCAGCCAGATTAGTGTTCTCACATAGGTCAGCTTCGCGCACACGGCGTACCTTATCTACGAAGTCAACACCCTCGGTCTTGATTAACTGAGGACGAGAACTGAAAGAGATATAAGTCCCGTGGAAAGGACCTTGTGCCTTCTCGGCAGCATAAAGGCCAAGAGAGGTCGCTACGTCGATAGGAAGTACATTATTAGTACCGCCCCAGGTCATAGAGCCAGAGGTATCAATCATGCATAGGGCATTCAAAGAACACCCTTCGAAATAATCGTGAAGATTATCCCAATACTTGTTGATAGCTACACGCTCAACATCATCAAAGCCCTTACGATATACGCGAGGAGCCTGTGCGACTACCTCATAGGGCGCCATAGCACGAGCATTGACAGTAGTCTTTTCGTCCTTAACGAACTTCTCATACTTCTGCTTCAAAATGTCACGACGAGCGAAAGCATTCCGATAGCGGAAACCAGCCTGGGAAGGAATCTTATCAAACTCAATAAGGTCCCACTGACCCGCAGACATAAGACGCTCAACAATGTTGATACGCTTACGCAGCATAGACAAAGTCTTACGGTACAAACGGGCGTTCATACCGAGAGCATTACGGGTCTTCATACCAAGATAACGAGTACGCTTGGCAGAAGCGTTTTCAGACTTTAGCCACTTACCCAGCAGAGAAGGAGTCTTGGACTGTACATCAAGAGCAAGCTGCTTTTTAATGAAGTCAAAAGCAGCAGTTTCAGCAGGAGTATCTACCAGCTCATAGAGGTCATCCCAGCGACCAAGCTCAGGAATAGACTCAATATTGCGGACAACCGCATCAGTATCCTTCTTGGCAAGCCAATTCAAGCACACGCGGAAAAAGCGACGCTCGCCCTGGCCTTCGAGAATGTCACGAAGGTAAAACAGGCACTTAAGCGCATACACAGGGTTTTCCTGATATGCCTTCTTGAATAAATTGATACAATCTACATCATTGCGCTGACGATAGGCGCCACCGTGGGCAAACAGGTCCATAAGGGCATTACCCGCAGACCGATAAGCCTTACCGCCATTTTCAGTCAAAACATGGTCATATTCAGCGTTTAAACCAGCAACAAACTTATTCATATTTTTTTCCTTTCTTTTTCCTCTTGGACAAGAGGTTTATTTCTTTTCTCATTTTCTATTAATATTTTATCATAAATTTTTTAAAAAATCAAATAATTGGACAATTTATTTAAATGAAATTTGATGAATTTTTAAAATTATTGAAAGAGTAAGATACCTTTCGTGCAGTTTTTTTAAATAGCACTTTTTATATATATGGGGTAGTTCTGCTCTTTTGCGGGACTACCCCGATTTTTTATTTTATGAAATTTTTATAAGGAGGGCTTGAAATATGGCTCTGTTTAAGATATCAAAAGGAACAAAATCTAATTTAAACAATCAAACTTTAACAGAGGGTTATTGCTGGTTTACTCCAGAAGATGGAAAATTTTATATTGATGCTTTTAAAAATGAGGTATTAACTCGTATTCCATTAAATGCAGCTATGGCAGATTCAGTTGCTTGGACTAATGTTACTGGACGACCAGGAAACGCAACATCTACAAAAGGTGGTATTTTAACAGATGCTCAGGCTGTTAAGTTGGCTGGTATAGCAACAGGCGCAGAGGTAAACCAAAATGCTTTCTCAAATATTAAAATTGGAAGCACTACTGTTGCAGCTGACACAAAAACTGATACAGTAGAGTTTACTGGTTCTAATATTACAATTTCTGGTGATGCAACAAATGATAAGGTAACATTTTCCTTAACACAAGCCAATGTAACCGCAGCATTAGGATATACACCACCTACAACAAATACAACATATGATGTAGCTACTTAGTCAGCTAATGGCTTAATGAGTAGCACAGATAAAACTAAATTAGATGGTGTTGCTACGGGCGCCGAAGTAAATCAAAATGCTTTTTCTAATGTAAAAGTTGGTAATAGTACTGTTGCAGCTGATGCTAAAACAGATACATTAGAATTAGCTGGGAGCAATGTAACATTAACCCCTGATACTACAAATGATAAAATTACCATTGGGATTACGAGTGCGAATGTAATAAGTGCTCTTGGTTATACTCCACCTCAATAGGATACAACATATAGTAATGCTACAACTTCTGCAGCAGGCCTTATGAGCGCAGATGATAAAACTAAACTCAATGGTATTGCTACTGGTGCAGAAGTAAATTAGAATGCTTTTGGTAAAGTAAAAGTTGGCTCCACTACGGTAGAAGCTGATGCAAAGATTGATACATTAGAACTTGTTGGAAGTAATGTAACACTTACACCTGATACTACAAATGATAAAGTAACAATTGGTATCACCAATGCTAATGTAGTTGCAGCATTAGGTTATACTCCACCAACAACTAATACGACATATGATAATGCCACTACATCAGCTGCTGGTCTAATGAGTTCTGATGATAAAACCAAGCTTAATGGTATAGCAACAGGGGCTGAAGTCAATCAAAATGCTTTTTCAAATATTAAAGTAGGCTCAACTACAGTAGCTGCTGATGCTAAAACAGATACTGTTGAATTTGTTGGGTCAAATGTTACAATTACTCCAGATGCTACAAATGATAAAGTAACATTTAGCTTAACAAGTTCAAATGTTACAACTGCTTTAGGATACACTCCTCCACAACAAGATACTACATATTCAGCAGCCACATAGTCTGCGGCTGGTCTTATGAGTGCGGCAGATAAAAAGAAATTAGATGGTGTTGCTACTGGTGCACAGGTCAATGTACTTGAAAGTGTAACTGCTAGTGGCACAGCTCCATTAACATTAACTGCGGGAGCCATTACTAATAAATCTATTGCCATTTCTGGTGCTATTGCCGATGCAACAACTAGTGCTAAAGGTGTTGTAAAAATTGGTGATGGTATTAGTGTAACTGATGGTACTATTAGTGTTACTGCTGCCAATTTAGGTTTATCTAATGCTATGCATTATATTGGAACCTCTGCAACAGCAGTTACTGATGGTGGAAATGAAAATCCAACTATTAGTGGATATTCAACTAAAACTGCTGGTGATGTTATTATTTATGGTAATAATGAATATGTATATACTGCAAATAATAAATGGGAATTATTGGGACAAGATGGTAGTTTTAAAACAGTTCAAACTGCTGTAAATTCAGCTACTGATGAAACAACTACTGCTACTAGATTTGTACATTCTATCACTCAAGATGCTAATGGTGTAATTACTGTAAAAACAAGACCATTACCAACATATAATAATTATTCATTACCAAC
>JAEEGL010705162.1_pt1 | contig 13206 bp, 9 predicted proteins | sample 9134231 | NCBI WGS metagenome assembly JAEEGL01 (sample SAMN16246548, study PRJNA631951) | gut metagenome | biome: gut microbiome; feature: rumen; material: fiber-attached | host: Bos | place: Iran: Karaj | collected 2018-10
ATGGCGGTACTAGAGAATTAAACATATGTGTTGACAGCTCAAGAGATAAAGGACAGCTGGATATAACGTTCTTGACAGATGCGCAGGCGTCATTGGGAGAAATAGAATTATTGTCAAGCACGCCGAGTGATTTTGATAGTAATTATCAGTACTTATCAGAACATACATTACATGAGCTTAAGTGGAACAGAAACGGCTTCTCCGGATATACTGATGAAAAAGAGGATGGTATATTGTTCCTGTGCGTACCAATGGCAAAGGGGTGGACATGTACTGTAGATGGAATAAAGACGGAGATTTACAGAGCAGATTATTCATTTATGGCAATCGATCTTCCTAAAGGGAGTCATAAGATTGAGTTTAAGTATGAAACTCCGGGGCAGAAGGCTGGAATTATAATTTCCATGCTGGGGCTATTAATGGCAATTGCTCTTATTGGGAATCGAGATTTTCATGCTAATAAGCAATAGTGTGGTATGATCAAATGAAGAGAAAAGATGGTGATTTAAATTTAGACATAACACGAATAATTGCATTTTTTTGCGTGCCCGGAATACATTTTTTTCAAAATTCAGGTTTTTATGACGAACCGATAAAAGGCGTTTCAATGTATTCAATGGTATATCTTCGAACACTATGTGCAATTTGTGTTCCACTGTTTATTCTTATTACCGGCTACCTTATGTCTATGAAAATAGTGGAATTGAAGCCGAATGCACTTCTTGGATTTTACAAGAGATTGATACCGATATTGGCAGGTTACTATTTATCTACGTGTATTATTTTTGTTGCCAGAAAAGTTATATTGTCTGAATCCATTGGAATAAGTACGCTTTTTTTCAGATTTATTAGGATTTCATCAGTATTCCTGGTATATGTGTATGTACTTGGGGTTAGTCATGCTGATGCCCTTTTTGAATGTACTATGGCATCAAATTGATTCTAAAGAAGGACAACTTGCGCTAGTTGTAGTTTTGGTAGTAATGACAGTGTTGCCAAGTGTATTCAATGTGTATGTTTTTAAAACTCCTGGAGCTTTTTTGCAGCCATGGACGGAAATTCAGTATTTTCGAATTGTGCTGGATCATTGGACTGACCTTTATCCAATAACCTTTTACTATATTGGCGCATATATTAGACGAAACATCGATATAAAAAGGTTTAATTCCTTTCTTTTATTTGGGGCATTGCTTTTTTCGGTATTGGTATGCTCTGCTTTCAATATATGGAAAAGCTATTCTATACCTTTTGTTAACGGATTATGGTATGACTGGGGCGGAATAGAAGATACAACAAATGCAATTTTGGCATTTTTGTTTTTGAATTCATTTGAAATAAAGAAGATTAGACCAGGGATGAAGAAAATGATATCATTCATTTCGAGTATTACGTTTAATGCGTATTTGTTATCGTGGATACCCGATAATGTTATGTATCCTATCCTCAAAGATTCCAGCTTAAGTATGAATGCAAGATTTGCATATTTTATTCCAATCATACTTTTGGTTATAGTTGTATCTCTTTTACTATCGGGAATATTGGAACTTTTGATGGAAACGGTACTGCATTTGGTTTACAGTAGACGAAGGATTAAATGATTATTTGAGAATATTTGGAAATAGTATGAGCGTAAAAGAGAAAATTGTAATAGAAAAAGTTGCCCATGATGAACGGGATTTTACAAACTATCGCTATATTTCGATTTCGGAAGTGGCTTATTTGTGTTATTTCGCTGTCATGTTGGGGGCAAAGGCACTCGGCCTGTATGAAGGACAGTTTTTATACAATATTTGTCTTGTACTAGGTGCGGCATTCTTTGCTTGCAAAATGGTTCTTACCAAGTACAATTTAGCAGAGTGGATAATGATAATTTTACTTGTTATGCTTGGGGGAGTAGTATATCTTCAATCCGGAGAGAAATCTCTTCTTATTTATTTTACGATGATGCTTGGAATAAAGGGTGTATCTATCCAGAGGGTTTTCAAGGTAGGTAGTGTAATCTGGATTACATCATTTATTTCAATGTATGTATTGTCTGTCATAGGGATTATTCCAGAGTATAGTTTTGCTTTGGATAGAGCTGGATGGCCTGTTATCTTAAGGCATTCTCTGGGATATCCTCATCCCAATACTCTTCATGCGTCTTATTTTGTGCTGATTGCATTTATTCTTTATTTGTCGAGAGATTTATCCAAGAAATATGTAACTGTGATTTCTGTTGTGCTTTTACTTGGCAATGGTTATGTATTTATGTATTCAGTAAGCAGAAATGGCTTTTTGCTTGTTTGCTTTTATCTGATTATCCATCTCTATCTGTATTGGAGGGAAAAGAGAAGCAAGCTCGAAGACGGATTACTTATTGCTATACTTCCGCTTAGTGTAATATTGATGATTGTTTTCCCTATTTTTGTCAGAGGGAAGGCTTTTGATATATTAAATACTGTACTGGCCGGTCGGATGGAGTACTCCAGGTATTATCTGACTTACGAGCCGCTTAAGCTTTTTGGTATTGAGAGTATTCCATTTCCATTAGGGGAATATGAGGGGAATTGGTACCCCCTTACAAATTATGTTATTGATTCTTCGTATGTATATCTTCTATTCAGGCTTGGAATAGTTGCTTTTTTTGTGGTTAGTTTTCTGATCATGCTTGTATTTATTGACGCTGTAAGGAACAATAGGAAATCTGAGATTTCTCTTTTATTGGGATTTACAGTGTATGGTATTCTCGAACTATTCTTGTTTAACCAGTCGTATAAGAATCTGACATTCTTGTTTATTGGTGCTTATATATTTAGCAGAACGTCAAAACTGAATGCAAAAACAATCGGCATAGTGGATGGCAATCAAATCTGCATTAGATTACCTGTTGATAAGAATGTAAAGAATCCAATAATTCCGATAAATATTTGGGCTTTTTCCGCTGCGATTCTAATATTGGTTGGACTGATAACAAGTATTGTGTATACGACAGTGGTGCCATATCCTTCTGATATATATCTACCTAGAACCGAGGAACAGACTATAGGTGAAGGGATACCAACTTATCTTACCAGAGATGAAGTTAAGAGAATGCGCTCTGAAGGCGTTATAATTAGAGGATATGTGGATGAAACAGTCCCTGTTTATCGCATGCAGAGTTCAAGTGTAGCTAAAATGGAGCGTATTCGCTACATTGTAAGCTACGGACTTTGGGGCGGTACTATTGTCTGTATATTGATTTTATTTGTATGGGTTACAAAGAGCAGACTTCGCTACATAATGAGAGTCAAGACTATTGGGCCAGATTACAAAGAGACGGTTTTGCTTGTTCACAACTACTATAGAATTCCCGGTGGAGAGGATGTCGTTCTTGCAAATGAGAAACAAATGCTAGAGGAACATGGCCACATAGTATTTACTTATCTGAAAAATAATGAGGATGCTAAGGACGGAGGTGTTTTTTCTAAAGTCTGTTTGGCATTTTCTGCAGTCTTTAATATCAAAACCTATAAAGATATATGCAAGATAATCGAAAAAGAGAAGATAGATGTTGTGCATGTTCATAATACTGTTGCACTGATAAGCCCTGCAGTTTATATTGCGGCCATTAATATGGGAGTTCCTGTAGTGCAGACTGTTCATAATTTGAGATTTGTTTGTCCAAATGGTGTATGTTACATTGAAGGACATGTTTGTGAAAACTGCCTTAAATATGGACTTAAAGCGTCTCTCGTGCATAATTGCTATAGGAATAGCAGATTGCAGACTTCAGTAATGGTATTAACAATGAAGCTACAGAGATGGCTCAGAACGTATTCGTATATTAATTTTATTTGCCTGACGGAGTTTAATAAAGAAAAGCTTCTTACAATTAAACAGGTAAGGCGTGAAAATGTTTATATTAAGCCCAACTTTACAAGAAATGATATTGAGGCAATTCCATTTGAAAAACGTAAAGCACAGATAGTCTATGCAGGAAGAGTAGAAAGAAAAAAAGGTGTTGATCTTCTCCTTCAGGCATGGATGAAACTTGGAGATAAGGCACCTAAGCTTGTCATTTGCGGATCGGGAGAACTCGATGATTGGTGCAAGGAATATGTAGAGAACAATGAACTTACTAATGTTGAAATACTGGGGCAGGTATCAAATGAAGAAGCGAAGAAGCTAATCGGCGAATCATTGGCGATGGTTCATCCGACACAATTGTACGAGGGCTTCCCAATGACTATTGCGGAAGCATATTCGATGGGAACTCCAATAATTGCATCAGATATTGGAAATGTTGGAAGTCTTGTTATTGATCATATTACAGGTATCAAGTTTAAGAGTAATTCGGTTGTTAGTCTTGCTAAAGCAGTTGAAGAGTTTATGATTAGACCTATCCAATTGCCAGCTGAGTATCTGACCAAGTATTCTGAAGAGAATAATTATAATATGCTTAAACAAATATATGAGGATGTAAGACGCAAGAATGTAGTTTAATTATATTTTTATGCTGCTTTTGCTAGTAATAATTGTTTAATATCTGGTGGAATTACATAAATACAGGCGTGGATATTTGATTATCTCAAGATGGGGGAGTACTTTGTGATAGATAAAGATAGAGAAAAATGGTTGGATTTTACAAAACTAGTAGCAATAGTTGCAGTAATCTTAGATCATTCATATGAAATATTATATAAGGATTTTGCAGTTCAATATTTTTCCTTTTTCAGTGTGGGGTTGTTCATAATATGTATGGGAGTGACATCATATTGGAGCAATGAAAGAAAAAAATGGGATTGGATTGTTGTAAAAAACAAAATAATAAAAATTCTAATTCCGTATGTTTTCGCGTCAGCAATATATCTCATTATGTACGAAAAAAGATTTGATTTAAGCATTTTTGTGGATAGATTGATTCACTTTAATGCATGTCCTCCATTATATTTTGTGTTACTCTATGTTCAATTGTTACTAATTGCGCCATTGTTACTCTTTGTATTGTCGAGAGGTAAGATTTTGGTTGAGATTGTCATGCTTCCAATTTTAGTTGTTATGGCAATAATTTGCACGAATTATTCTAATATTTTAGATGTCTATGGAGGAGGAGGTAAACTATTTGGTGGTACGTATGTAATACTATTCTATTTGGGAATGTTGTTTGCAAAGCACAAACCTAAAGAGTTAAGATTGCTGACGAGTTTTATATTCTTGGTGAAAGACATTATTTTGGTTCTAATTTATAAATGGTACATTGTGAACTATAAGTTTTCTTTTGATGAATTGTTTCCTTTCGGAATTGGTCTTAACCCGCCAGGGATATCACTAATGTCTGGCGCCATAATAATGTTTCTTTTTTCATGGAATGTAGGAGAGATTATTCAAAAGGTTCGTAACAGGAGTATAAGATCATTTTATGTTGGTATGTGTAGTATAGGTAGGCATACTCTTTATATATACTTTTATCATTATTTGCTCTTGGAATTATGCATAATAATGAAAAAAACAATGTTGCTATTTATAAATAAATGGATAATGAGATTATTATGCTTTTTACTAATTATTTTAGGCTCTTTAATAATTGAAGAATTAATCTATGAGGTGAAAAAAAAATTGTTTGAAATATATAATCCAAGCAAAAGTTGAAGATTGTATCACATGTATTAAGTCTTTGAGAATAAAAAAAGCTTAAAGAAATATATTAGGATGTAAGACGCAAGAATGTTTTTGGATATTTGCTGCTACATTAATTTCATATTTAGCAAGAATATGTTTGGAACTTGCTAATAAGGCTAAGAAACTAATAATGCTATTATGTACGGTGGTTTGCTTGGAAAAGACTTATGTATAAGCTACGGAGATTATTTGATTTGTTAAGATGGCGGCTCTGTATATGTTAATGATGTTATGCTGCTTATAAAGACCATTGAAACTGAAAATATTTCTGTTTCAATGGTCTTTTTCTTTTAAGATATATAAAAAAGCAGCATACTAAGTTTGATGCATTTGCCTTTTTGAATGCAGATTCATTTGATTATACGGATACCAGACAGAGAATTGGTACTCCACTAGAGACCGGAATATAACAACTATAGAGGCATTCAAGGAAAGAGCACCAAATTCGTATGAAGAAATTGATAAACTATTATTTGTTGCGTGATACTTTAATCCACAAAGCTATCATGAATACTGTTGACAAGACAGAAATCCATAAAGCCAGAGTCCAATACCACGGAGTTGTGAATACGAGGTATATGTTGCCATCATATCCTGCCGGAAGACTAAAAGCTATTAACATGTTATCACTATCATAAATATTATATTCATGACCATTTTCGTCTGTGATATGATAGCCTGGATAGTTAGTCCTTGGAAGAATTACTTCTGTATCACTGCTCTTGTTCTTGACATAGAAAGCAAGATTTAGACCTTCGTTTTTGATGATATCTACTGATTCATAATCTCCGTGAATCTTTCCGTCGTATTTGCTTGTATCTGAAGTTATATACTCGCCATCAACTTTTTGAGCTCTGAGGTATTCAAGAGGAGCATAGGGATGAAAATCATTTGCTTCCGTATATTTGTTTCGATTGGCATTATCAGCATATTCACTTAGAAATACAAAGGTTGCAACAAGAGATAATATTATGCCAAGCTTCACAACCTTGTTAAGTGAAAAATAGTGTAATATTTCATCATTATTTAACTCCACCATAACATAGCCTAATAATAATGTTAATAGAAGCCCGGCAATTCCTAGGAATCTCCAAGGAAACTGTATCTGAGTGAAAATCTTGAGAAATTTATTCTTTGTGAACAAATTCCAAGGAAATACATTAGTACAAAGAAACATTGCGAATAATGAAAATACAGTTAATATTTTAAGGGCTTTGGAAGCTCTTTTTCGAGACCATAGATAGATAGCAAGGAAAAGAGCAAGAAGCAATGTGGCACCGGGAGTATACTGCATTAGTGGTGATGAGCCAAAAGGAGTTTTGAAAAAGGCAAAAAAGTCAGCTATGCTTACACCATGGCGCTGTATTCGCATGCCCTGTTCCAAATTAGCAGATGAAAATATTTCAACATTTAAAAAGTAGTCAAGGAAAGGAACAATGAAATATGTACAAGCTAATACGGAGAATAGAATTGCTAACAGATAAGTTGCAAGCACATTTGGAGATAAGCTTTTTTTCCACATGAATAGAAAGAATATCAGTAAAAACAAAACAGTCATTTCTGTGGATAATATATGTGAAGTAACAATCCCTGACATTGCAAATGCAAGGATGAGTGCATTTTTCATCTTGGACCAGGTATTGTTAATTTCGTCTGAATAGATGTTGTATACTGAAAGTGCAATTAGCGGAAAGAAAATGATGGCAGAGTATTCGCCCACAGCACCTCTAACGTACATATCCATCAATCTGTAGGGCATAAGACAAAACGCAAATGTCAGTACATAGGAAATCTTATTGCTTTTAAAAATCTTACTAAAAGTGATGTGGCAGAATAACGCTGTAACAAGATTGACACCAAATACAAAGACTTTAAATGCATAGGTTATATCAAGTCCAAGAATTCTTAGAAAAACAGGGAAATATAAAAGAAGATCACCATAGTAAATAGACATGGGATAGCCGTATCCATTATTCCAACACCATTGAAGCCTTGATGGAAAAAGACCAACTTTGATATCACTTACTATGGCCTCAATCCTGTTTATATGAAATGCCATATCATGACTATTATCATTTATACCTTCATAAAAAAGGGGAAGTGAAGACAAAAGCGTTATCAGAAGTATTACTTGAATTGCCTGCTTGTTTGCAGATATTTTGCTTTTAATATTTGAAAATAACATAAATGTAGATACACTCCTGCGAATTTATATTATACAAGTATTATTGTATCATACAGGTTGAACTAGTTGTTATATTTTGTGGAGACTTGGCAACTTGGCAAGGTATGAATATAAATATATAATTATATCTGCTTGAATAATTGAAGATTTGAAAAGGATTGCATATGAAGGGGATTGCTAATCGGATAAAAAAATACATGGTAGTGATATTATTGTTTGTTACTTATATTATTGATGTTGCATATATGGCAATCAATGGAAAGACGTTGTTGGATTCTGATATGGCATCTGAAATGGTGCTTTCTGATATTCTTAACAAGGAACACTCAGTTTTGGGAATAACTAAGAGCTGGTATTACAGTACAGAAATCAGAGTATTTGAAACGCAATGGTTTTATAGAATCGGGCTTTTGCTTTCTCCAAATAACTGGCATGTTGCAAGAACAATTGGTATGGCAATTGCATTAGCTCTACTTGCATTTGCTGTGTGGTTTCTGTTTTGGGCATTGGAGATGGAAAACTGGGGGCGATTTGCTGCAGCAATATGTTTGTTTCCCAGTGGTAGTTGGTATTTTTGGCAGACTATTTTTGGAGGATATTATCTTCCATACATATATATTTCTTTATTTTCGCTAGCGTTTGTCGTTTTAGCCACAAAAGGACCGAAGTATCATATCGGCTATGTGTTAGGAATTGTGTTCTTGGGCATTGCGTCAGGTCTGAATGGAGTTAAACAGTTGATGGTATTTTATGCTCCGTTTGTCCTTGCTATGTTTATGCTCGTACTTATTGCTGTCAGGAATAGTGAAACTGAACATTTAAGAGTTACTGAGCTTAAAACATTTACTGAGTTTAAGTATTTAATTCTTTCACTACTAGGAACAGCAGGTGCTCTATTTGGATATGTGATAAACACAAAGATATTAGCTAAGCAGTTTCATTTTGCCCAGTTTGATGGCACAGAAATAAGCGGAAGAAGTATCTGGGAACTTTTTAGATACTACATTTGGAGCTTTGGCTATGCCGATGGTATGGCACTTATGTCACTCAGAGGAATAGCTGCTATGTTGGGGGTGGTAATAGGATTAGCTACGGTTTTATCCGGATTAAGACTTTTATGTAGAATATCAGAACTTGATATATATGAGAGATTTTTGACTTCTGTATCATTCATCACAGTTGCTTTTTCTATTTTTATATATTCGTATGTGAATGGGAATATTCAATACTTTCAACCAATAGTGCCGTTTGGGTTGTTCTTGATAATCCTGGAATTAAAAACGGAACGTTATGTCTTGGAAAGCAGTAAAGAAGTAGCAACAGGCCTTTTTGCACTTTTTTTGATAATTTCTTCATTGGGAACAATGCGAAATGAATTTTCTGAACCCTTCCATCCATATAATGCTAAGCAGGATATGGTACATATGGTAGAGTTTTTGGAATATAATGGCTATTCAACAGGTATAGCCAGATTTTGGAATTCAAATATAATTACTGAATTATCTGATGGAAGAATCGATATGTGGACTGTAGTCAACTATGAGTCGGACGATATGTATGAATGGCTACAAAAATCTGAGCATATCGGCAACTTTCCAAATGTTGACTCAAAATACTTTTTGATATCAGATGCTGGGGAAAATGTCGATGAATTTTTAAAACGTCATCCGCAACTTGAACTTGTGTATGGCGATGACAGATATTATGTGTATGGTAATTGAAGAAAGGGAATATTCATATGCCAGCTAAAATAGCTATAATGACAAATATTCCGGCACCGTACCGCGTGGACTTTTTTAGATATCTTCAGAAAACATACTTGGCATATGAATTTCACATTATATTCCAAGCCGGTAATGATGTTTCTTTCAGAAATTGGGATAACAACTTGAAAGATCTAACAAATGTTCATTTCTTGAGCGGAAAGCCTATACAGGACAAGAATACCAAGACAGATCAGAAAGAAATAATACTTACAAAAGGAATCGCTGAAGTACTTGATACTATAAAACCTGATTTATGTGTGATATATGAATATAATCAAACAGCTATTGTGATGAGAAAATACTGTACAAGACGTAAGATTCCTTATGTATCATGTACGGATGGGACCAGACATTCAGAAAGAAATCTGCATTTCTATCATAAATTGGCAAGAAAGTATATTATAAAAAAGGCAAGTGCTTTTATCGCAAGTTCTAGCGATTCATCGGATAATCAGGTAAGCATGGGAGCTGATAGGAACAATGTTTTTATCAGTGAGTTGGCAGTTGATATACATCGATTTGACGGTTGCGGAAATAATTATAACCCTGAAGGATACTTGCTTACTGTAGGAAGTCTTGTGGAACGCAAAGGAATAGATTTATTGTTACGTGCCCTTTCTCATTGCAAAGATATAGAATGGACGCTTCACCTTGTGGGATCAGGCGACGCAAGGGGAGCGCTGGAAGCATTAGCTGAAGAGCTTGGAATTAGAGATAGAATTATTTTTAAAGGATACCTTGAAGGCATACAGTTAATAAGTGAATATGAAAATGCAGGGATATATATCTTTCCTACAAGAGAAGATTGTTTTGGTCTAGTTACACTTGAAGCTATGTGCTGTGGTCTTCCGGTTATTGCATCAAAATATGCCGGAAGTAGCAGAGACATGGTGAAAAATGGTGTGAATGGATATGTAGTGGATCCATTTGCTGAAAAAGAATTTGCGGGGATAATTCGAAAAACTATCATAGATAAAGAAAAACTTGAAGAGATGTCTTCTTTTGCTAAGAATATGATTGGGCGATTTGATTTTTGTTGCACGTCGAGAGATTTCATTAATGCGATAGAAAAAGGACTTTCCAGCAAAGAAGAAATGAAAGGTATAAACTAAAGATGATAACAAATTTGATTCTGGTAGTGACATTAGTGATATTGATTGTTTGTGATTTATATCTGAAAAATGGCAAACAGTATAAAGTCTTGTCCAGACTGGAATTATGTGTGGCTGGGGCCTATTTTTTTATTGCGATATTTGCATTTTTGTACTTTACCGGAATTTTGGTAAGTGGTTTTCACTTGATAGATGACAAGGATGTATATATATGGGTAAGGGATTCTGATTCGATAGGTGCGTGGAACAGTTTTTTAAACAGATTAAAACTTGATATGCAGGTCCGTTTCAGATACACATACGTGGTTTTGAGGTTTTTGCAGAGTTATTTCTGGGGTGACAATTTTACTCTATGGCACTTTATGTATGGAATTCTGACATCTGCAAATATGTATTTGGCTTATTATTATGCGAGATTTAGAAAATGTCCAATGTCTGTGGCATTTTCTTTTGCTGTTACTATTTTTGTGGGATGCTGGCAGACTCAGGTAATATGGAGACTTGGACCACAGGAGAATATTTGTGTGTTCTGTCTGCTTCTTTCTATCATCAGCATGCGTAAGGTGTATGATGGAGAGGGACTTTTTTGGCGAATTATGAGGATTGTGTCTGTAATCCTTCTGGCCGGATCCAAGGAATCATTTTTATTGTTGCTCCCGGCATTACCATTTCTGATACTTATCTGGGATGTTCTGGACAGAAAAGTGTCAAACTGGGAAACGTTTATTAAGTGGGTAAAGAGCAATCTTTGTTTTATTCTATTTGTGTATATTCTTTTCTTTGCTTGCATATTTATGTTGGTGACATTTATAGGAGGAACCAGCTTTGGATATGCAGGAGTTGATAACTCCTTTGGAATATCTGATTGGATAAAGGGAATTTTGGGTATAGCATTTGGAGATTTAAAGATATATGAACTTGTTGCGGCAATGGCACTTGTCTTTATGGTTTATGAAGTTGTAAAGATGGATAGAGAAAAGCGTTTAGTCACTACTATGGCATTGGTGCTAATGTTTCTTTTGCTGAGCGCAAATATGGGAATACAGTTCATTCTTCATGCTAAGAGCGGTTTATTGGCACGTTATACTTTGCCCCTTTCGTTTATTATTGTATATTTTGCATTTGTAGGTATCGGTTGTATCCATGAGTTCTCAGAGAAAAATCACATACTATTTCTTGTTTATTTCGGAGTTATGGGAATTCTTTTGATGGCTCATGTTGATGATGAAATAGGAGCCAGGGAGTATGCTGATGATGGTGCTACGATTACAGCTCTTTTTGCACAGGTAAGTGATGTTAATCAGGATGGTGATAAGATCCTTGTGGATATTGATTTTGAGCAGGACTATTCCTCAGCTGTGTATCTGTTGTATAAATATGGCATAAGAGATGTGTATAATGTAAATTATTCGGATCGAGATGATGACAGATATTATAACGTATATGACAGCGATTATGATTATCTGGATTATGGCCCGGTTAATTCGATTGACGGGGAGGAAGCAGACATTATCATAAGAGAAAAGAATATGTCGGTGGAGACTGCATGGGCTGTAGATGATACGGCATATAGTTTAACCGAATATGGGAACTATCAGTTACTTGTGAGAAATAAAAACTAACAGAGGGTGCTATGTGGAATATCTTAGATGATGAGGGAAAGACCCTTGCAATTGTAATAAAGCATGATTTTAACAAAGAGGGGATCACATTCTGTACTCCTGATGACTATTCCCAGCAGATGGCATATATGCACCATCCGGAGGGACATGTTATACTTCCTCATGTGCACAATGAAGTTAAGAGAGAAGTGCTCTATACCAAGGAAGTCCTTGTGATTAAAAAGGGAAGGCTTCGCTGTGACTTCTACACAGATGATCATGAGTATATCAAGTCCATTGAAATAGAGTCCGGGGATGTTATACTTCTTGCATCCGGAGGACACGGATTTGTATGCCTTGAGGAAACCGAGATGTACGAGATCAAGCAGGGACCTTATGCCGGGGATAAGGATAAGACCAGATTTGATGCTGTTCCTGAAGATAAGTTGAAAGTGGTGAAAGAATGAGTGATAGAGTTTATCGCGTTTGCGAACCGTTCTTAAACGGCAATGAAACTAAATACGTAATGGATGCTGTGTCCACAGGATGGATATCCAGCAGCGGATCCTATGTTACAAAATTCGAAGAGGAGTTTGCTAAGTACTGTGATGTTAAGTACGGAATCGCAGTATGCAACGGAACAGTGGCACTTCATCTGGCACTGGCTGCTCTTGGTATCGGAGAGGGCGACGAGGTTATCATTCCTTCATTTACCATGATAGCCACAGCATTTGCGGTTTGCTACGTTGGAGCGATGCCCGCATTTGTGGACGCAGATAAGGATACCTGGAACATAGATGTTACTAAGATTGAAGAGAAGATAACTCCGAGAACCAAGGCTATCATTCCTGTTCATATATTTGGCAACCCACGTGACATGGACGTGATCTGTGACATTGCAA
>JAEEGL011818267.1_pt1 | contig 13206 bp, 11 predicted proteins | sample 9134231 | NCBI WGS metagenome assembly JAEEGL01 (sample SAMN16246548, study PRJNA631951) | gut metagenome | biome: gut microbiome; feature: rumen; material: fiber-attached | host: Bos | place: Iran: Karaj | collected 2018-10
AGCCTCCTTTTCTCCCGGTGAGATGAATCCGCCGATTGGAATCGCACCATGCCGAACCTGCTCGACCCATTCGGTAATCGTACGCCGAACCGCCGATTCATCGGCACGTCTGCTCACCACAATCGGTAGCAGCATGGGATAGTCTAGCAAGGCGAGATCGCCCATGCAATCCCAGTGCAAGTCAGGTGCGGCAGCTGTAAGTCGAGGGTGAGTTGCCGTACGTATGGTTTTCAGCAAGTGCTGGTTTTCGCGACGTAACTGGTCTCGGCGTGGATTTGCCGCCACGTACTCGCGAAATTCGTCGAACATCTCCGCATTCATCGAAACCCAGTCATGGAAGTTCTCCTGGAAAATGGGGGCGGTCTCGCCGAGAATCTGGTGAATGGCACGGGTGGCCCGTGCCTTTACGCGCCGCACCCACCAACCAAGGGGATGGGCGCTGCCAGGTTTCATTACCACGATTCCATGGAAATGGTCAGGCATCACGGCATATTCGCGAAGCGATATCTGCGGGCATTCTTCAGCCATCTTGAGCCATGCGTCTTCAAGCGCCTTGCCGCTTGAAGTGAGAACGGCTTGGTAGTTCTCGATGCGGGAAAGGATCTTTCGCCTTGGCTCGGTCGAGAAGGTAATCATGTAGTAGCCCCAACCTGCGTAGTCGTGGCTGGCCCAGCGGCGATATCCGGGTAGCGTTTCACACCCGCCGATGAATCGGCTGTTCTGCCCACCTTCTGTATTCTTCACATCATGATCCATGCAACCATTTTATCAAAATCAGTTCGCCGAAGCGCCGATTCATCGGCAGTGGCCCCGATCGCCGCCCGTTCGCCGAAGCACCGATTCATCGGCGTGTTCACCTTGATGCCGCGGCCACGCGTTTCACGATTTCCGCTACGGCCTTCCACTTCTTGACAATCAAGGGCTTTCCCTTGAACTGCGCGGGAAGCTTGCCCTTATGCCTCACGAAGAGCATGAAAGTCTCGGCGAAGTCCTCGCGGGCAGAAAGGATTGCCTGTGTCATTTCCTTACAAAGCCGAAGACGACGAAAGAGGTCGTACTCCCATATTGCTTACGATAGGTGTCGACATGCTTTGCAAAAGGGAAGTATCCTCCCGAAGCTGGATCCATGAGCCGGAACCGACTTCTGGAAGCGCGGTCGATGCCCATCCAGTGCAAGATGGAAGTGTTCGCAAGAAGCATGATTGCGCATCCGCCCTCGTCGAAGGTCTCGTTGAGATAGTCGGTGTACTCCATCGGGCTTTCGAGACGCACAGGGTTCTTCATCATGATTCCGCGCCGAGATAACGCATCGAATATGGGCTTGGGCAAAGTCCCCTTTTGGGTTATCAGTGTGTCGCCCAGACCAAGTTTGCGTAGCCAGGCGCGGACACCGCGCTTGGCGTCGGTGTTCAGCTCTTCGCGTAGCTTCTTGCCCGAAACGTCCAGTGCACCAAAAAACAGAAGAACCCACTTCGTTGTCGCCCAACCGCAAGACACGCCGTCAGGCTGCTGAACGGGCGCAATTTCCCCTCTTCCCAATATGACAGTCCCAGTTCCAAGTCCTTTCACGCTGAAGGTCTTGCCGCATTCATGGCACATCTTCTTCCCGTTTCTGTAAACTGCGACTTCCGCTCCGCAATGCGGGCAGGCGACGGCCTTAGTTTTCCGACGCGCCTTTGGCGCTGGCTTCTTTACGGTCTCGGTTCTTGTCTTGGTTGTGACCATGGTTGTTTCTCCTTGATGTGGTTAGTTGAACTAGGAAAAGCGCTTTTCATATTCCTCAATGGTTTCGCGTTGAAACTCATCAAGGCGGGCAAGAGCTTCGGCACGGAGATTCTCGGGTACGCCCCAGCGGTTTTTTGGGGTGGGTATTTGTGTTCATGTCTATCAGATTCTTCTTACAGACAAAAGATACGAAACTCTTCCCACTCATCGGCAACATCACGGTTGGCAACCAGAGCATTGCCTCCGTTTTCATCGACCGACACATATTTCTGCGTGTTTCGCGACCAAAGAGTGAATACTCCGGCCTTGCCGGGGACCCCTCTCAAATCAAACCTCTCCCACGCATCCACCTTGGGGCCTAAGGCGATTAGGCGACTATCTGGGAACGGACACGCGGACACAAACTTGTCATTGGCCGCCGATTTTAGCGAGAAGGAACCATCGTCGTTCTTGAATATAATAAATGATTCCCAGCTCCCCAGAGCCTTTTCGCGATTCGCGACAAGCTGGGCATTGCCGCCATCCTCCGCGCAAACAGCCCGACCGGCGTGAACGGCGAGAAGCGCACAAGGTCGCTTCTCGGGGACTGCTTTTTCCCAGTCCGTGCGATTACGCAGTGGGACGTTCTCAACTCCTTCCGATTTGAAAACCAGTTTGCGGAGATGTCCGGTAATATGTTGGACGGCACTTTTCGTTGAGTTCACGATTCCACTTAAACCGGGGTGCCCATCTCGATCCACGAGATCTGCCAGCCCCTTCATGACGGAATCCTTATCCGGAGACAAGTAGATTTCAACGTCTTTCAACGATCCGCCATTTGCACGATAATGTCTTTCTTCACATTCACGCCGGATACCCTCTTCGATATCTTCACAATGGGCGGCAAGGATTCCCCCTGAGAGCCCTATGATTTTGGGGTGGAAGACAGGAGCAAGATCTCGTCCAAAAAAATGGCACAGGCGCTGTCCATAGTAGATATAAGCATTGGGACTCCCATATTGTGCCTCAAGGGCCTGTAATCCCTGTGATCCCAACGCCCAATACTGCGCCTTATTACTCGCGCTGGTCTCGCATTGCCAACTACCTACCTCCCAATTATGTCCACGGCACGTATGGAGCAAGTCTCCCTTCCAGTCAAGAATTCCAAAACCAACTGACGTTCCAAGTGACAAATTGATGGCGCTATTTGAACACAATCCGTTCCGCATATAAATAGCCTTAAGGGCAAGCGCATGAGCATCTCCATCATTGACAATACACACATTCTTACAACTGAACCTGCCCTTAAGATTATCCTTAAGTTTGCCTATCAGAAATGGATAAGCCCAGCAACTTAACACCTTTTCGTTTACATAGTCGTATTCGCCACAAATGGAAATGGCTATCCCCGTTACATGAGGGTGGGCTGATGGGTTGTTAATCTCCGCCACATCCTCAAGACAAGTGAAAAAATCTTCGAGAGATATTGGCCTAAACCGCTGGGTATAAGAGCTAAGTGTTCCTTGCACGATCCTCCTCATCTTCACGCCGGAACCTCCGCAATCAACCAACAACTTGACCTCACCTTGCGCAAGTACATGTTTGTTGGCATCATGAATAGGATGAAAACGAAACTGCTCCCATGAATCCGGATCATCGCAGTCGGCGACCAGATAGGCGGGAACGCTATTCACATAGACCCGCACGAACTTGCAGTTCTTGCAGGACTGGAGAACAAATACGGAATCGTCTCCGGAATCGCAGCGGAACGCACGGAACTTCTCCCATACATCAATCCACGGCACGGCGGGGATGAGACGGTCGGTTCCATCCACTACGCTGATGTATAGGTTGCTGAATTTACACCGAAATGCGACTGTGCCATCGGGTTGCGGTTCCGGGACAATAGTTTCCCAGGCATCGGCTCGGTCGGCATTCGCGATGAGTGGTCCCTTTCCCCATTCGGTACAGGAAACGATTTTCCCTGAAAACCGGGAAGTCAGGTATGCGTCTTCAAGGTCGAAGTGGAAGGGAATTCGGTTACTGTTGCTCATGGTTGGGTTCTCCTTAAGACAATTGTTGTCGTCTGCCACACGGTGGATAGGTCATTGGCGTCACATCACCTTGAAGTTGTTGGGAATGGTGAATTCTTCATGGTTCTCCTCGCCTTCTGTTAAGTTGGCACCTTTGGAATGGCCTAGGGCATTTCGGACTGTTCGACAATAAACTCTCCCAATGCGAGTTCAGACGCCGAGATGTAAATCCGGCCGTTGGTTTCTCTGCGCGGGAAGATTGTCTCCATCCAAGATTTCGGTGGTCCCGGAGTGTGCACGTATCTTCCGCGGACAGCATGGGAAGAATCGTGCCAGAGGTCCACTTTGAATTCCTCCCCGTTCTTGGCAGTCATCTGGAAAGTCCAAACCGGACCTCCACATGCCTCCCCAGACAAATGGCAAGTTTTTTCCGTCTTTACCGAATGGAATCCGTGTTTGTGCATGATGGCAAAGATCGCTTTGTCAATGTCTCTTGGCAGATGGTTGCTCCCATTCGTGTTCAAAAAGCAACTTGTACCAGGACAAACGGCAAATGGTCCTTCTCCCCTAATGAACATTTGACCTTCAGTATCCTCTTCATATACACGTTCCCAGGTAAGACCACAGGACCAACAAACACTTCCATATTCAAATTCGGAGACAGCTCCGTGAACGCGAATTCGTAACGGATTCGGCGAATCAGGAACGCAAAGCACGACAGGGGGACTTTCAATTTGCATTTCATCTCTTACATCGGAAATCGGATATCCAAGCCATCCGGGAATTCCAGCATCATCAAAAGCTCTACCTTGTTGATACCATTGCGCACAAATTGGGCCATGCGTTTCGTGCGGTTCTTCGTCTCCGGGACGAAGTGTGATAGCGGCGCAGTTTTCCAGGTTCATTTGCCACCCTCCGTCAGGATTCTGGTAGAGCCGGATTTCTTCAAACGACCCCACTTCGGGATACACCGACTTTAGGTAGTCGTATTTGGCGCGGAACAACGTTAGGACTTCTTCTCTGCTTTTCATGGTTTCGACACTCCTGGCTTACGTTTCTTCGTTCTTGTTTGGCTCAGAGATCATGTCTATGCTCACGTTCGCGTCGTTCCACGGCATCGCGTAGCGACCAGGCGGGGTTGCCGGACTCGATCTTGTAGCTCCAGAAGAAATCGCCCTGCGTGTTCTCGAATGCCCGTTTCTGGGCGTCGTAAAACTCCTTCCGTTCCGCATCGGTCCGCTCACCGCCGGTTCCCATGCTCCATTCACCGCAGATTGTCCAAAGTACTTTTCCGTTGAGCATCTTCATCTCTTCGGTTAGCGGTCCCTCGACATGGCGGAGATTCCCTGAGTGGTCGAGTTTGTTCAAATGGTCTGGACCGTCGAAGCACTGGTAGCGATGGGCGTCCAGAACGACATTGCTGAATTCGGGCTCGTTGAACCGCCCGCCGAAAACATCCTTGATTCGTGGGCCGCGGAAACCATCATGAAAGACGACGGCGCCATTTTTCGGTGGACAGTGCTTGCGGATGGCCTCATAAGAGCGGCGGTTGAAATACTGAAGTACTTCATCTGGCACGTCCCAGCGTGGTTCGTTGAGCGTTTCAATACCCCAAAGCGCCTTGCGTTTTCCATACCGTTCGGCGAGGCATTCCAAAGTAAGAACGGTGAAATCCAGGTATTCGGGCTTCTTGTGCCAATCCACAACCCCCGTCAAGCCGCCGTTGTCGAATCCGTTCTGGCAACCGGGCGCACAGTGGAGGTCGATTAGGATCATCAGTCCCTGCTTTTCCGCCCAGTCGAAAGCGTGGTCGAGGCGTTCGATGCCGCCATCTACGTATGGGTGCGGATCGGCACCGTATCGCTCGTGGTACGGGTAGCCTGATGCGGAACCGAATATCCAGTGCCCGACTGGTATGCGGACGGCGTTGAACCTGTGTGCGGCAATCCATTCAAAATCCGCTTCCGTAATCCACGTGTCCCAGTGCTCGCGCAGACGTCGCGACGCCTCCGCGCATCCAAGTTCCACGCACCATGATGTTTCGTCGTTCGCCGCCATCCCCTTAAACAGGCTTGGCTTCATCCACTTCTCGAGCACGAGCCATCCGCCGAGGTTCACACCGCGGACGCGGACACCAGACTTGTAATCGGGAATTGGTTGGGTGTTCATGGTTAGAGATTATCATTTAACGCGTCATGGCCGCGACTCGCTTCACGATTTCCGCGACGGCCTTCCACTTCTTCACGATTACGGGCTTTCCTTTGAACTTCGCCGGGAGTTTCCCCTTGTACTTCACGAAGAGCATGAAGGTTTCGGCGAAATCCTCGCGGGTTTCAGTTGCGGCGTATGGGGAGACGCAATCAAACTCCCAGTTGTCAGGATCGATATCGGGTGCGGGCTTTTCGGAATAGACTCCTCCAAATGCTTCGCGGAATAGTCCACCCTTCTTCAGCGCTCCGGGATACAGATCGGCAAGGGCATGGCCGAACTCGTGGCGGAAGACGTCAAGGGCGTTCGCCTTTGCGCCAAGGTGGCGCCACAGCGCTTCGATGGGAAGATATATGGAAGGAAACTCGATTGTCTTCGTTTCCGGCTGATACAGCCCCATCGTCCCTCCAAGTGCCGCAATTGGTGCAACGGTAAGGTATGTGCAGTCGACCTTGTCCAGCTTTGATCCATCCCATAGCACGCCGAGGCGAATCAGTTCGTCGCGAACCTTGTTGTACGCCTTGTACACCTCATCAGATGAGGTGTAGATACTGCCTAGTGTTGACTTTCCCATGTTGGTTCTCCTTGGTTGGCGTGTTAGAAAAGTGTAGTGACGTCACAACTTACTCTTTTCGCGTGGATTAAGCTCTCAAAACGCCACATTGACCATGTCGCCGCTGCTGTTCGCTTCCTGATTTCCGCTTGGTGATAACGGAGTCATTAAGGACCTTGAGGACCTTGATTTTGACAACCTTGGCGGCTGGAATCATAATCTTTTCTTTGGTCTTGGGGTTGACACCGGTGCAAGCAGCGCGCTTGCCGACGAAGAGTTTGAAAAGACCGGGGAGGGTGATGCCGGCGGGCTGCTTGGCACCAGCGTATGCAATGGCAAGCAGCGTATCGTAGGCGGATTCGGCCTGAGCCTTGGTGATATTGGCTTCGACGGCGATTTTAGTGAGGATTGCGTCCCTCGTCATAGTGGCGGCACTTGGTCGCGCATAGTACGCCTTTGGCGCTGGCTTCTGGGATGTAATAGTAGTTCTAGCCATGGTTGGTTCTCCTTGGTAAAAAAGCTACACGCCTTGCGGCTCGCCGCAATCGTAGCAGTTGATGGGCTTTAAGAGTTTCGCTTCTTCGCTCATTTCCATTGGAACAACTCACTTATGCGGTATTCTTCTGATGATCCTAGATGCGATAATTGCCAGTAGAATCATGATGCCAAGTAGTATCAGTCCGATGAACATGCTTACGGCAAGCAAGGCAAAGCCCCATCCAGTTTTGCCGAAGATAAAGCACAGGATGGATATCCCTAGTAGCAAAAGTGCAAAGTTTAGCGCGGTATTCAGCACCGCATCCAGAACAGGTTCGCTATTCTTGGCTTCAGGTGATTTCGACATCGACTTCCTCCCCTTTGCTAAGCCTTTGCGACTTTGCGGGAAAATCTACAGTACCTTGCGATACGCCAAATTCTCAGATTCCACAGGCCAATAACGGCCAAAATGCCAGACACTATTGCGACAGGGGCTCGGCCTGCCGCCTTCATAAGTTTCTGGGGATGTCCTAGACGGAACGCCTTGGCCGTTCTGGCGCCATATTTGGAATACGTCAAAAGCGTATTCAAACCCTTTGGCCCTTTTCGCGCGGCCTTTTCGAGCATCGTCGCACCGTCTTCCATGTCGGCCAATGCGTCAAGTGCCTTGACGCCGTTCGCGCCGTGCATCCGCACGAGAATAGCCGTAGGCTCCGCCGTGCGCTTCGCCATTTTTGAAACGGCCTTGAGCGCATCGACATCATCGACATGCTTCATAATGGTGACCGCTCTGGCTGTTCCAACCCCGTCAAAAAGCCCCTTCATGCCGACAACAATCTCCTTCATCCCCTTGGTGAGTGATTTCGCCTTAACGGACTGTCTGCAGCCATCGGCAATGACGCTGCAGAATTTCTTGGAGAGGTGTCCTGATTTGCGAAGGGTTTTGAGAAGCGAGAAAGAGGCGTCGGCTGAAACTTCAGCTCCTTCGGCGGGATCGGGAACATAGGACAAGACGGATGTCACGACTCCAACCGCCGCCAGTCCGGCCACTACAGGATCGGTCTCCTCCCCTTTGATCTTGTAGTATCCCTGCTTGGCCAAATCGCGAATGTCTCCCCAAAGGAAAAAGTCGGAGACGATTGCTCCGCCAAGTTCCTCCACGGATGTTCCATCGCCTTTGATAAAGCCCTCGATTATCCTTCTTGCGCGATTCCTGAACGAGGTCCGTCGTTTGTGAATGTCATCGCGCAGTCCTTGTACCTCAGCGCGTGAGACAGAATTGTTTCCCGCCAACACCCAGTCTGCCAAATGCTCCGCCTCGGCCAGCCGCCCTTCCTGTTCTAGACTGCGGATTTCGGTAAGATAATCGTAGTCACGAAGTCTGGCGATTTCCGATTCGAAATCGCCCGTCGCGCAGAACCATAATCCACCGCCTCCAAGAAGGAGGCAGACGATGCCGGCAATACTACGTTTGATTGTCTGAATCATTGTGCTTTTAAGAAAAGGTTGAGCCCAGTCTTTCCAAGAGACTCCTTAATGGTATTGGCAACGGATATCAAGTCTTCGGGAGCGGTTTTTCTGAAAGAGGCAATGGCTTTGTCACGAGAATCCTTGGTAATGCCTTCCGTAAGATACGCCCGCGTCAGTTGCCCTCCCTTGAGAACCACAGCGGCGCCAACGACGCCTTGAACAACACGCAAAACGAAACCGCCCGCCAATTCTGACGCATCCAGCATTTCGCAAAGATCCTCAATGCTGGCCGCGAGGAAGGAAGCGAAGAGAACGTAGGTATAGATGCGGATAACACTCCAGGAGTCTGGACGGAATCCGTATGTTCTAATTGTGTCGTGGACAAGTCGCGCTTTCCAGAAGAACATGCCAATTCCATCTCCCATCGCGGAAGATGATATGGCGACGGTCAAACCCGCCATGGCGGCAAATTTCTTTGCATTGTCGGTCGCCTGTTTCTCCCGCCGTTCGAGAACGGATATTACTGCAGTCGCGCGACCGACAGGATAAGACAAAGCCGATTCGAGCCCACTGATGTCTTCTTCCAAGTTGTCACGGCTTTCGTCGTCGGCGGGGAGGTTCTCCAATCTTCTTTTGGCCGAAAGAATCATGGCCTTGATAATGATTGTGGCGGCTGTCTCTTTCTTTTCATCGTCTTCAGAGGCAAGATTGGAAAGGATTTCAGGTGAAACGAGAGGATACTCTTTTAGAGGGAGAACGAGAAAACGATAGGCGATTCCTACAGGGAGAGCAAGGAGAATGAAAAACACACACCATTGGATCGCTCCCCGGATGCACCGGATGACGTAAAATGATTTCGGGCGTCTGTGCATCACGACGGATACGGATTCCCCTTTTTCCGAATTCAAGCGCGACGATAAATGCGAGAGCGGTTCTTCGCTGGAACTGCCGGCGGATGTGGCAACCCTGCTGCCATCTTGACGAATCACAAACTCGATTCTCGACAAAGCGTCCTCGATCTCAGAGCGAGGATTATAAAACGCCTGGGAAATGGTCCTTGAGACGAAGAAGGCGCTTGAGACGTAAAAAACGCCTGTAAGGACAAGAATAAGCAGCAATGCGCTTTTGCAGAAGTTTTTGGCGTCCATGGTTTATTCCTCCGAAGAAATGGCCTTGTGAATCGCCTTTTCCAGTTTGAGAATCTGTTGCATTGACTTGATGACGGTCTTGTTCTTTTCCCGCCACCTGTTCTCGTCGGCAGCCTCGTTTCCGATTTTTGTATCAAGTTGAATCTTAAGAGACTCGGACTGCGCCTTACCGGCTGCTTTCATTGATTCAATAATGAAGTTCCGAAGTTTGATTGAAGCCGGACTGTCTCCAGTTTTTGAAATGAAGTGGCTTTTCAACCTTGTGTTGAGTTGCCTGACATGTGTCTCCCAATCTTTTCGTCGCACATAATTCCCGAAAACCAAACGTTGTACCTTGTTGGGAGAAGTGAATTTTAAATCTACATCCTCCTGGACCGAATACGACATCTGCGCCTTCAGAGCATTTGCATCGATTTTGTCAAACAGGCTTGCAAAGAACTCTTTCATACTCGTCGCTTTTTCGGATTCACCATGAAGAAAGACCATGACAGTGCTCAATGCGTCCTCCAGTTCTTTACTGGGGTGGAATTGACTCCAAGGTTCAATTTGGAGCATGGCCGTCCTCCCTGGAACTATCGTATTTCCAAGATGGCCGCAACACTTTTCGTTCGCTTTCGAAACGATTTTACCGACCGCCTCTTTGCAACTTTTACGCAAAGGATCGTCCGACCCCAACGGGCTTTCAGACTTTATGGCGCTTTCGATATCTTCCTCGTTAACGGTCTTCGCAAACATGGAGGCCGCGGCGTTCGCAACTGGCGTCAGGAGAGGTATGACCTTATTAACGTCGGCGAAGACGGCAAGTAGGTCATCCATGGACTTGAGTGCATCGTTCCGGGTTTTCTGCGCCGCTTTTAGGCTGTTCTCTTTCAATTTCGAAAGGTCGTCGATGAGTTTTGATTCCAACAGCTTCTCATGATTGGCAAGGCACTGTCCCATTAGTCCTTTGAGACGATCAATCTTGATTTGCATTCGGGATCGTTGAAGCATTCCACGTAATTTCCCGGACAAATCACCGATTCGCGATAGTTCCAGAAGTGCGGCAGGATTTGCTGAAAACTCTTGCGAGAACTCACCAGGGTTTCCAAACAATGCCGCAGACGCGGCCCCTGCGTTAACGGAGACGATGTCAACTTCCGCGCCTTTGGAAACATCGTGCAATTTATTTCTCAAATAGGTTTCGACTTCTTCCTCGTCCTTCTCCAGTTTTTCCGTTTTCACTCCCTCATTCAGCCAGAATTCTGAAACGATTTTGTTATAAACGATCAGAATTCCAGGATTTCTTTCAGTCGCGCCATAGATATTCCGCACGTCCTCCGCGGCACTCTCATTTAGGCCAGCCATAGAGCTCTGTACGAGCAGGAAAAAGTCGCCTTGTGAGGGAAGAACCTGCCAAAACGAATCCGTCTTCTTATTCGCGTCCAAACCATCCAGTCCCGGAGTGTCGAGGATTGCCACGCCATCATCAAGAAGATTTTCTGGCTTTTCCGGCAATACCCGAATAACAGGTGGGAGTGCGCCTGGTGTTGGCTTCTTCGTTAGCAGTTTTTCAACGTTCTCTTTTGAAAATGGCTGCGGCTTATCACCGTCCAAGGCAAACTGGTCTTCAAGTCTGCCGACTCCACCCAATGCAAGGATGAGCGATTCGCACAATTCCTTGTGCCAAATTTCTTCCGTCTTTTCGCCCCGATTGCCTTTGGGTTTGTAGATATAGATACCTTCTGGATGTTCCGCATCGGCGGCGAAAATGATGGAACTGCGCTTGGTTGTCTCGCGACCGTGTCCAACCGGAGAAACGTCGGGATGTCCAACTAGGGCGTTCACCAGCGTGGACTTTCCGGCCTTCAACATCCCGAACGTGACAATGAAAAAAGTCGATGAATCAAATGCATCGAGATAGGGTTTGATTTCGGCCCGGACTTTTTTTGCCTCCTTTTGCGAATCTTGCCATAAGTCCTCAAGGTCGCCATTCTGTGGCAACATCGACGAAGCGATGCGGTCGATTTCATTTAACTTGGACAGGATGCTTCCCTTCAATTCAGCCGCCTTTGGAGGAAGTTCCCATCTTTTTTTGTTTGAATGTCCTTCTTGGGAAACGTGAGGATGTTGCGTGGATGGACGGCCATTATCAAATATAGTATCGCATTCCCAGGCCTCATTGGGCTGATTCGAATCCGCTGGAAAACAGTGGATCGTTCCGTGTTGGAACCGCGAAAGCCTTCCATTTTTATCGCGATAGTCGGGATCGGGTTCTTCGTTGGAGAGCGGAAGCCCCAGCTTGCTAGTGTGCCCGCCTTGCTTTAGCCATTCTTCGCAAATGCGGCCGTGGACTTCGAACCAGCCAGTTTTGTCAGATCCGGCGATACGGGCAGGGTATCCATTCGGAAGCGTCCCAGACAAAAAACCGGATTCGTCTTCGTGGGAATCGATGTTCTCACACCCGTAGGCTTGGAGAGCGGCCTTCGCTTCGTCTTTTGTCGGTTGCTTCGTGGCTTCTTGATTGACCATGGGGTGGCTTCCTTTCGGCAGTTGTGGGGCAAGCAGGGGTTGAAAGGTTAAACGTCAAAATCGTGCGAGTAGGAGTAGGATGCCGGCGCTTCGCCCGAAGGCCATGCGCAGTTTCGTTTTGTAGTCGGATAGCAGAGCCATAGTGGTTCCTTTCACGCATATATACGAAGAAAAATCCGCAAATCTGACAAAAAGAAGATTGCCATACCGTTTGGCGCGGCTGCGCCAAACAACAGAAACATTATGCCATATTTGTCGGGGAAATGTCAGAAAACAATCTGAACTGGCCGTTCCCCGTTCTTGGGAACTACTTCGTCCGCAGGACGAAGTAGTTCTTCTTGCCGGAGCGAAGGATGGCGAGGCGGCCTTCGACCAGATCGGATTCGGCGACGATGCGGTCGAGCGGCGCCTTTTCGCTGTTGAGGAAGAGTCCGCCCTGCTGCGCGAGGCGGCGGGCCTCGCCCTTGGAGGCCGTCATGCCAGCGGCGGCGGCGACCTCGAAGACGGGCTTGCCGATAACGTCGGCGCGCGCAAGCTCGCCAGACTTCACGTTGCGGAAGATGTTCTCCAGCTCACCGGCGGAGAGTCCCTCAATCGAGCCGCCGAAGAGGACGTTCGTGGCCTTGAGCGCCTGCTGGAGTCCTGCCTCGCCGTGGACGGCGCGGGTGACCTCCTCGGCGAGGACCTTCTGCGCCTCGTGCTTTTCGGGAGCCTCCTTGAGGCTCTTCTCAAGCTCCTGGATGCGCTCCTCGGGGAGGAAGGTGAAGATGCGCAGGTAGCGGATGACGTCCGCGTCCATCGCGCGGTAGAAGAACTGGTAGAAGTCGTAGTAGCTCGTCTTGCGCGCGTCGAGGAAGATGGCGTTGCCCTCGCTCTTGCCGAACTTGAGGCCGTTCGAGTCGCAGACGAGCGGAATCGTCAGGCCGAAGGCCTCCTTGCCGCGCATGCGGTGGATGAGGTCGGTGCCGGCCGTGATGTTGCCCCACTGGTCGCTGCCGCCGACCTCCATCTGGCACCCGTAGGTGTCGAAGAGGTGGAGGAAGTCGTTGCCCTGGAGGATCTGGTAGCTGAACTCGGTGAAGGTCATGCCGCCGTCGGTGGCTTC
>JAEEGL012624250.1_pt1 | contig 13206 bp, 9 predicted proteins | sample 9134231 | NCBI WGS metagenome assembly JAEEGL01 (sample SAMN16246548, study PRJNA631951) | gut metagenome | biome: gut microbiome; feature: rumen; material: fiber-attached | host: Bos | place: Iran: Karaj | collected 2018-10
CTTGATCCGTCTCGACCTGCCCGACACGGTCGTATCTGTAGGCGAAGGCTCATTTCAAGATACGAACTTAAGTGGTATAATGTTCGGCGAATCATTAAAAGAAATAGGCAACAAAGCTTTTTATAATTGTGACAGCATAACAGACATTTCTTTTCCCGAAAGTCTTACAGATTTGGGAGAATATTCATTCGGCGAATGTTCTTCTTTAACAACCGTTTCGCTTGGCAAGAATACCGAAAAAATAGGCAAAGGCGCATTCAGTGGCTGTAAAGCCCTATTATCTGTATCAAACGCGGACAGACTTGAATATGTAGGAGAAGAAGCCTTTGAAAAATGCTCATCACTTATGTCAATCAGCTTAGGCAGCCGCGTGCAGTTTATCGGCGAAAGGGCGTTTATGAATTGTACCTCTCTGAGAAAAATAATTATTCCCGACAGCGTAACAGAGATTGGCAGCAGAACTTTTTTGGGGTGCAGCCAACTAAAGCTTGTTTCTTTGGGAAAGGGCTTGACCGCCGTTTCGTCGTATACGTTTTGCGACTGCGGATCTTTGCGATCACTTATCCTTTCTTCCAATATCAATCAGATAGACCCAAACGCCTTTTTGGACTGCTCATCTTTGAAAGAGATTTTTCTTCCGTCAAGTATTATGACTGTTGATTACTGTGCGTTTGAGGGCTGCGATAGATTATCCGATGTTTATTACGGGGGACCGCTCTCCAATTGGAACAAGGTCTACATTGACGACGGAAACGATAATCTAAAGCGCGCACAGCTTCACGAATACAGCTCTGTGCAAGATGTACCCGGATACGCTTCGGGCTTCGATGAAAAAGGCGATGCTGACCAAAACGGAGAAATCAATATGTCGGATGTCGTGCTTATTCAAAAACACATTGCAAAGCTCATTGAATTGCCCGCAGTGCAGTACGATGCTGCCGACGCAGACGGCAACGGAATAGTTAATATGGACGACGTTATATTATTGCAAAGATTTATTGCAGGCCTTATAAAATCACTTTAAAAACAACGTTTTTATACAAAACCCAAAGTCAGCTTTTATGCTTGGCTTTGGGATATTTTTATGCAATGATTTGACTTGTATCAAATATGAGAGTATAATTGTTTCATACTGGGTAAGTTTGCTGATTATTTGAGTAGGGGAACAGGATTAATTATGAACAACAAAACAATTGCCGCCATTGCAACCGCGCAGGGGCAAGGTGGAGTAGGTATTATAAGAATAAGCGGTGAATACGCCTTTGATATCGCTGATAAAGTATTTACTTCAACAAGCGGAAAACGCCCTCACAATATGCCGGGGTATACTGCGTCATTCGGACACGTTTCCGATGAAAACGGAAACAGTTTAGAGGCAATTATGCTTATCTTTAAAAAGCCCCACAGCTACACGGGTGAAGACGTGGTCGAGATATCGTGTCAGGGCGGAGTTTATGTTACAAAAAGTATTTTGCGCGCGATTCTTGACAACGGAGCTTATCCTGCCGAAGCTGGCGAGTTCACAAAAAGAGCTTTTTTGAATGGAAAAATGGATCTGCTTGAGGCGGAATCCGTTATGAACATAATTTCTGCAAAAAACAAAACGGCTGTTAAAGCCGCAAATTCCGTTTTAGAAGGAAAGCTCGGCAAAAGGCTCAAGTCAGTAAAAGAAGATCTGCTCACTGTGGCTGCGCATTTGTCAGCTTGGGCGGATTACCCCGAAGATGAGATACCCGCCGTCAATGAAGAAGAGATTTTTACCGCCGTGGATAAAGCGTCATATGCTTTGCAAACGTTGATAGATGAATGTGACAGAGGAAGAGTTCTTACGGAAGGGATAGATACGGTAATCGTAGGAAAGCCCAACGTGGGAAAATCAACACTCATGAATATGCTTTCGGGCAGTGAGAGAAGTATTGTTACCGATATACCGGGTACCACAAGAGACATTGTGGAGGACACGGTAAATTTGGGAAGTTACACACTGCATTTGAGCGACACGGCAGGAATACGCTTTACAGATGATATTATTGAAAAGATAGGCGTAGACAAGGCTCTTGACAAAATAAACACAGGCGAGCTTATTTTGGCTGTGTTTGACGGGTCGGGCAAACTCAGCGAAGAGGATAAACATTTGATAGACAAAATATCAAATTATAACTGCATAGCTATTATCAATAAATCAGATCTGCCTCAGATAATAGATAACGAATACATTTCTCAAAAAATACCGCACGTTGTATATACCTCCGCTATTACACAGGAGGGAGCGGATAAGCTTATTGCGGCGCTTGACGACATTTTCAGCACAGGCGCGTTTAATCCGGGGGAAGGTATTTTGGCGGGAGAACGGCAGAGAAGTACTGCTTTGAGCGCGCTTGAGGCTTTAATTGAAGCAAAAACTTCTTTACAGGCAGGTTACACGCTTGACGCCGTTACGGTATCAATAGAATTTGCGATACAGGAACTTTTGTCGCTGACGGGAGAGCGTGCAACAGAGGAGATCGTTAACAAAGTATTTGAGCGTTTTTGTGTAGGAAAATAATAATATGGTAAACGTTGATAAGGAAATGAAAAGATGACATATATTTCGGAAAATTATGATGTGGGTATAATCGGCGCGGGACACGCGGGAATAGAAGCAGGGCTCGCCTGCGCGCGTCTTGGGTGCAAAACAGCCGTTTTTACAATTAATATGGACGCCGTGGGAAATTGCCCGTGCAATCCGTCTATCGGGGGCACTGCAAAGGGTATTCTCGTGCGCGAAATTGACGCGCTCGGCGGAGAGATGGCTAAAACCGCCGACGAATGTCTTTTGCAAATGCGTATGCTAAACAGGGGAAAGGGTCCTGCGGTGCAGTCTTTGAGAGGACAAATAGACAGGCGTAAATACGCCGACATAATGAAGCACAAGCTTGAGCTTCAAAAAAATCTTTCTTTAAAACAGGCTGAAATAACAGACCTTGAGTTTTCTGACGGCAGTTGGCTCTTAACAACACGCACAGGCGCAACACACAAATGCAAATGCGTAATAATTGCCACGGGAACATATTTAAGCGGCAAAGTATTTATAGGTGAAACCTCTTTTGAAAGCGGGCCCGACGGCATTTTTCCTTCTGTGTTTTTGGGCGATGCTCTTAAAAAATTGGGGCTTTCTCTGCGCCGCTTTAAGACAGGAACGCCTGCCAGGGTACTGAGATCGAGCATAGATTTTTCCGATCTGGAAGAACAGCCCGGCGATGACGACATTGTGCATTTCAGCTTTGAAAACGGCTTTTTGCGTGAAGGCGAAAACAAGGTTATGTGCCACATAAGCTGGACTAACGACAAGACAAAACAGGTAATACTTGATAATATCCATCGATCGCCCCTTTACAGCGGTAAAATAGAAGGCGCGGGACCGAGATACTGCCCGAGCATTGAAGATAAGATCGTGCGCTTTGCGGACAAACCCCGCCATCAATTATTTATTGAACCCTGCGGTGAAAACACGGAGGAGATGTACCTTCAGGGTATGAGTTCGTCCTTGCCGGAGGATGTTCAATTGAGCTTTTACAAGACAATAAAGGGACTTGAAAACGTTCAGATTATGCGCACCGCGTATGCAATAGAATATGATTGCGTCGACCCTGTTCAAATGAATAATACGCTTGAATTCACCGATTTTCCCGGGCTTTACGGTGCAGGGCAGTTCAACGGAAGCTCAGGCTACGAAGAAGCCGCGGCGCAGGGCCTCATTGCGGGTATAAACGCTGCTCTTAAAGTAAAAGGCAAACCGCCTTTCGTATTAGATAGGGCAAGCTCGTATATCGGCACGCTGATAGACGATCTGGTAACAAAGGGCTGCAGCGACCCTTACAGAATGATGACATCGCGAAGCGAATACCGCCTTATACTCAGGCAAGACAACGCCGATGCGCGTTTGACGCCTTTGGGTTATAATTTAGGGCTTATCTCTGAGGAAAGATACAATGCTTTTCTTAGTAAACAGGAATTAAAAAAGCAGGAAATGAAAAGAATAAGAGAAACCGTTATTTCGCCGGGTGATGAGCTGAACCAAATACTTGTTTCACGTGAAACATCACCCGTTTGCACAGGCGTTCACCTTGCAGAGTTGATAAAAAGACCGCAGCTAAGCTATGAAGCTTTAATCCCTGTTGACGTTGACCGTCCCGCACTCGACAAGGCAATATTCAGTGAAGTTGAAACAGAAATAAAGTACGAAGGATATATTAGCAAACAACAGGCTCAAATTGAGCAAATGCGACGTTTGGAAACAAAAAGCCTGCCCTTTGATATTGACTATGATTCAATAACAGGACTCAGGCTGGAAGCGATAGAAAAGCTTAACAAGGTCAAGCCCGCAAATTTGGGGCAAGCCTCCAGAATAAGCGGTGTAAGCCCTGCGGATATTTCAGTGCTTATAATATGGCTGTCATCGGGGAGGGACAAATAATGTCGATAAGATCCGTTTTGCAGGATAATATAAGCCTTCCCGTTGAAAAAATAACTGCTTTTGAAAAGTTTGCCGATCTGCTTAAAGAAAAAAACAAACAAATGAACCTTACAGCAATAACAGACGATGATGAAATTGCAGTGAAGCACTTTTTGGACAGCCTGTCACTTTACAACGCTTTGGATATTAAAGACAACTCAAAAATAATAGATATAGGAACAGGCGCAGGCTTTCCGTCTATACCGCTGCTTATATATAATAAAACTCTGAAAATAACTATGGTGGACAGCTTGAGCAAAAGACTGCGCTTTATAGACGAAACGCTTGGAAAGCTTGATTTGACCGCCGAAACAGTACACGCCAGGGCAGAGGACCTCGGCAGAGATTCCGAATACAGAGGCAAATACGATTTTGCCGTATCAAGGGCAGTGGCAGGGCTTAATGTGCTTGTTGAGTTGTGCGTTCCGTTTGTAAAAACAGGAGGAATATTTGCAGCAATGAAAGGTCCCGAAGCAGAAAACGAAATTTCAGCGACAAAAAATGCGCTTGATCTGCTCGGTGCCGAAGTAACAGAAGTAAAAAGCGTAGTTTTGCCCGGAGAACTGACAAGAAATATAATTGTGATAAGAAAAGTGCGCGAAACAGACGACCGTTTTCCGCGCACAAGCAAAAACATATTAAAACGCCCGCTATAAACGCAAAAGGAGCAAGCATTATGGAAGAAAAAATAATTTCAGAGAATACCCCGGAAGACATCAATTCAAATGACAAAAACGAAAGCAAGCTTAGGTCCAACCTGCCGAAGGTGCTTATATGCGCTGCCGTTACCGCAGCGGTAGTTTTTGCTCTGCATTTTTTGTTCGGCATTTATTCATTAAATTCACAAGTCAAAGACAACCATAACGTACTTGTATATGATTATGAGACTCAGGGATATTACGGTCTATCGGGCGGAAAAATAAGTGAAACTCAAATAAGCGGAGACATATCCTCAGCAAAAGAAGCGATAAGCGGCAATGCTAGTGCGGTGCTTACAAGCAGCGGAACTCTGTATCTGTATTCGGACAACAGCTTTTTGACCGTAAGCGAAAATGTTTTGGATTTTCTACTGTCCTCAAAGGGTAATGCCATAGCTTACAGCACTAAGGATAGAAAGCTTAACCTGTTTTGTCTGAACGAGAATAAGGGGTATGAGATCGCTCAAAATGCCGATTTGGGATATATTGTTTCTCCAAACGGCAGCTGTGCCGCATATACCGTCACAAACGCCGCAGGAATAAAAGAAACGTATATATTTGACAAAGCAACTCTAACAAAAGCTTTTGAAAAGTATATTCCCGTTTGTATAAGTGACAACGGAGAGATTTACGCATACGACTCGCAAAACGACGCCTTATATTATAAAAACGCAACCGAAACTGTTACAATAAGCGAAAAAACAGACGAAGGCTTTTTCGTAAACGAAAACTGCGATCAAATAATGTTTTGCTCGGAAGAAAAGATGTATATATCCGAAAACGGCAGCGAATCAAGACGTGCCAGCAGCAACAAAGCCTCACTTATAACACCGCACGGTCACGCCGCAGCGACAGAAAACAACAACACCATCTTTGTGGGGGTCAACACTTTGTTTGACTGCCTCTATTACGACGGCGCAAACAACATATTTAAATTAACACCGTCATATAATGAGCAAGAGTCGAGATATTCAACGATAAGGCTCAACACGTTTTACGAAAACTACTATCTTAACGAAGACTCGAGTTGTGTTTACTATATAGATAACAACAGCAGGCTGTGTTACTCAAAAATTAAAGAAAGCGCTGATATTGATATAGTTTCTGAAAATGTAAAAGTATTTTTCATATCAAACAATGAAAAAAAGATCGCATATATTACAAATGACCGAAAACTTTATGTGTATCAAAACGGGCAAAGCAATTTTGTATCGGAAAATGCCGATCTGGTTCAAATAGGCGAAAACAATACCGTATTTTATCTATCCAACAACGCACTTTATAAGTTCAGTTCAGACACACCCGAGCTTGTGGCTGAAAATGTTCAGTCGCTTTACTGCAAGCAGGACGGAATGTGTTTCACCTGCTCCACCGACGAATTAATGTCGGCTGTTTATTGCGGCAACGAAAAGGACGGTTATAATATAATCAGCAAAGAAGGCGAATTATATATAATTAACAATTGATTTTACGCTGTATGCACAACAACACGATGTTTCACGTGGAACATCGTGTTGTTTTTGCCGAAAAGGTTTTCTCTGCCGCAGCAATGCGGCTGCGCCTAACCGAAAAATGAAAAACAATAATAAAATACTCCGCTGATATCAGGCGTATCACCCGGTATCAGCGGAGCTTATTTAACAGTTTTTAAGTTTAAGTTTTCAGTAAATCGCCGCAGGCACATTTCTTATCCCATTGTAAAACCTGTTGTCAATCCTGCGATATACTTTTGCAGCTCAACAACATCGTCAAGCGTCAGGGATTCATCGCCGTTAACATCAGAAAGCTCAAATTCTTCTTCTGTCATTTCTGCAAGCTTCGCAATTACCTGCTGCATATAAACAACGTCATACATATTTATCTCGGTGTCGTTTGTTGCGTCACCGTAAGGCTTTATCAAATACGCGCTTCTTTGTGTTGTTTCGCCGTTGAAGCCGTTGTAGTTGCCCTCTTTGATGATCTTGGGATAATCCTTGTAGGCAACGTCCATATCAATGCCCTTATAGGTGTATTTTATAGCCTTATAAGAACCGTACCAGCTCCACTGGAACATACCGTACTGGGAAGCGTAATCATACTGTCCCGAAGGCGAGCACAAAGATGTGTCCGTATTACTTCTTAAATGAGATACCCAAGCCTCATATTTTGTAGAAAGCACATTGTAATCAAGCTTGCTTGACCACCATGATTTCATTGTGAACACGCCGGGGTACCAGCCGTCATCAAGTAAAGCGTCGCAGAATGTTGTGCAAAGTGCCGTACAGGTCTTTTTGCTCAGATTTATCTGACCCTCTGCGGTAACTTCTTCTATATCATAGAATATAGGATACTCGAATTGTTTGCCTTCAAGCCAAGAGGAACACATTTCAGCGTCTTTTTTGGCTGTTTTTGTGCTTTGGGCATAAGTGTAGAAATATGCGCCTACATCTAAGCCAACAGATTTTGCGCCTGCGTAATTTGTTTCAAATGCGGAGTCTATTCCGTAAGTTGTACCTACACGCAAAATTACAAAATCAACACCGCTCTGTTTCAGGGCAGGCCAGTCTATTGTTGTGCCGTTCCATTTGGAAAGATCAATGCCCGTAGCATAAACAGCGCCGTCTCCGGCAGCAAGTGCAGCAGGTCTTACAAGTTGCTCAAGAGAATTGCTCTCGCTTTTTCCCAGATAATCAAGCAAAGAAACAGATACCCAGCCTAATGTATCCTCAAAAACAGTAAATGCAAATCCGTCTCGAACCTTTGAAATAGTTATCTCTGATCCTGCGGGGATAACCATACGAACATTGTAAACGGAGCCGGGGCCTGTTCTCAGGTTGGTGTTTGATTTTGTTTTGCACTTATTTATAACACTGCCTGTGTCATATTCGTCAAGGTTAGATATCTTTTTGGAAAGATATTTTGTAACGACCCAGCCGGTTACTCCTTCGGCAGTTATATTAGACCAACCGTTAGAGTATGATTTTATGACCGTAACCTCTGTACCCTGCTTAAGGGTTGTAAGGATATTTGCCTTTGAATTATTTTTAGCTCTTACATTAAGGGTATTGCAGTTAACATAATGTCCGTATCTCGGAACAAATGTGCTGAAACTCTCAAAAGCCATATAGTCCATACTTACCCAACCCGTCAAAGAGTTGTAAGTCATATGTCCCCATCCGTCTTGAATCTCGTCGATAATAACCGTGTTGCCCTTTACAAGTTTTCCGAGCTTAGTACCGTCCGTAGAAGGAATACTTCTTACAGAAAGAGACGAGGCGGTTACTTTATATGTTCCTGCTCCCCAGTCATCTGCGTAAGCGGTCACTGCTATCATACTTACTGCAAATGTAAGCACGAGCAAAACAGATATGACCGTGGTAACCATTTTCTTCATAATTATTTCCTCCCGATTATATTGTGTATTGTACACTGCATTATATCACAAAATCACTAAAATTTATCACAAAATTTAATATTTCATAATATTCTCAAAATGTGTCAGCGTTCAGGTGCGCAGTCCATATCGCTCTCACAGTAGTTACAAACATTTGTGTTCTTTTGGTGAAGATAAGCGCTTTTTTAACAATGTTTACGGTGTTTTATCATACCAAAAAACAGCCGCGCCGGAAGCCGCGGCTGTTTGTCATAATCAATAATTCTTATTGTTTATCTCAAAGAAGCTTTGGGGATGATCGCACACGGGGCATATATCGGGTGCTTTTGTTCCCACAACGATATGTCCGCAGTTTCTGCATTCCCAAACCTGCACGCCGGACTTTTCAAACACTTGTTTTGTTTCTATGTTGCTCAGCAATGCACGGTATCTTTCTTCGTGTGCTTTTTCAATAGCCGCAACGCCTCTGAAGCGCTTTGCCAGATCAAAAAAACCTTCTTCTTCGGCTTCTTTTGCCATACGCTCATACATGTCGGTCCATTCCGCGTTTTCGCCTTCTGCCGCAGCTAAAAGATTTTGCGGTGTATCGCCAAGCTCACCTAATTCTTTAAACCAAAGCTTTGCGTGCTCCTTTTCGTTGTCGGCCGTTTTCAAAAATAACGCCGCTATCTGCTCGTACCCTGCCTTTTTGGCAACAGACGCAAAATAAGTATATTTGTTTCTCGCCTGAGACTCACCCGCAAATGCCTCTTTCAAATTCTTTTCTGTTTTTGTTCCTGCGTATTTGCTGCTCATAATTTTTTCCTCCGTTAATAATTATTCTATTGAAATTAAGAAGTAATAGACAGGCTGACCGCCGTATACGGTCGTAACCTCAAGCTGATTTCCGAATTTGTCATTTACCGATGCCTCTAAAGAACGCGCCTGTTCGTCGCTTATATCTTCACCGCTGATAATTGTGATATATCTGCTCTCTTTTTTCACCATGGATTTTATAAGCTTTAAGGTTGCTTTGACCGGGTCTTTATCGGTTATTGCAAGTTTTCCGTTGTTAAGGGCGATAATATCGCCTTCTTTTATCTTGTTGCCGCCGAACTCGGAATTACGCGCCGCAAATGTAACGGAACCGGTAGAAACTCCTTTCATATACTCTATCATTGCAACACGATTGTTATCGGGTGTCTCGTCCATATCGAACGCGAGCATTGCCGACAGACCCTGCGGTATCGTCTTAGACGGGATAATAATGACTCTTCTGTCGTCTGCAAGCGGAACAGCCTGCTCTGCCGCCATAATGATATTTTTATTGTTCGGCAAAACAAATACGGTTTTTGCAGGCGTTGCCATTATCGCCTCATAAATATCGTCGGTGCTGGGGTTCATCGTTTGTCCGCCGCTTACAACGTGCAGACAGCCCAAATCTTTGAAAAGTCCCACAAGTCCGTCGCCCGATGCAACCGCAACAAATCCGTATTCCTCCTCAGGTTGAACAAATGTGAGCGGTTGTTTTTGTTCCTGTTTTTGTTTCTTTTCGGTTTTTTGTTCATTTTCCTGCGCGGCTTTTCTGTGTTGCTCTTTCATATTTTCAACCTTAACAGCCAGCAGTTGACCGAATTTCAAACCTTCCTGAAGCACATTGCCGGGCGTCTCGGTATGAACATGGACTTTTATTATTTCATCATCGTCAACAAGTACAACACAATCACCTATCGTCTGCAGATATTCACGCAAAACGGCAGGCTCGGTCTCGCACTCTGTATCTCTGCCGATGATTATTTCGGTACAATAAGTAAATCTGATATCATCATCAAATTCAGCTGCTGCGCTTCTGAATTCGTCCTGTTCCTGCGAGTCGGAAGAAGTCGTTTTCAGCTCAATAATTTCTTTGCCGCTGAAAACCTCAAGGATACCGTCGAAAATTTCGCACACGCCTCTGCCGCCCGCGTCTACAACTCCCGCTTTCTTCAAAACAGGCAAAAAGTCGGGGGTAAGCGCAAGTGCGTCGCGTGCCGCATTACAAATAATGCGCCACATCTCTATGCAGTCGGGTTCATTATCCTGTCTTAAAGCTGCCGCCGCAGCCTCGTGAGCAAGTCTTGCAACCGTAAGCATTGTACCCTCGGTTGGCTTCATAACGGCGGCGTAGGCGTCTTCAACACCTATTCTCAATCCCTCGACAATATCTTCGCAATTAACAGTCTTTTTATCTTTAAAAGCCTTTGCAAAACCCTTAAACAATATAGACAGTATTACGCCGGAGTTGCCTCTTGCACCGCGAAGCATTGCAGAAGAAGCCTTTTTCGCCACATCTTCGGCACAAGGATTTTCTCCGAGTACGCCCAGGGCTTCTTTTGCGGCTGTTATGGTCATAGACATATTCGTTCCCGTGTCACCGTCCGGAACGGGAAAGATATTTAAATCATTGATCTCATTTTTTTGGTTTAAAATATTATTTGCGCCGGAAATTATTGCGTTTTTCAAAAGCAATCCGCTTATCATTGTAATACATCCCCTATTTCGCATTGTAATATATAAGCATTATATCATAATAATCATAAAAAATCAATTTAATATGAGCCAAAAATAACCTTGCTTATCAAAGTATTTCAATTCGCTCTGCAGATATGGTTTTCCCGTTTTTTTCGTTAATATTAAATATTACCGCGTTCAGCTTGCAGGCGCCCGTTGCAATTTCAAACCTTACGGGCAGTTTGTTTCTCATTTTTTCAATTATTATCTCGGGTTTTATTCCCAAAACAGAGTCTATCGGTCCCGTCATGCCTACATCCGTAATATATCCGCAGCCTTTCGGCAGTACGGTCTCATCCGCGGTCTGAACATGGGTGTGCGTTCCGAACACGGCCGATACTTTACCGTCAAGATAATATCCCATAGCGCGCTTTTCACCTGTAGACTCGGCGTGAAAATCAACTATTGTAATTTCCGCAGGATTTTCGTCAATCAATTTATCCATTGTTCTGAAAGGACAATCAAGGCTTTCCAAAAACGCCGTTCCCATCAAATTGATAACATTTACACGGTAACTGCACATATCAAGCGTACAGATGCCTTTTCCCGGGGTGGTACCCTCGGGATAATTCGCCGGGCGCAAAATATACGGGTGAGAGTCATAGAGCTCATACATTTCTTTACGCCTGAAAGCGTGGTTTCCCGTCGTTATAACGTCTGCCCCTGCGTTAAATAATTTTTCGGCGGAAACAGGGGTTATTCCGTTTCCGTCTGCGGAATTTTCTCCGTTTACTATTGTTACATCTATATTATTAAATCTTTTTAATCCGGGGAGCTTTTCAAGCAAAAAATTGCATCCTGCCGTTCCCACAACATCGCCTATTGCCAAAATATTGATATAAACCACCTGCCATCCATCATACGGTAAGAATACCATAAATTTTGTTGTCAGTCAACGAACAAAGTCCGGAAACCGAAAAAACCGGCGAGGCACAAAGCAACCCCGCCGGTTTTTAGTATTAACTATTTACATATCGAGATCCAAAAATGATAAAGGATTATCTGATTTGTTTTTAGCCGGCTGACTCTCGGAATTGGAAGCACTGCTTTCACCGGATGCGGTCAACGTGTCGTTTTCGGCTAATAAAGCTTCATTAAGCATAGGAGAAATGTATTTTTTCATATTGCTCTCCTCCTTGATCAAGAATTGATAATTGACTGCAAATATTCTACGGCACCCTGCGAATAACTGTCTATATCATTATCATAAATGAATTGGGCAGCTGTTTTAAGACTTGTGTAATAGCCCTTTGCAATAACATTCTGCGAATCGCTCTCGGTATAATAATATATCTGTTCGTTTCCGTTTCTGTCTATATATCTTACATACGGGCGTGCGGTAATATCGGTTGCGTAATTCTCCTCCGGAATATGATGGATAAGCGTTGTTGCAACCTGATATGCCGTGCCGTCATAGAATATGTTTTTGCTCTCGGAATTAACTACGCCCGCCGTCTCAAGGGTCATATTTTCAACACCGCTAAGTCTGCTTTTCAGCGCAACTGCGTTTCCGAAAGTGATATTGTCACCGTACAAGAATACAAGGTCGTTATACAGCTGTTTGTCTAGTGTAAGGCAAAAACGCAATCCGTTTCCGTATTCGTCGGTATCGTTTTCCAGTATCTTGATCTGAATACCCGCAAGACCGAACGAATCGTATTCACCGTTGTTTCCGAAGCAAGCGTCAACATCTTCCGGTTCAACATTTACCTTGCCTATTTTCTTCCAGCCCGCATACAATTCTGTGTCAATGAAAAACGCGGTGCTGTAAGATACGGGTACCGTAAGATTCTCGTCAAGATACCAGCCCGTAAACATATATTCGTCCTTTACGGGAGCAGGAGCAAGCTGTACTCCGCTTAAGCCTGTAACGACATCATCGTCAGTGTACAGTATGCCGTCGGAATAATAGCTCAATTTGCAGAAAGCGGAGCTGTCGGGAGTCCACTTTGCATACAAGGTAATATCACTGTTTACGGTATCGTTTGCAAAATTCCACGGATTACCTGTAAATTCGGGGTTTTGATACCATTTTGCGGTGTATCCCGGATTGACGGCATACGGCTCGGATAATTTGTCGCCGTTGCTTAAACCTGTCTGACGCTCGCATC
>JAEEGL013400970.1_pt1 | contig 13206 bp, 11 predicted proteins | sample 9134231 | NCBI WGS metagenome assembly JAEEGL01 (sample SAMN16246548, study PRJNA631951) | gut metagenome | biome: gut microbiome; feature: rumen; material: fiber-attached | host: Bos | place: Iran: Karaj | collected 2018-10
CATCCCCGGCCTCTACGCCGCGGGCGAAGTCACCGGCGGTATCCACGGCGGCAACCGCCTGGGCGGCAACGCGATCGTTGAGATCTTCGTTTCCGGCCGGACCGCCGCGAACACCATCGCTGAAGAGAACAAGTAATCCATAAGGGAAACCATGGTCCCCGCCGCGTCATGCGGCGGGGATTTTTTTGTACTTCCGAAGAACAAAACCGGCGGAAGGGAACGCGGAGACGGCGGACGAATCATTAATGCCGGAGGGATGGAAGATGGATCAGGCAAAGGGAAGGCGCCAGCTGCGGGGGAGCCTGCTGCTGCTCCTGGGTTCCGTGATCTGGGGCGCGGCCTTCGCGGCCCAGCGCGCGGGCATGGATCACCTGGGCCCGATGACGTTTACCGGCATCCGGATGCTGCTCGGCGCCGCCGTGCTGACGCCGATGGTGATCGCGGCGGAACGGAAACGGGAGAGAACGGCGGCGGAAAAGAAGGAACAGCGGAAAGCCGGGATCCTGTGCGGCCTGTTCCTGTTTGTGGCGTCCATCCTGCAGCAGGCGGGACTGGTTTCCACGACCGCCGGCAAGGCCGGGTTTATTACCGCCCTGTACGTGGTACTGGTTCCGGTGACTGCCTGGCTGCTGTTCCGGAAACACCCGGGGCGGATTATCTGGCTGAGCGTGGCGCTGGCGGTGGCGGCGCTGTATATGCTCTGCCTTGCCGGAAACGGGCTGGCGCTGCAGACCGGCGACCTGCTGGTGCTGGGCTGCGCGGTATGCTTTACGGGACAGATCCTGTGTGTGGACCATTACGCGCCGCGGGTCAGCGGGATCCGGCTCGCGCGGGATGAGTTCCTGATCACCGGCACCTTCGCCCTGGTGATCGCCCTGTTCTCGGAGACGATCACATGGGAAGGGATCCGGGAGGCGATGATCCCGATCCTGTATACGGGTATCATGTCCAGCGCGGTCGGGTATACGCTGCAGATCTACGGGCAGCGGGATACGGACCCGACGGTGGCGTCGCTGCTGATGTGCCTGGAATCGGTGTTCGCCGTGCTGACAGGGGCGGTGCTGCTGGGGGAACGGATGAGCGGATGGGAGAGCGCCGGATGTGTGGTGATGTTCGCGGCCGTGATCCTGGCGCAGTTGTCGCCGGTGCTTCGCGCGAAGAAGGGGTCAGGGGTCAGGGAAAAGGGGTCAGGAGACGGGGATTAGGGATCAGGGAACAGGGGCTTGGCTTATGCCTTGGGTTGAGAGTGGAGAGTTAAGAGTGAAGAGTTGAGAGCGGAGAGTTGAGCGGAAACAGAGGAAAAGCAAAGGACGGGCGGGGTGCCCGGCTTTTCTTTTAGAATGGAATCTGGTACAATATATCGGATAATATGGGAAGGAATAGCCATCGGTGATGATAAAGGGAAAGGGATTGCGGAGGCTGGTCGCGCTGGCCGGGATACTGCTGGCGCTGGGCGTCGCTTTCCCTTTTTGCGCGTCCGCTGACGAGCAGCCGCTGAAGGTTTCGATGCCTGAAAACGTGCGGGGGTTCGTCCCCTGTGAGATCCGGATCCAGTCCCCCTGCGCGGGGGAAGCGGTGCTGCGCCTGTACGACTCGAACAACAACCTGTGGCGGGTGATGCGTGCCGACGTCACCGCCGGGGAAAACAAGGTCGTATGGGACGGGCTCGGCGAGAACCTGGAAAAGATGTTTTCCGGGCCCTACCATTTTGACGTGACGGTGACCGGGGAGGACGGGACGGAACGGACGGCCACCGCGAAGTGTGAAATCAGCGCGACAAAACCCGCGCTGGTATACGCGCTGATGTCATCGGAAACGCTGTATACAGACGGCAGCGAAAAGTGGTTTGTTGAATACTATGTATCCGCTCCCTGCCAGGTGGATATGGAAGTACGGAACGGGAAAAAGGTGGTCTGGTCCGGAACGACATCGGTCAGCGGCGAGGACGGGGACATGTTTTCCTGGAACGGGAAAACCGGCGGGGGAAAGAAGATCGCTCCCGGGGATTATACCGTGGTGTTCAGAAGCAAGCCGAATCCGGATTACGCTTTCACCTATCCGCTGCATGTGGAAGAGGGACCGTGCCCGACCTATCCAATTACGGAAACGGGGCCGATTGTTCCGGAACGGGGCATGACGGACGAGGAGATCTGGGAATACATGATGAAACCATCCGTCGTGATCCGGACCAGCGGCACGATGATACAATATGATATCTATGAGCGGCCGAGCACGGACAGCCGGGTGACCGGGTCCCTCCGCGGCGCCTCCCAGGCGCTGGAGGTGGTCGAGGCCGGGGAACGCTGGACCCTGGTCCGGGCCTGGACCCATACGAACGGATCGGCGTGCATGGGATATATCCGGACGGACAAGCTGGAAGTGATCCTGCCGTCAACCCACTACGGGCTGCTGATCGACAAACTGGACCAGACCATGACCGTATACGAGGACGGAAAGGTCCTCGGCCGGCTGTCAATTTCCACCGGAAAACCGGAACCGGGCAATACCTACCGGGAAACGCCCGCCGGTTCGTTCCTGACGCACCTGCATTTCGGCGCCAGTTTCGCGCAGGAGGGATACCGGTATGAATATCCCATCCGGTACGACGCCGGGAACATGATTCACAACGTCGGGTTTACCCGGGTCGGCCGCCGGCGGGATTTCAGCGACAACCTGCCGCTGCTGGGGCAGAAGGCGTCCCACGGATGCATCCGGGTGAGCCCGTTCGTGACCGAAGACTGCAATATCAACAGCTACTGGCTGTGGACCCATCTGCCGTACCATACGCGGGTGATCATCCTGGATGACGCGCCCGCGGACGGACTGGAGGTAATCGACGATGAAGATCAGTGAACTGCTGAAACGGGACGGCGTCACCTTTTCCCTGGAGGTGTTTCCGCCGAAAACATCCGAAAAGTATACCGAGACCGCGGAAGCGGCCCGGGAGATTGCCCGGCTGGGCCCGGACTTCATGAGCGTGACGTACGGCGCGGGCGGCGGTACCGGCGAGTTCACCGCGGGGATCGCCGCGGGGATCCAGCGGGAGTTCGGCGTGCCCACGCTGGCGCACCTGACCTGCGTATCCTCCGGGCGGGACCATGTGATGAAGATGCTGGAGATCTACCGGGAGAACGGGATTGAAAACATCCTGGCGCTGCGGGGAGACATTCCGCAGGACGGGAAGGTTTCCACGGATTACCGCTACGCGGTGGAGCTGATCCGGGACATCCGGGAGAACGGGGATTTCTGCATCGGCGGCGCTTGCTATCCGGAAGGCCACACCGAAAGCGCCAGCAAAAAGGAAGACCTGCAGCACCTGAAGGAAAAGGCGGACGCCGGGCTGAGCTTCCTGACCACGCAGATGTTCTTCAACAACGACATTTTCTATAACTTCCTGTACCGGGCCAGGGAAAAGGGAATCACAATTCCCGTCATCGCCGGGATCATGCCGATCACCAACGCGAAGATGCTCAAGCGCAGCGTGGCCATGTCCGGAACGGACGTGCCCCAGCGCTTCCGGGCGATCGTGGACTTTTTCGGATCCGATCCCGCGGCCATGAAGCAGGCGGGGATCGTCTACGCTTCGGAACAGATCATCGACCTGATCGCCAACGGGATCCGGCATATCCACGTGTATACCATGAACAAGCCGGACGTGGCGGAAGGCATCATGAAGAACCTGTCCAGCATCCTGGAGAGCGGGGGCAGGGCATGAGGATTTCCATCGCGGACGCGGTTCGCTATATGGGCGCCGGCGAGGGAAACGCGGAGGTCCGGCGGATGGCGGAGGAGACCGCGGCGGAACTGGAAAAGAAGATCACGCCCCGGTACACCTGGCGCGCCTTCCGGACAGAGATCCGGGAGGACGGCGTATTCCTGCCGGAGGCGGGGGAAACGCTGACGGGCGCCCTGGCCAGGAACATGCTGGCGGAATGCGATACCGCCGTGATCCTGCTGTGTACGCTGGGCGCGGCGTTCGAGGCAATGCAGCGGACAGAGGAAGCGCGGGATATGGCGAAGGCGGTCGTGCTGGACGCCTGCGGCAGTGCGTGGGTGGAGGCCGGATGCGACGAAGCGGAGAATGAGATCGCCGCGCGGTTTCCGGGCGCGTACCGGACGGACCGGTTCAGCCCGGGATACGGCGACCTGCCGCTGGAAAGCCAGGAGTGGATCCTGCGGGTGCTGAATGCCGGCCGGCGGCTCGGCGTGACCGAAACCGCCAGCCACCTGCTCATACCGTCCAAATCGGTGACTGCCGTCATCGGCCTGTCGGACAGGCCGCAGGGCGCGAAAATCCGGGGCTGCGCGTACTGCGCGCTGAAGGAAGGATGCGCCTTCCGGGAAAGGGGGACACGCTGTGGAGTTTAAGTTTCCGGTGCTGCTGGACGGCGCCATGGGCACCATGCTCCAGCGAAGCGGACTGAAACCGGGAGAGATTCCGGAAATCAAAAACATCACCGATCCGGACATGGTCCGGGCGGTCTACCGGGCATACGCCGAGGCCGGCAGCCAGGCGATCTACGCGAACACCTTCGGCGCGAACCGGCTGAAGCTGGCCGGGACGGGATACACGCCGCGGGAGGTGATCACCGCCGCGATCCGGGACGCCCGGGCGGAGGCGGCGAAAACCGGCGCGATGGTCGGGCTGGACGTGGGACCGGTCGGGACGATGCTGGCCCCGCTGGGGACGATGTCCTTTGAGGAAGCCTATGATATCTTCGCGGAGATGATGAAGACCGGCGAGGAGGCCGGCGCCGACATGATTGCCATCGAGACGATGAGCGACCTGTATGAAACAAAGGCGGCGCTGCTGGCCGCCAAAGAGCAGACGAAACTGCCGGTGTTCGTGACGATGAGCTTTGACGCCACCGGGCGAACGTTCACCGGCTGTACGCCGGCGTCCATGGCGCGGACGCTGGAAGGGCTGGGCGCGGACGCGGTGGGCGTCAACTGCTCCCTCGGGCCGGACCAGATGGCGGATATCATCCGGGAGATCCGGGCGAACACGAGCCTGCCGGTGATCGCGAAACCGAACGCGGGGCTGCCGGATCCGGTGACCGGCGCGTACGGCGTCGGCCCGGCGGAGTTTGCCCGGGACATGGAAATCCTGGCGGAAGCCGGCGCGGACATCCTGGGCGGATGCTGTGGCACGGATCCGGATTATATCCGCGCGACCGGCAAAATCGCGCGTCCCAAGCACCACCCGGCGGCGCGGCGCGGCGCGGTATGCACGCCGTCCGTGTGCAGGGAAACCGGGGGAATCCTGGTGATCGGCGAGCGGATCAACCCCACGGGCAAAAAGCGCCTGCAGCAGGCATCGCTGGAGGAGGACCTGGCTTTCCTGGTGGACCTGGCGGTGCGCCAGATGGACGCCGGCGCGGACATCCTGGACGTGAACGTCGGCTATCCCGGCGTGGATGAGGTCAGCATGCTGCCCCGGGCGGTGCAGGCGATCCAGGCGGCGGTGGACCTGCCGCTGCAGCTTGACACGACCAATCCCGAGGCGCTGGAGGCGGCGCTGCGGGTTTATAACGGCAAGGCGGCGGTCAATTCCGTCAACGGCAAGGAGGAAAGCCTGGCGACCGTGCTGCCGCTGGTGAAGCGGTACGGCGCGGCCGTGGTCGGCCTGACGCTGGACGAACAGGGAATCCCCGCCACGGCGGACGGCCGGTTTGCCATCGCGGAGCGGATCATGAACCGGGCGCTGGCCATCGGCATTCCCAAAGAGGACGTATGGATCGACTGCCTGACGCTGACGGTATCCGCCCAGCAGGAACAGGCGCGGGAAACGCTGCGGGCCGTACGGCGCGTGACGGAGGAACTGGGGCTGGCCACCGTGCTGGGCGTCAGCAATATTTCCTTCGGGCTGCCGAACCGGATGCTGGTGACCCAGGCCTTCCTGATGAGCGCGTTTGAAGCCGGCCTGAAAATGCCGATCCTGAACCCGAACCAGAAAGAAATCATGGACCTGGTCGCCGCCCGGAAGGTGCTGAACGGGGAGGACGAAGCCTGCCGCGCGTATGTGGAACGGTTCGCGGAGGCGGCCGCCGAGGCAAAGCCGGCCCCGGCCGCTACCGGCGCCCAGACGACGCTGCGGGACGCGATCCGGCGGGGACTGAAAAAGGAAGCCGGACGGATTACCGCGGAAGCGCTGCAGAACGGCAGCGGCATGGAGATCGTGGAGCAGGAACTGATTCCCGCACTGGAAAAGGTGGGCGAGGAATACGAACAGGGCCGGGTGTTCCTGCCGCAGCTGCTGAGCGCGGCCCAGGCGGCGCAGGAGGCGTTCGCGCAGATTAAGGAAGCGATGCTCCGCCAGGGCACGAAGAGCGCCGACCGGGGCACGGTGATCATGGCCACGGTGCAGGGGGATATCCACGATATCGGCAAGAATATCGTGATTACGGTGCTGGAGAATTATGGATGGCGGGTGATCGACCTGGGCCGGGACGTGGCGCCGGAGACGATTGTGAAAAAGGCGGAGGAAAGCGGCGCGCCGCTGGTCGGGCTGAGCGCGCTGATGACCACGACGCTACCGGCCATGGCGGAGACCGTGAAGCAGCTGAAGGCCATAGAGAAACCGCCCCGGGTCATGGTGGGCGGCGCGGTGGTGACCGCGGACTACGCGAAACATATCGGCGCGGACGATTACGCCCGGGACGTGCGGGACGCGGTGAAGATCGCCCAGAGTGTGTTTGGATAACTGGGGGGCTTTCCGATCGAATCCAACGCAGGCCGCACTGTGGCCTGCGCCCCCAGACCCCCTTCGGGCAAAATATATTTGTTATTTGGGAGGACGATTGATGATCACAGGGATCCATCATATATCCATGAAGTGCGGGACGGACGGGGAGTTTGAGCAGGCAAAGGATTTTTACCTGAACGTCCTCGGGCTTTCCGTCGTCCGGACATGGCCGGAGGGGATCATGATCGACACCGGCGCCGGGATGCTGGAAATCTTCTGCAACGGAACCGGGATCAGGACAAAGGGCGCCCTCCGGCATATCGCTTTCCGGACGGACGATGTGGACGGCATGGCTGAAAAGGTCCGGAACGCCGGATATGAAGTATTCATCGAGCCGAACGACATCGTGATCCGCTCGGATCCCGAATTCCACGCGAGGATGGCGTTCTGCCGCGGCCCGCTGGGCGAGGAGATCGAATTTTTCCGGGAAGAACCGGCGGACGCCTGACGGGGTGAATATGGAACTGAGATTAACGGACAGGAACTCCGGGGACATGGAAGTCCTGGAGCGGATCAATGAAGAGGCGATTCCGGAAAACGAACGGAACAGCCTCGACGACATGATTGCCACAGGAGCGGAAGTCCTCGGGATTTACGAGGGGAACGAACCGGTCGGCTTTATGGCCATCCGGAGATACCGGCGGATCGTATACCTGGCATACCTGGCGGTCCGGGCCGATCTCCGCTCGCGGGGGACCGGAAGCCAGGCGCTCCGGGAACTGATCCGGCAGTATCCGGACAGCCAGATCGTCGCGGAATACGAGGTTCCGGAAGAAGCGGACAATCCCGACGCGATCCGGACTCGGCGGAAGCATTTCTACCTTCGCAACGGATTCAGGGAAACCGGCTGGTTCGCCTACTACGACGAAACCGAATTTGAGATCGCCTGCGCCGGACAGCCTTATGATCCGGAGGCGTTCCAGGACTTTGTCGCCTACCTGTGGACGATCGTCTCCGACCACATTCCCAATCCATACCGGAAATGAATATTCTTTTGAGAAAAATGAACGCATCCGGACGGTAACGCGCTGTCCGGTTTTTCTGATTGTTTTTTTCGACTATTTCGCAAAAAGAAGGATTTGCAAATGGATAAGGCCGTTTTGAATGTAACAAAATACCGGCGCGGTGTGTATACCGTACAAAAAAGATAAGGAACGGATGTTTTGCGAAACACAAGGCGGCTTTCCTACCTACGCAATCATCAAAGCTTCTTTTCAGAATGTTAAAGAAAGGGGAACCAAAAATGGAAAAAGTACTCGAATTGCTACAGGATGAAGCTTTTGTAGCGGAACTGGACAAGCTGGAAAAGGAAGATGATGTCATCGCACTGTTTAAAGCCCGGGGTGCTACCGTTTCTATGGATCAACTGCGGGAACTGATTGCGCAACTCCCCGAGAATGGAGAGGTCTCTGATGATGATCTGGACAAGGTAGCTGGAGGGTCAATAGTAACAATATTGACCCGGACAACGAATCCTGGTCCTTTTGCAACTCCTCATTTATCAAAAACGATTTGGACTCTAAAATCCCGGCTTTTCTGGTGCAAACGTTGGTAAATCCAGAGGAGCGTTCAGTCTTTTCTTCCACAATAGAACTATGATTGTTGATGGTCGAACGGCAGATTCTGCTTTTCGACCTCTTGATTTCAACGCATAATAAAATCGTAGAAGAAAACTGACTTAAATGCGGTTTTATGGGGAGAGAGAAACAGCAGATGTTTGGAAGCCTAAGAATTATTGTTTGGAAGCCTAAGAATTATTGTTTGGAAGCCTAAGAATTATCTTCTTTGCGGGATCTATTCTTTATGCTATAATTTCTTAAATGCAAAGTATGGTGATTGAAACCCATGCGATAATGTATTGGATCAATGAACAGAAGCGAAAGACTATTTTCATTAAATCTCCATTCATAGAACGATTGGTTCCATGGCAAAACCTGGCATGAAATAGGAGAAGAACGGTGAGCGATATTCGGGATTTCAGTCCTTTATGGGGCGAATGGGAAGTTGATTCCAAGATCGGCGAAGGATCCTTTGGTGTCGTCTGGAAGATAAAACGGAATGTGGTTGGCGGTAATGTATATTATGCTGCTGTCAAACACATTTCCATTCCGAAAAACGATGATGAAGTAAAAGCTCTGATTAGCGAAGGTGTTTTCTCAGACGAGCAGTTTGCCAATCATTATTATGATCATCTGCTACAGACACTTGCGGTCGAAATTGACGCAATGCACAATTTACATGGGTATACCAACATTGTAGCTTATGAAGATCACAAGATTATCCAGAAGAAAACCGGTATTGGGTATGACATATTTTTACGGATGGAGTTGCTACAGCCGTTGACAGACAGGATTGGGCAGGGGTTCAGCGTCCGGGATGTTGTGGCTCTGGGTAAGGATATTGCTACCGCAATCAGCGTGCTGAGCGACCATCATATGATCCATCGGGATATCAAACCACAGAATATCTTCGTAAACGACCGGGGAATTTACAAGCTGGGAGACTATGGAACGGCCCGGGCATTGGGAACCAGCGCAACTTCCATGTCCAGAAAAGGCACCTATAACTATATGTCTCCAGAAATATACAACAGTCAGAAGGCGGATATCAGGGCGGATATTTATTCTCTGGGTATCGTGATGTACCGTCTGCTGAATGGCAACCGGCTCCCTTTTCTTCCGGTATCCGAACTGATCACCAGCGAAGACAGCGATGCTGCTGTGTTGCGACGGGTTTCTGGAGAAACACTTTCCCCGCCGAAATATGCTGATTCGGCTTTATCAGCTATTGTCTTGAAGGCTTGTGCCTATCGGCCAGAGGATCGCTACGAAACACCGGAAGAAATGATTCGGGCCCTGGAAAGATATCGCGGGAATGAGAATACGCAATGTCAGGATGATGTTCAGGAAGAAATCGTCAAGGACACTCGTGAATTTCGGTTTGGAGAATTAAGCAAAGGGAAAAGTGAAAATATTGAAAGCTCCTCAGATGGCAAATCTCAGGAAACAAATCCCGACGAAGCAACGGTTGCAGAAGTCCGGAATACTCATAGAAATGATGCGCCTGCCGGACCGGTTCCTTTGAATGTGATGGGGACATTTTCACAAAAGGGCTCTGTGCCAGTTCCTGCAGCAACGAGAACGGTAGAACAAAGCGATCCTTCTGAAAGCAACAGAGAACGCAAATCAGACGATCAAAATGTATCAAAAAAGAAAAGTAAGTGGATTATTCCGGCTATTATTATGATCCTGATTGGATTGATTACCGGTATTCTCTGGGCCATCGGAGTGATTCCGCCTAAGTCATCTGATACAGTACCAAAATCAACAGAAACTGCAACTGAGACATCCGAAACTGTGCAGGAGTTCCAGACCAAGACTGATTTAGAACCTTCGCCAGAAACCGTGCAGGAATCCACACCGAATCCCATATTGGAGATAACTCCGGAACCAACATCCGAGCCTATTCCGGAGATCACTCCAGATTTCACACCTGAAGTTACTGCGGAACCGACTCCGAAACCCACACCAGAAGCAACCCCGGAACCGACTCCGAAACCCACACCAGAAGCAACCACGGAACCGACTCCGAAACCCACACCAGAAGCAACCCCGGAACCGACTCCTGAACCTATACCTGAACCAACCTCAGAACTTGTCAAAGGAACTGCTCCTGAGACAGCAGAAAATGTAAATGTGCCCAGTTCACTTGATACAGGGCAGCATGAGCCGGATGATGACGAACAAACCGCAATGGGGGAAAAGAAGTCTGGGGAAGAAGGCAACTCAGAAAAGCCAGACTTGGAAGAAGAATTAGTGTTAGCGGAAGTCGAAACCACTCCTCCAGACATGATTCCAGATCTTCCTGTGGCAGATGAACGATCATTTGAGATTGATGAGGATGTTCAGATTGGAGACCTGGTGTATTATGGAGACATACGTGGAGAGCCGATCCCATGGATTGTTATTCAGGTAATTGATAACACAGCAGGAACGAGAAGCGTTCGACTGATTTCACAAAAAATTGTCGCTTATAAGCTGTTTAACAATCGATATGAGAAAACCAGGTGGGAGACATGCTCTTTGCGGGAATGGCTGAACCATGTTTTCTTGGAGTATTTGGGAAAAGAAACAGTACAGCCTGACAAGTTGCAAATTTATACTGGTTTGGAAAGCACACAGGATCAGATTTGGGTTTTATCAGAAAAAGAATTTAAGAAACTTCCGGAGGAAGTCAGGAAACAATTATCAGGGAGGATGGATAAAGCGGATCAAGATGATTACGTATCGGAACTTACGAACAGTTGCTGGCTTAGAGATTCCGGAACGACAGAATCCCGAGCGAAATATGTAACGTCAAACGGCGAAATCCTGCAGAAGGAGGTGGATCAGCAGCTAGGAGTGCGGCCAGTGATTGTGCTACAGATAGGGCAGTAAAAAAGAAAGGACGGGAATGCGTAAATGCAACGACTGAATGGAAGAAGACTATGGTTGATATGGATTTTATTCGTATTGACATTCATAACTTTATCAGTGGCATCAGGGGAGGAAACACCTTTTGATGATATGGCATCTTTCCATTTTGATCCGATTGAGGAGATAACAGACATACCAGTTTATTGCAGTCTGACGCCGGAAGAAATTGCGGCTTCCAACGATGATATCGTCAGGTTTATTGGCTACGCTTGGTATAATTTGTACGACTACGAGCAGAAACATGGAAATGAAATCGAAGAGCCGTTTTCGGAAGGAATTCGGGAAGGCCTTACGAACAGCCCTGGGATTGCAGCATTTACTGCAATCAGAGGGGATGCAGAATACGCAAATGTCCTGATTGCAGTTAACACAGAATACGCCGGCAAATGGTACTGGATCGAATGGAACTTGAAAAATCAATCGATGCGAGCTACTGTTGGTAAAGGTGTGGAACATTACGTAGCCAGCGAAGAATTCCTAATAGATTATGTTTTCAATTCCTATCTTGTAAAATCCGTAGGCGGGAATTCACTTACCGATTTGAAACTTCCCGAGGGGAGCATTGTAAAAGCTTATGTCAGCGAGACAGAGATATCAAAGGTGTTTGATCAGGCAGTTTCCGCAATGGCTGATAACAAGAGAGGTGAAAGCGAGTCGCCGGTTGCTCAAACCGCGGGAGAAAAAGATGAAGATGGAAACAATGGATCGACTTCAGATGAAATGTTGGCATCAGGTATAATTGAACTTCAGGATACACCTCTAAGCATGCACGATATTTTCCCGATAAATTAAGATGTTCCTGGATGATATGCTTTTTCGTCTGTTTGATTATCGCATTGGTAGCTTGAAAAATAATTCAGGAGGAAAACGAAAAATGAACAGAACTATGAAACTAATATTCACAGTGACGATGGTATTGGTGCTGCTTGCTGGCGAAGCGCTAGCAGAGAAGGCAAACAAAGCCTTTGATAACTATTTCAATGATGATAAAAGGGAAACCTTTGACATCCTGAAACCTATTATTACTCTGGATGACACATATGAAGAGTTTGAAAACGCGGATATTATGGGAACATGGTCGACATTTGTCTGCGCATGGGGTGATCTATACGATTATGAAATCAATCAGCAAGGGAAAAGCGCGAGACAGAGTTTGGCAATGGAAATGTATCAAAGCGTGGAGAATGGACTTTTCCTAGCGCAACTACGGGGAACAAATCAGGAAACCGAACATATTAACATGTATGTGGTTTTTGTCGCAGAGGCAGGAAAGAGCATTGGAAAAACCGTCTGGATGGACTATAATATTAGCACACATGAACTGAGAGGATTCGTGATGAGTAATACACGGTATAAAACACTTCAGGAGCTAGCAAACGATCAGTTTACTTCTCTGTTTATGATGACTACGGAAAGATATTATCCAGATGCAAAAATATCAGATATGATCGTCGGAGGAGACGAACTGATGGATATGATGCGGAAGGTTTATGGTATGATCCAGAAATAACACATAGACAATCACCAGATCGTCGTGGAGTTTGAGACCGCGGACGAGCCGGACAATCCCGACGCGATCCGGACCCGGCGGAAGCATTTCTACCTTCGCAACGGATTCAGGGAAACCGGCTGGTTCGCCTACTACGACGAGACCGAATTTGAGATCGCCTGCGCCGGGCAGCCCTATGATCCGGAGGCGTTCCAGGACTTTGTCGCCTACCTGTGGACGATCGTGTCCGACCACATTCCCAATCCATACCGGAAATGAATATTCTTTTGAGAAAAATGAACGTATCCGGACGGTAACGCGCTGTCCGGATGTTTTTTGATTGTTTTTTGGCGGTTTTTTTGCAAATAGTACAGACAAAGGTCACTTTTCAAGGTAAGTTCCGGTTTTGCGTCAGTAAGTTCCGGAAGTTGCTGACGCCATAAAAATCAAGGTAATGGAGGCGATACACAAGCATCAGAGATGGTATTTCAGGTGGA
>JAEEGL013694761.1_pt1 | contig 13206 bp, 14 predicted proteins | sample 9134231 | NCBI WGS metagenome assembly JAEEGL01 (sample SAMN16246548, study PRJNA631951) | gut metagenome | biome: gut microbiome; feature: rumen; material: fiber-attached | host: Bos | place: Iran: Karaj | collected 2018-10
AAGTTCGGCGCGCAAGGTATCACGGTGCACCCCAGGCCGGACGAGCGTCACATCCGCTACAGCGACGTCCGCGCAATCCGCCCTCTTCTTTCCACAGAATTCAACATTGAAGGGAATCCGATGCCGCAGTCTTTCCGCGACCTGGTGCTGTAGGTCGTTCCGGACCAGGTCACGCTGGTTCCCGACGCCCACGACGCCATCACCTCCAATGCCGGCTGGAACACCATCGAGAACCGTGATTTTTTGAAGAGCATGTGCGAGCTTTTCCACACGAAGGGTATAAGGGTATCCATATTCATCGATCCCAAACCGGAGATGGCCGTTGCCGCCAGGGCCTGCGGGGCAGACAGGGTGGAACTCTACACCGAGGCCTACGCCGCCCGGTATGCTTCCGGGCGCGAAGCAGCCATTGCTCCGTATCTGGAAACCGCCATCGCAGCCAGGGAGGCAGGCTTGGGACTGAATGCAGGGCACGACCTGAATCTGGACAACCTGGCCTATTTCATCCACACCATTCCATGGACCGACGAAGTATCCATAGGTCATGCCATAATCTGCGACGCCATCTACATGGGTCTCGAAAATACTATCAAAGAGTATTTGGCACGGATTTAGAATTATTTACGTATCTTTGTAGGCTTTACGGAAACAAAAACAATAAAATAATTTTAGTAATGAAGAAAATCGCTCTCATCATCAGCGCCGCAGCCCTTGTGCTTGCCGCTGCTTCTTGCAAGGATGCCAAGACCGCCCAGGGCGCAGAAGGCACCGTCACCAGCGAAGGTCCCGTCGCAGGAGCCATCGTTTATTTCAACCTGGACCGCGTACTCGAAGAATACGATATGGCCAACGACCTCCGTTCCACGGTGGAAACCAAGGTGAACAGCATACAGCAGGAAATCAACCGCCGCGGCAGCAAGCTCGAGAAAGATGTCAAGGCTTTCCAGGACAAGATCGACAAGGGTCTCCTTACCCGCAGCGTAGCGGAGGTTCAGGGGCAGAAGCTCCAGCAGCAGCAGAACAGCTTCCAGCAGTATGCCGCACAGAAGCAGCAGGAAATGGCTGAGGAGCAGCAGGTTATGCTCAACCAGATTGCAGATGCCATCAAGACCTTCCTGGATGAATACAATGCAGAGAAGCAGTATGCGATGATACTCAGCACCCAGGGCGCAGTCCTTCCCGCTCCCGTGGCAACCGCAGATCCCGAACTCGACATCACCGATGACATCCTCGAGGGCCTCAACGCTGCTTACGTGAAGACCAAGGCAAAAGAAACCAAGTAACTTGAAAGTCGCCATCCTGTCCGCATTCCACCCCTTCAGGGGAGGCATTGCCCAGTTCAATGGAAACCTTTATCATGAGCTGGGAAAGATTGCGGATGTCAAGGCGTTCAACTATTCCCGGCAGTATCCGGGATTCCTCTTCCCCGGCAAGACACAGTACGTGTCCGCCGGGGATGCTTCTTTTCCCATCCCTTCCGATGCGGTGCTGGATACGGCAAATCCTTTCAACTGGCCTTCCGCCGTACGGGCAATACTCCGCTGGCATCCGGACCTGCTCCTGATGCGCTACGTTATGCCGTATTTCGCTCCTTCGCTGGGTTTTGTGGCGCGCCGCCTGAAGCGCAGCGGCTGCAGGGCGCTCGCCATCGCCGACAACATCATCCCCCACGAAAAGCACATTATCGACAAGCCATTCACCAAATACTTCCTTGGAGGACTGGATGGCTGTGTAACCCTTTGCGACGCCGTTGCTGACGATCTCCGGCGCTGGGCTCCCGACCTTCCTTCCAAGGTCATTTTCCACCCCCTGTACACCCATTTCGGAGAGAAACTACCCCGTGCGGAGGCAGAGAAGGCCCTGGGCCTGCAACCCGGCATGAAAAACCTGCTGTTTTTCGGCCTGATCCGTGAATACAAGGGCCTCGACATACTTCTGGAGGCGTTTTCCTCCCTGCCCGGGGACTATCAGCTGATTATAGCCGGAGAATGCTACGGCCCCTTCGACAAGTATCAGGAGCTCATCGACGCATCCCCCGCGCGGGACCGCATTCACCTGTTCCGCCGGTACATCGGCGACGAAGAGGTGAAGACTTTCTTCTCTGCGGCCGATGTGACCGTACTACCCTACCGCAGCGCCACCCAGAGCGGCGTCAGTTCCACCTCATATCATTTCGAGGTGCCGATGATAGTCACTGCCGTGGGAGGCCTGCGCGAGACCATAGGAGATACAGGCACGGGGCTTGTTGCGGAAGAAGCCAACCCGGCCGCCATTGCCGGAAAGATAACCGAATTCTTCTCCGATCCTTCCATCCCCGAGGGATGCATACGCAGCATACGCGGTGAATCTGAAAGGCTTTCGTGGAAACGTTTCTCGGAAGAATTGCTTACATTTGCAGGACAGTTATGACCAAGAGACTGATCGCAATCATATTCCTCGCCTTTTCGCTGGCCGGTTATCAGGCTGCAGCGCAGCAGTACGAGGCTCCTGAAGTCAAGATTTCCCAGGACAAGGTACGAGTGAACGGCAAGAGTTTCTATGCCCACGTCGTTACGGAAAAACAGACACTGTATTCCATCAGCAAGGCATATAATGTCAGTTTACAGGATATTTACGACTCGAATAAGAATCTGGATCTGGAGAATGCCGGTCTCAAGGTCGGGCAGGTCATCTTCATCCCTACCCAGCCTTCCGCGCCTGCATCTGCGGGAACGGAGGTTCCTTCCGCGCCTCAGGGCAATCCGTCCCGGGAGAATGCTCCGGTAAAAACCGAACCGTCAACCACAGGGTCGTCAGCGCTGGACCGCTGGCTTTTCCCCGGCAACAATCGTAATAAACCCGCAGCGGAGAATGAAGCCCCAGAAAAAAAAGAACCTTCGGCAGACGTGGCTGAGAGTCCAGTCGTCGCAGAACCGGACAGTCTGAAAACTGCTGTTGATTCCCTTGACGCATTCGTGCTGGACATCCCCGAACGCATCAGCGTGGCGCTCCTGCTTCCCTTTACCAGCAGCAAGCATTCCGACAATACGGTGGATTTCTACTCCGGTCTGCTTCTCGCCGCCCGGGATCTGGGTAAATCCGGAGTCAGGATCGATATCGATGCCATTGACGTTCGGGACAGTTTGTCCATCACACCTTCCTCCCTGGCAGATAAAGACATTATTTTCGGTCCCATCACGACCAAAGACATGCAGGTGATCCTGGGCAAGTGCCCTGAGGGGAAATTCATCATCTCTCCCCTGGACCCCATGGCGTTCAAACTGACCAGGGAATCACCTTCCATCCAGGCTCCTACGCCCACCTCCCTGCAGAATCAGGACATCGTGCGCTGGGCTATTGAAGACATGGCTCCCGGCGACAGTCTTGTACTCATCACACAGAAGGGGGTCACCCTGTCCGAAGGCTCCAAATGCATACAGGATGCCTTGAAGGATTCCGGAGTAAAATTCCACACCATCAGCTATGGCATACTGGAAGGTCTCTCAATACAGAAGGCTTTCGAATGGCACTGCAGCGCCAATGGAGTCACCCGCTACATTGTCGCGGCAGACGATGAATCCTTTGTGAACGATGCCGTTCGCAACGTGAACCTGATGCTGTTCAAAAAGCATGACGTGGCTCTCTACGCCCCTTCACGCATACGTTCTTTCAGCATGATCGAAACCGAGTATCTGCACAGCGTGAACACCCACATCAGCGCTGCATACTTCACCGACTGGGGCAACAAGAACGTCAGCAATTTCATCATGGCATACAGGGCCTTGTACAATGCCGAGCCCAACCAGTTCGCGTTCCACGGCTACGATACCATGCATTTCTTCATCAATGTCTGCCGCACCTACGGCCGCCAGTGGCCCAAAGTGCTGCAAGACTACAAGGAGCGCGGTCTCCAGACCGACTTCAGTTTTGCGCGCGAAGAAGACGCGACCGGCTTTGTGAACACCGCCGTGCGCCGTGTCATCTACACTCCAGAATTCAAGGTAGTCCTTCAGTAAGATTATCCCAACAGAGATTTTGCGTTGGCCAAAGCCTCGGGGGTGATGCGCTCACCGCTGAGAAGACGGGCTATTTCCCGGACACGCTCCTCCTTGGACAGCAGGCGCATGGAAGAAACTGTGCCATCGCCGGAACCGCCTTTTTCCACGACATAATGGGCGGAACCCTTGGCGGCCACCTGAGGGAGATGCGTGATGGCAAGCACCTGCATATTCTCTCCCATCCTGCATATCATTTGCCCCATCTTGTCGGCCGCGCTGCCGGAAACACCGGTATCGATTTCATCGAAAATCATGGTGGGCATGCCTGTGTAACGGGCCATCAAAGCCTTGAGACTCAACATAATACGGGATATTTCACCTCCGGATGCGCATTTGGCGACATCTACAGGGGCTCCCCCGCTTGCAGAGAAGCGGAACATGAGCGCATCGGAACCGATGGCAGAAGGCTCGGCAGGCATCACGTCCACGGCAAAGACCGCCCTGTCCAGCTCCAGGAAACGAAGGGCCTCCTGGATGCCTGAAGCGAGAGCGGGGGCCGCTTTCTCCCTGGCATCATGAATCTTCTTGCAAAGCGAGGTATGGGCTTTCTTCTCTGCAGAGAGCTGTTTCTCAAGTTCCGAAATCCTTCCTTCAAGGGCATCCGAATCGAACAAAGCCTCGCCGTAACGCTCGCGGGCGGCTATCAATTCCGCCACGGAGGCGCAGCCGTGTTTTCTCATAAGGTCGTACAGGAGGCCCATGCGCTCCTCAACCTGTTCGAGGCGCTCCTGCGACAGGTCAACCCTGGAATCCAGTTCGGACACCGTTTCAGCGATATCGGCAATCTCAATGCGGGAAGAGCGCAGCCGCTCAGCCAGATCTGAACAACCGGGAACAAGGCCGGAAAGTTTTTCGAGCACGCGCTCAGCCTCTTTCAAGGCGGATTCCACACTCATGCCTTCTTCCGGCTGCAACAGCGCGGAAGCCGCTGCGAAACTCTCTTTTATGGATTCCGCATTGGCAAGCTGCTTCTGCTCCGCATCCAGTTCTTCCAGTTCACCGTCCCTCAGGCGGGCATCTTCCAGCTGCTTGAAACGGGAGGCATTATAATCCCTGTCTGCCTTAAGACGGGACAGTTTTTCATGCAGCGCATCCAGATCGCGCGCAAGGGACTGCGCATTGTTCCACCGTTCCCTGCAGGCTTCGACATCAGAAACACATCCGGCGAAACTGTCCAGAACCTTCATCTGAAAACGGTGGTCCGCCAGTTGCAGGCTCTGATGCTGGGAATGCACGTCAATGAGCTGCGCGGATATCTCCTGCAGCAACTGCACGTTTACCGGAGAATCATTGATAAAAGACCTGCTGCGACCACCGGCATTCAGCACGCGGCGGATGAGCAAGTTCCCGCCATCCCATTCCACATCGGCCTCTTCCAGCACGGGCCGAAGCGCTTCGGGGGCGGAAAAATCCCCCTCGACGATGCAGTTCAAGGCTCCGGCAGATATAAGTGAGGCATCCCCCTTAGCGCCCATCAAGAGCGAGAGGGCCCCCAGAAGGATGCTTTTGCCGGCGCCTGTCTGCCCCGTAATAATGCCGAGACCCTCCGGAAAAGAGATATCCAGAGAGTCTATCAGCACGTAATTCTCTATGTGTAGCGACCGCAGCACGGCTCCTACTCTTCGCTCTTGGCGGTGCGGAAATAGATTTCGTCGTTCTCGAACTCAGAAATTGCGACGAGGTCGGGTTTGGGCTGACGCTCGTAATACTTCGAGATTTCGATCTGCTCTTTGTTCTCGAAGACCTCCTCCTTGGTGGCGTCCCGCTCACCGCGGAAATCTTCCAGTTTCTTGTTGAGCTCTTTCTTCTCGGCCAGCGCTATCTGGTTCGCCCTCTTGGAGAGGATCACTACAGTTTCGTAAATGTTGCCCGTAGGCTCAGCCAGGTTCTTGATATCCCTGGTAATCGTGTTGACAGGTATTTTCTTTTCCATACTTGTTATACCTTCCGTTTTTCGCAGAAAGTTTCAAATTTTTTCTTTTGCCTTTTTGTAGAGATGCTCCAGTTCCCTGCATCTGGAAGATTCGGGATACTCCCCTACGAAATTAAGATAATCGTCCACGAACACCATGTAACGTTCCTTCTGCTTTTCGGGCACGCTGAAGAAGGCGTATTTGTAGGAAGCCATGGCCGTGTAGAACAGGATATCCTCGCGATAGAGGTTGTCCGCATCGTCCTTCAGGACATTTCGGAAGGCCACACGGGCGGCCTTGTAATCCTCCATCTTATAGTACAGATAGGCGTTCTCGTAGGCCTTGCGGTCCAGGCGTTCGTTCAGGTCTTCCAGCATCTTCTTGCAGATTGCAGTATGAAGCGATGCGGGATGGCTCATCAGGTATTCGTTGATGGCCACCATGGCCTGATAGGTAGGAGCCTGGTCCAGTTCCCAGCGATAGGTACTCTTGTACAGGCAATCCAGCCGGAGAAATTCGGCGTCATCCGAGAAAGGACTGCGGGGAAACTTGTCCATGAACGACTTGAAATTGGCCTCAGCTGTAACGTAATCCTTGTCCCGGTAATTGCTGAGAGCCCAGTAGAACTGGACGGTATCTTCCTTCGAAGTGCCGCTGGTAAGCACGGACATGCTTTCGAACACCTCGGCAGCCTTGCGGTATTTACCCTTGTTGAAGAACTCGAATGCGGCCTTGTACTTCGCATCCACGTCGTTCCCGGAAAGGAGTTGCTCGTATGCGCTCTTGCAGGAGGGCATCAGACACAGAGCCACTGCCACCGCAAGAATGATTCTGGATAATTTCATTTCTTCAAATATTTTTCTGCATCCAATGCCGCGCGGCAACCGGATGCCGCAGCGTTGATGGCCTGACGGTAGTGTGGATCCTGCACGTCCCCGGCAGCAAAAACGCCTTCTACGTTGGTTTGAGAGCTGCAGCCATCCGTCACTATGTAACCGTTCCCGTCAATGGCAACCCATTCCTTGAAAAGGTCGGAATTGGGATGATGCCCTATTGCCAGGAAGAAGCCGTCAACTGCTATATCAAAAACCTCGCCATTATTGCGCTCGATACGGACACCGGTCACGCCGGAGTCGTCGCCCAGAACCTCGCGGGTGTTGCAATTCCAGAGGATTTCTATGTTGGGGGTGCCCTTTACACGGTTCTGCATTGCCTCGGATGCGCGGAAAACATCCCTGCGGACTATCATGTACACCTTGCGGCAGAGGCCGGCAAGATATGTGGCTTCCTCACAGGCGGTGTCGCCTCCTCCAACCACGGCCACATCCTTCTTGCGATAGAAGAAGCCGTCACAGGTAGCGCATGCCGACACGCCCATCCCCCGATATTTCCTTTCGGACGGAAGGCCGAGATACTTGGCTGTCGCCCCGGTGGCTATGATGACTGCATCCGCTTCGACAGCGGGCGTCCCGTCGATTTCGAAACTGAAGGGGCGCTTGCTGAGATCCGCCTTGGTTACTATGCCGCGCCGGATGTCCGTTCCCACGTTCTTAGCCTGGTCGCGCATGGCGCCCGTAAGGCTAAGGGAATCTATACCATTGGCGAAACCGGGATAATTCTCCACGAGTGTAGTGGTGGTAAGCTGCCCGCCGGGTTCGGGACCTTCGTATAAAACCGGGCTGAGGCCCGCCCTGGAAGCATAGATGCCGGCAGTGTAACCTGCAGGACCTCCACCAATTATGAGAAGTCTGACTTTTTCCATTCTGCTACCTTTAAATCATGCAACTATACTCATTATTTTACTATCTTTGCCCGCCATGCGACGAACGAACACCGCGCCGGATATGGAGCGATTCCGCGCCATCCTTAAGACGAAGGGGTTGAAGGCCACCCCTCAGCGTCTGGCTGTTCACGAGGCCATGCTGGACCTTGGGCATGCCAGCGCCGATATGGTGAGGGAATGGATCCTGAGCAGAAGCAAAGTGGCGATCACGGTCGCTTCCGTTTACAACATCCTGTCCCAGCTCACCGCCATGGGCCTGTATCGCGTAATCCCTTCAACAAGCGGAGTTGTATGGTATGATTCGCTCACCAAGCCGCATCTCCACATCTACAGCCGCAAGAAGAACGAATTCAAGGATTTGGAAGACGATGGATTAATGTCCAGGCTGCTGGCTTTTTTCAAGGAGAATCCTCCAAAGGGATACAAGGTCGATGAGATAGATGTCCTTCTCACCTGTCACAGAAGCAGAAACACTAAAATTTCCTGATATATGAAACTAGTCAATCTTGGAGACAAAGACACACTGCTCAATTCTTTCATTGCCGAAATGAGAGACAAGAAGGTTCAGAAAGACCGCCTTCGTTTCCGCACCAACCTGAAGAGGCTCGGGCAGATTTTCGCATACGAGATCAGCAAGACCCTTCAGTACAGCGTTAAAGAGGTGCCCACCCCTCTTGGAACTGCCGAGGTCAACACTTTCGACACAAAGATTGTGCTTTCCACGATTCTCCGCGCGGGTCTCCCTCTCCACGATGGCATGCTTTCATATTTCGACAATGCGGAAAGCGCCTTCCTTGCCGCATACCGCAAATACGATGCGGCCGACAAGTTCCATATCAACACGGAATACTGCACGACTCCTAATCTGGAAGGAAAGACACTCATCATAGCCGATGCCATGCTTGCCACTGGCTCATCCATCATCATGGTTTATGAGCGCCTGATCAGCGAAGGCGGAGAACCTGACCATACCCATATCGTATGCCCCATTGTGAGCGCGGTTGCCGTGGATACCCTGAAAAAGGCTCTCCCGTCCAAGACCACGCTCTGGACAGGCGCAGTGGACGAAGAACTGACAAGTCATTCTTTCGTCGTGCCGGGCCTGGGCGATGCCGGCGACCTTGCATACGGAGAAAAGGTGCAGGTAGATTAGAGTTCCTTGCGCCAGCGTGCCAGAGGGATGCCTAGCTGGCCACGGTATTTGGCGATGGTTCGGCGGGCGACCTTATATCCCCGCTTCTCCATTTCAGAGACAAGCTGCTCATCCGTGAGCGGCTTTTTCTTGTTTTCGGCATCCACACAATCCTTCAGGGCCTTCTTCAGCTCGCGTGTGGACACCTCGTCCCCTTCGCTGTTTTCCATACCTTCAGAGAAGAAATACTTGAGAGGGAAGATGCCGAAGTGGGTTTCGATGTATTTGCTGTTCACCACGCGGGAGATGGTGGAGATGTCGAAGCCCGTCTTCTCGGCTATATCCTTGAGCACCATTGGCTTAAGGCGCGCGTCGTCGCCGTCGAGGAAATAGTCGTGCTGGAAATCGAGAATGGCCTGCATAGTGCGCTGGAGGGTGTTCTGGCGTTGCTTCAGGGCTTCGATGAACCATTTTGCGGAGTCTATCTTCTGACGTATGAAAGTCGCGGCCTCTTTCTGGGCACGGTCGCCCGAGCCTTTGGCATCCGTGACCATATCGGCATATTTGCGGTTTACGCGGAGTTCCGGGATATTGAAACGCGGCATCGAGAAAGACAGTTCCCCGTCGTGCTCTTCCAGCACGAAGTCCGGCACGATCTGCTGCGCCTGCTCCACATAGCTGTCGTCCAGCTGGCCGCCGGGCGCCGGATTCAGACGTGTAATGCAGGAAATGGCAGCCTTCAGGCGCGCCTCATCCAGGCCGAGCCTGCTCATCACCTTGCCGAAATGCCTGTTGGTGAACTCACCGAACTGCTCGTCCAGAATGCGGTATGCATCCTGCACGTCTTCCGTTTGCCTGCGGGCCTTGAGCTGAAGCAGGAGGCACTCCCGCAGATCCCTTGCGCCCACACCGGCCGGATCGAATTCCTGCACCACTTCCAGCATCTTCTCTACTTCCTCCTCGGTCACCTCCATGCCTGCGCGGAAGGCCATGTCATCAACAAGCGACTCAATACCCCGCCGTAGGTAGCCGTCCGAATCCAGGCTGCCGATGATGAAAGCGCCGATCTGATAGCTGCGCTCGTCGAGGTTGCGGTAACCCAGCTGGTCCATAAGGCTCTCTGTAAAACTCTCCCTGACGGAAAAGGTGTTGTATTCGGGACGTGGATCTTTGCCCCAGTTGTTCACACGGGTCTTGTAGGCGGGAATGTCGCCGTCGTCCTTTATTTCATCGATGGATATATCCTTGGGCTGGTCGTCGTCCTGCTGCTTGTCGGGATCGGGGCCGTCATCCAGGACAGGGTTCTCTTCGAGCTCGGAACGTATCTTCTGCTCCAGTTCCTGCACCGGCAGCTCTATCAGCTTGATGGTCTGGATCTGGAGAGGTGAAAGACGCTGTGTCTGCTTAAGCTCTAGCCCCTGTTTCTGCATATTATTCCACTGCTGCTCTCTTCAGCACCTTAAGAGTGTCCACTCGGTATGCGCTGCGGTTTTCCACTGCAGGGTATTTGAACCTCTCCTGAACTATGAAGGCGGAGGGGAACTGCTGCTTGATGGGCCCGAGCGCTGCGAGGGCCTCCGATTTATTGCGGAAATCCCCGACAGTCACGCGGAAATACGGACTGGAGAAACTCCTGTAGGCGGACATGCCGGGATTCAGCACCTTGAAACGGTATAGGGCGGCCTCGCTGGCGGTGCGGGCTGTCTGGGAATTGTCGAAGAAAATGCGGATGCGATAGCCGCTCACCATCTTGCTGCGGTTGGAGCGTATGCGGGTTTCCATAGCGTTGCGGATAATGCCGGACTGCCTCACATTCACGCCTTCCGGGAGCACGTTGAAGATGGTGCTGCCCTCAAGGGTGGAATCCACCGCCGCGAGAGGGGTGAAGATGAGCGAATCCACCAGCACATAGCCCGGGGGCACAACCTGCTGGGCACGGGCCGTCATCGATAAAAGAATAAGCGCTGCTATCAGGAGTCTTTTCATTTCTTCATAAACTTTGTGAGTGGCACATCCTTATAATCAATATCCTTGCCAATCTTCCCGGCTACGTTGGCCCGGGCGTGGAGATCGATGGAAAACTCTTCGGGGTTGAAGCTCTTGTATGTGGCTAGCAGCTGCATAAGACCCACACCCTCAGCAAGTTGCGCCTGCATAGGAATGTGATAGACCCGATTGCTCCTGCCATCCACGTTCACAGGTTCGCAGGTTACCAGCCCCATCACATTGCCATTCTGCTTGACGGTGGCCTCGATGTCCCGCACTTCGAAAGACGGCGCCGGATTGTCGATGCCCACGGCTACCACCACGTTGGCGCTGCGAAGGCTGCTCGGCACAACGGATTCAAGCTCGAACGACGAGACCTTTATCTTCTTGTACTTGCTCACGCAACCCGTCAGCATGAACGCCGCCAACAGCATGAGAATGGATATTCTGATTGCTTTTCTCATATACTTCATTCTTACAAAGATAACACTTTTTTGCATATCTTTGCGTCGTGAAAAAGCTCTACATCGAAACATACGGTTGCCAGATGAACGTGAACGACACGGAAGTGGTGTTCTCGATTCTGGCGAAGCACGGATACGAACGCACGGAAGATATTGCCGAAGCGGACGTGATTATGGCCAACACCTGCTCGATACGCGACAATGCCGAACAGCGCATCTGGGGCCGCATCGACTATTTCAACACCTTCCGCAAGGCAAAACCGGAACTTGCAGTAGGCATACTCGGATGTATGGCTGAACGCCTTAAAGACGCATTGCTGGATACCGGCAAGGTGGATGTCGTGGCAGGGCCTGATGCCTACAGGAGTCTTCCAGGCTTGCTGCAGGCAGTCTCAGAGGGTGCCAAAGGCATCGATGTAGAGCTCTCCCGCGAAGAAACGTACGGGGACATCTCCCCCGTGCGTATAGACAAGAACGGAGTTTCGGCCTTCATTTCCATCATGCGCGGCTGCAACAATGTCTGCTCGTACTGTGTAGTGCCCTACACCCGCGGCGCCGAACGCAGCCGCGACTATCACACCATAGTCCGAGAAGCCTGCGAATGCGTGGAAAATGGATACAAGGAGGTCACCCTCCTCGGGCAGAACGTGGACTCGTACCATTTTGAGGATGTGAACTTCGCAAAACTGCTTGCCATGGTCGCGCAGATCTCCCCGACGCTCCGCGTGCGCTTCAGCACCTCTCACCCGAAAGACATTTCGGACGAAGTCATCGACACCATGGCCGCCTGGCCCAACATCTGCCATCATATCCACCTTCCCGTGCAGAGCGGTAACGACCGGATACTCGAAAAGATGCGCCGCCGCTACACCCGCGAATGGTATCTTGAAAGGGTCGCGCGCATACGCAAGGCCATGCCCGACTGCGGCATCACCACCGACGCCATCGTGGGATTCTGCTCCGAGACAGAGGAAGAATTCCGGGATACTCTCAGCATCTTTGAGGAAGTCGGCTACGACGCCGCATTCATGTTCAACTACTCCGAGCGCCCGGGCACCCTGGCATCGCGCAACTACCCCGACGACATCCCCCTGGATGTCAAGACCCGCAGGCTGAATGAATTGATTGAACTCCAGAACCGGCTTTCTCTGGAAAGCAACCGGCGCGACGGAGGCAAGATCTTCGAGGTGCTGGTGGAAGGTCCTTCCAAGAAAGGGAACGACCAGCTCTGCGGCCGCACCGGCTCTAACAAGATGTGCGTATGGAACGACAACGCGCACAAAGCCGGAGACCTCGTGCGCGTGAAAGTTGTGGATTGCACCAGCGCAACCCTGCTCTGCGAGCTTATTTAACTACCTGATCCTTAAGGAATTTGGCAAGATCCGTCTTGAAGACCTCCCTGTAGCTTCCCAGGCCGTCTCCCTTTCGATAAGGCGGATGGTTGAACCCCCAGCCGTGACCTCCTCCGGGATAGATGTGCATGGTGGAGGTGATTCCGTATTTGCGGAGGGCATAATAATAATCGATACTGTTCCGTATGGGCACTCCCCCGTCGTTTCCGCTCAGACCGAGGAAAGTCACAGGGGTACGCGCGCTGACTCTCTTGTGCAGGGAATACCATTCCACGTCTTCTTCCGAGGGTTTGGTGCCTATCAGGTTATTGCGTGAACCCATGTGGGTAACCCCCTCCTCCATGCTGATCACAGGATAGATCAGAACAGAAAAATCAGGGCGGGTGATATCATCCACGAAAAGGGTGGATGCGCTGGCGGCAAGATGCCCTCCTGCACTGAATCCCATCACGCCTATCTTGTCTATACCCCACTCCGCGGCATGATAGCGGCAGTAGCGGAAGGCATTCTGCACATCGGTGAGCGGAACGGTCTTGTGG
>JAEEGL016019935.1_pt1 | contig 13206 bp, 21 predicted proteins | sample 9134231 | NCBI WGS metagenome assembly JAEEGL01 (sample SAMN16246548, study PRJNA631951) | gut metagenome | biome: gut microbiome; feature: rumen; material: fiber-attached | host: Bos | place: Iran: Karaj | collected 2018-10
ACGTCTCGACCTTATCTTTGACCCACTCATAATCGACTTGACCAGGAATGACATTTTTCTTTGTAACCACATTCTCCGCATTCAGCGAGTTCAGTCTGAACTTGTGGAAACGTGGTGACTTCATGGCTTTGGCAGCATAGCCGACAGTCGTGTTGGGGTTGAACACTAACAAGAGCCGTGAATTTCCCTGCAAGTTACCCTCGATGGCATTGTACGTCACCTCTGGAATACCAGAAGCCTCCGTGACAATAAACATGGTGTTGACTGCATGGAATCCAGACCAAGCCTCCGTATTGTCTGATGATGATTTGAAGCCAGTCAGATACCATTCCTTATAATTGGTACGTATGCCATTTGACAAGAGCGTTCCAGGCAGGAATCCAGCGTTACGGTAAAGACGAGAGACCTCTGGAATCATAATGTCTATCACCTGTCGATGGGTGGGCGCAGTCATGGCGATTTTCGTATTCTTCACCAAGTTGCCATCCTTGTCAAATCGTGGAGTGAGATACATGAAGCACATAGCAGCACAAGCCGCCACGAAGTCCTTTCCTCTGGCGGTTCCGCTTGCCACGGCTGTCATTCTGTTATGTTGTACGCTCTCAATGATTGCCTGTTGCTCCTTATCGAGCCGTGCATGAAGAACGTCCCTCACAAACAAGTTCCAGTCGGCTCGCCAAGCAAGCATCTTCTTCCTTGCTTTCTCATCATTCATCATCTTCTTCGTCCGGCAGCTCTTTCATCAGTTTCTCAAATGGGTTTGTGATAATGTTATTGTCAAACTGTTCGATATAACCACGTTTCTTGCCTTTCGTTTTCAGATAGAATATGATGGCGGCAATGTTATCATCGTTGATGGCTTGAAGAAGTTTGCTTTCTACGCGATCCAAAGTGGCTTCACTTATCTCGTCGGCTCTCTCTGCGAAATCTGGGTATTTCTCACACCAGTTGTAATACGTCTGGCGGCTGATATGTATTTTGTCGCACGCATACGAAATTAAGCCTTGACTCTCTGCCAAGGCTTTAAGAAACGCATTTTGCTTTCGCTTTCGTTTTGCATCTTCTTTATTCATTTCCAAATAGGGTTAGTTGAACGATTCCGCTCTCCAATTCTTTCATTCTCTCCTTAGATGGGTGCGGTGTATAGTCTTCACGATAGAAACCATTATCACACAGCCAGAAGTGATGCTCCCAGCTTGCATGGTCGTACTCACCCTCATGCAGCGGAACAAGTGCGGCTTGCTCGTCTCTGATGAACATTTCCTTTGTCCGCTTCATAGCCTTTCCCTTGTAGGTATGGCAGTCGTAAACGTAATCTGGAATCTGGTACTGCACATTGTCATACTGCGAGAGGTCTATCTTGTCATTATAGATGAAGTCAGTCAGATAAAAGTCAGTGGACTTATACTTGGCCACCTTTAACAAGATGGTGATTGCTTTTGCATAGGGCAAGAACGTAACACCACCCTTTGTCAATTCTCCTATCTTGCTCAACGCCCTTATTTCGGAAACCACTTCTGGATAGCCCATTTCCTGTGCTTTCATAATAAGCGTTTTCCAGCAGAACTTTGGATAATAAACAAGCAACTCATTTGCCGCATAGCCTGCCATCACATCATCAGCCTCATCTATTGCCATGCGTAGGCAAATAGCAAGGTCAAACATGCAATGTCCGTTCTTAGTCGCACAAGTATCATCCCTTACTGGCTCTGAAACATACTTGCTAATATCAGCCGTATCTCTGGAGTTGAGCAGGTTGCACGCATAATAGTCTGCATCCCTGTTTTTCCTCGCGTTTAGCAACGTTGAAACAGCGATTGCGATATATTTGTTGTCTTGATGATTATCGTCCATCCTGCGCAATTCTACGATGCGCCCTGTTATCATATCGAAACAGTCTTCTGCCGATACGGTGAGCAACCGCTTCCATAGATAGTTTCTGAATTTTGGTACCAACTCGTTTGCTGCATAATAAGCAAGGTTGGCATCCCTTCGCCTTATCGCTTTCTGAATGAGCGAAGAAATCTCAAACATATTGTGAAAATGCCTTGTTCTGGCCGCTTTTTCTTTTCCCATGTCTCTTGTCTTATATATATGCAAAGTTACTCAAAAAAAGTGATATATCCAAACGCTTTACAGATGTTTAACGATTTGAATATCAGTATTTTGCAGAGCGATAAAATCATCACAGAATGGCTTTATAAAATTGCCGTTCATGCTGTAAGAATACGCTCCGCATCCAAGAATGAGAATCTTGTCACCGACATTGGCGAAACCGTTGTAATCATGTATCAGCCTGTCTTTCTCTATACAGGTGCATCCATTCACGATGGCGTTGCTCACGAAATTATTTTCGTTACCAAAGTGCTGGTAGGATGGATTCTTGAAGTCACATACAGAACCAACATCGCCATGCTTTGCATCGGTCGTAATGAATACCTGCCCTCTGATAGTCTTGACAGCCTTAATGGTGGTCAGCAGATGGATGGTGTTGGCAACAAGCGATGTGCCGTTTTCGGTAATCAATGTCTTTTGCTGGTCTGGATAGGCTTTCCTCATTTCACTGCCTATGACACTCGCATATTCCTCGAATGATGGCAGCGGATGGGAGAATTGCTCACGGTATTCGCTGAATACTGGTCCGGCCATGTTGCCGCCTATATCGATGATGTCCGCCCCGAATAATTCTGCGAAGTGAATCATCTTGACTATACGCTTACGGAAATACTCAACACCTCTGGCATCACCAATATGGAAATGTACACTACGTATGGTGAGGTTAGGATGGCTCTTTCTATCCAAAAGATATGCCATTTCATTCTGATTCTCTGTGTCAACACCGAATCTTGAAAGCACACCATTACCGATGTCGAAATTGAGCCTTATCCCAACTTCCATAGGCCTGTCACCTGCGATTGCAGAGAACTCTCTGAATTCGTCCACATTGTCAAGGTTTACAATCGCTCCGCTACTTGCTGCTCTGGCTTTTATGTCAAGGTCTCCAGTCACTCCATTAAAGATGATGTTCTTTGGGCTTACTCCAAACCTTTGAGCCATCCAGTACTCATACTTGGAAACCACTTCTGCCATTACTCCAATGTTGTTGAGATAGCGACATACATAATTTGAATTGTTCGTTTTGTACGAATAAGCAATTTTGTAATTTCGATATAGTGAACGCATGGCGGTCTGGAGGCTCTCTACATTCCTTGTCAGAGCATCCGTATCATACACATAGCATGGAGTTGGAATCTTGCTAACGCTGTACATTGATTCTTGCTTCATTCTTTCTGAAATCAAACTTGTAATACTTGCCCCATTTATTTTTCAAGGCCATCTGGCTATTGATTCTGGTCTGCCTTTCAAGCACCTCATTGGTGCCGATGCTTTTTTCCATTGGTGAGCGCAACCAGAAATACTTTTCTTGAATAACGACCCTGTTGTACATCAATTCTTGCAACATTATGTCAACATCAGATGATGCAGGGTCTTTATAGTCATATTTCGCCTTGAAGTATGGCTTATTCACCCAACGAATGTGACCGGGCATCCCCTTGAACTTAAATTCTTGGTCATAGTTAAGAAGCATACCATTTGTGCTATCGAATGCCATACCAAGATTCAAGTCAACTATCAGCTGTGCTATTCGCTCAATCTCTGCCGTTGCGGTCTCTATCCCTTTTTTGTCAATAGGGATAGGAATATACTGGTCCATCCGATATGCGAATTGCTGCACATCATCGTCAATGATACATATAACGTCCTCTGGGGTGTTCCAGATAGTCCAGTAGAACGTATCCATGAAGTTGTAGCATGGGCAGTCTTTGGGAATCACTTTCAAGTTGACATGCCCATGCTTACGGTATTCCTCCGCTTCTTCCTCTCGTACAACATAGGTGCAGTATTCAAGCAACTTCTCTGTACGATTGACGTTCGGACGGCGATACGACAAGACGTATATGTTAAAAGAAATACTCTGATTCATAATAACGGTTCATCTTCATTCCATACTTGATGTTGAACTCCGTTGGCAGTTCATACCCAAGCAGCTGCTTACAACGCAGATATGGCAGGTTGGCTCCAGCTTTCGCCACAAACGGAATGCTTGCATTGATGCGAGGGTTGACCTCCAAGAGGACAGCTTTTTCTCCATCAATAATGAAGTCGAAACAAGCGTTTCCATCAAGACCAAGCTCCTTTGTGACTTCTCTTGCAATCCTGTAAGCCTCGTCATGCTTGACAATCTCGCCATTTACGACAGAGCCGTAAGACATTAACTTACCTACATAGCCGACTTCAACAAGCGATTCTCCCTTGTCTGCAAGAACACAAACGCTATAATCAAGACCAGGAATGTAGTTCTGCAATAGGATGGTGACATCTTTGTTTTCATCCACTATGGTACATAGCTGTTCAAGCGTCACATATCGATTCTCGTTTGATTTGTTGAAAAGGGTGATGTCATTAGCTTTTTCTTCGTCAACGATGGCGAAGCCAAGCCCACCACACCTGTTTGTCAGTTTGCAGCATATCTTGTTTGTCGGGTAACCAACTGAACGCGCAAATGACATGATAGATTCGCGGCCTGTGGCAAAGTTCTGTTGAGGCATGTAACGAGAAAACTTTTCCCACATTGCCACCTTGTCATTTGCGACATTTATACTTTCAACACTCGAGATAGATACCTTGAAATAGTATTCCTCGAATCGGTGCTTGTTCGCTGCCATAAGTTCAAGTTCTCTTGTGATGTATGGCAGGATAACATTCACATCATGCTTTTTACAGATGTTGATGAGAGTAGGGATATATTCGGGGTCATATATTGTCGGTACAACGTATGACCAATCCACACCAGTATGAAGTAAATGGTTCGGGTTACAATCTACACCTACAACCTTGACATTTACTCCATCTTCATTGTTTTTGAGGCTGTCGATTAGTTCTTTTGAGAATCTGGAACAACCAGTAATGAGTACGTTAAAATCTTTCATTTGAAGTTCTTTTTTATGAGTTTGCTAAATTCGTCATACCAAATCGCACGGGCACGGATTTTCCTCTTGCTAATTTTCCCGCTTCCGTCCTTTCGTACACCGACAACGGTCTTCTTGCCCTCCAACTCCAAAACCTTGATAAGGTTCTGGTAATCAACCGATGTCCGGCAGACAATCATCACGTAGTCGTACTTCTCATACCGCATGGGTTCCATTTCCTTGATTTCCCTCTCATTGGCATCTACATTAGGAATTTCAAGCCCAAGTTTTACAGTAAGTTCTCCAGTCCACTCTGCCAGTTTGTTCAAGTCCCACTCACCAGCATGGGTGTTGGCCTTGATGTTGATGGCTTTCAACTCGGCTTTCGTGTAGCCGACAAGTCTCTTGCAATGGACTACCGCATCATTACCTTTTGTCTCTCTCAAAGCATCAACTCTCTGGTGGCCGGAAATGATGTTGTTGTTTTCGTCAATAACAATGATTCCGAAATCACCGAACTGGTCCATGCTGTCTTGCAGTTCCTTTTTCTTCTTTGCCGTGATTTTGCGAGGGTTTCCGAGTTTGTCATGCAATTCGGAAATCCGCATATCACAGACTTCAATTTTCTTATCCATATTGCTCTTTGATTTTGTTCTGATAATCTGTCCGTGTCATTTCCAGCCTGTGAATATCTGGATAATAAGGGGTGCCGATACTATAAAAGCCGAGTCTTACTGCCAGAGCGAATGAACTGGTATTCCTGTGGTTGATATAGAGGTACACCATGTCAAGTTTCAATTCCTCAAAGGCATATTCAACGGCTTTCCTTACTGCTTGCTTTGTGATACCATTGCGTAAGAGGTCATAACGAAGCAGGTAATAAGAGACCTCCGCTGTTCCATGACCAATCTTCTTCAACTTCACCATACCAACCATGTGTTCATTGTAGATGATGGCGAAAGCCTTTAGTGACGGAACATTACCCATTATCTCATAGGTTTTGTATTCACTCTCATAGGTAGCTGGTAATGGTGTGTCGCATTGTGTAAACTCCCATTCAACTTGGTCTCGCAAATACCATGTATCCTTTGCGAACTCTGGCCTTATCGGTTCAATTCTGACTTCCATAACTCCATTGCCTTTAATATCACATCATCCATATCATAATAGCGATAATCTGCAAGCCTACCTCCAAACAGGACATTTTCCTCTTTGCCAGCCAGTTCTTTGTACTGGAGATAGAGTTTACTGTTACGCTCATCATTTATAGGGTAAAACGGCTCGTTGGTCTCTGATACCTTTGCCGGGTATTCATAGGTGATAACAGTCTTTTCAATATCCTGTTGAGGCTGCTCAAAATGTCGATGCTCCACGATCCGAGTGTGTGGTATGGCTGCATCGGTATAATTGACCACCGCATTGCCTTGATAGTCTCTTCGATTCAGTACACGGCTGTCAAACTGGAGTGAGCGATATTCCAACTTACCAAATCTATAATCAAAATACTGGTCTATCCGTCCTGTGAACACTATCCTTTCTGCAACATTGTCTGCCATATCTCTGGCATGGAAATAGTCTATGTTAGGGATGGCCATTATTTCGCCTTTTCCTAACACTGGTGCCGTTAGAAGTGCTCTGATAAGGTTATTGTACCCTCCGACAGGAATAAACTCGTAGAGGTCGTTAAAATATCGATTATCATAAGTAAATCGTACTGGTATGCGCTCAATGATTGATGCAGGGAGTTCTGTACATTTCTTCCCCCATTGCTTTTCAGTATAGCCTTTGATTAACTTCTCATACAAATCTCGTCCAACGAGAGAAATGGCTTTGTCCTCCAAGTTTCTGATTTCGGTCACATGACTTTGTTTCTTGATGATTGCTTTCGCCTCATCTGGGAAAACAACACCCCACATTCGACTGAACGTGTTCATGTTGAATGGCAGATTGTAAACATCGCTTCCATATCTCGCCAAAGGGCTGTTGGTGAATGGATGGATTTTTACAAGGCCACTTACAAACCGATATACATCTTCATTTGAAGTGTGGAAGATGTGAGGGCCGTACTTATGTACGGTTATCCCCTCCACCTCCTCACAATATACATTTCCACCAAGATGCGGTCTCTTGTCAATAACCAGCACTTTCTTACCAGCCTTGGCCGCAAGATGGGCAAAGGTGCATCCGAATAGTCCGGCTCCGACAATCAAATAATCGTACTTCATGTTCTGTAACTTTGTGCAAATTTACTCAAATTATTTGTTATTCAAATAAAATTAACCAATTTTGTGATGATTTTCAGTCATTTTTATCTTTTCACCATCCAAACAAATTCAGTTGGCGGTCTATTGGTGGATGCTTGCAAGCAATACAACCATTATGCTCATTGCACCATTCATATCGGATGAAATAGGGGCATCTGTTGTGACCACCGCCAGAATAACAGACATCTGTCTGGAGGTCTCTTTCTCCAAAAGGACATTTCACTTTTTCTTTCGGAATGCCTGTGTGATGTGTGGGTACATAAGTAATCATATCGTGATAGTGTTACATGATAGTGACGGATGAGGAAAATTATAAGTCAAACAGGAATAATTGACGGCATGGCTCTTTGTAATTTGGATGGTCAACGAGGTATTTATTCCGCAACAAATCTCGTATTTTTTCCCTCTCTTTTACTGGCACATGGTTTTTATCAGACTGGAAATTGTAACGCAAGGCGGCATCAAGGCTACCATTGATTTTCTTATCATCCATAAAGATGCTATAAACGGTGTACATTCGATTGACCTGCTCTGCATCTTGCATTTCCTCTTCCGTTTGCCATCGCTTATATACAGGAACTATGAATTTCGTCACGCCATCCTCACCATCCTTGTTTATTCGAGGGCCAGGACTATCATTGAGGAATATAACAGTCAAAGCCTCTCGCTTCTGGATTTTGTTCAACTTGGCCCATCCGTAATATACTGGCAAACGACCAACTCTTTCTCTGAATCGTCCATGAGTGGCCTCCAGACGCTTCAATCTTTCTTGAAGCAGGCTCATACTGCAATCCTCCTTTCTCTCTCCTCCAAACGGAGGCAAAGGGCTTCACAAAGAACTCTGGCCATACCAACCTCAACTGCATTTCCGATAAACTTCTTTTGTTCTGACTGGTTGCCTTTCAGTACATAATCAACAGGAAATCCCATTATCTTCTTCAATTCTGATATTTTCAGCATTCTCATTTTGATGTCAATGATATTGTACATGGCCATAAACTCCTTAATCTTTCTGGTCATTGGGCTATCAGTGTCATAGACCTCTATTCCAAGGCCATGCTCTGTACTGATAAGATATGGCGGCATCTTATCCATTCTCGCTATAAGAGTGAAGCAGGGCTTGTCAATACTACCTCCATCACTCTTAAAAGAATAGGGATTCATCAGATAATGCCATTTCTGTGTAGCCTGTTCGGCCGTAACCAATTGGTACTTTGGATTGGTGGTTGCTGTCGGTGCTGGCCGTTCTATGGATGCTGGCGTTCCGTTCCCATATTGCATATCAATGAAACAAGCCTTGACCTTATTAAGCCTGTCTTTTGTCGTAACGGTAGGTGCAGGTGCTTCGACAGAAGAATTAAAGCCATTTCCATAGTATGCTGTGAGGAAATCGGCATTGACGAGAGCGTGATGGTCAACCGTTGTAATGGTTCCAGCAGGACCATCAACGCTGATATTTTTGCTTTCCGGCTCACCAGAGAATTGCTTTGAGAGATAAGACACCTTGACGATTCCGAGGCGGTTCTGCGTGGCTACGGTATGGCAAGGCTCATCAATACCAGGAGGGGTGTAGTTTCCGTCTCGGCTCATTGAGTTGTACTTGATAAGATATGCTTCATAAGCATCTTTTCCACCTGCAACGAACTTAACAAGACCTGCATAGATTCTTTCAAGTGTCTTTTCAACGAGTGGTTTCTTTCTTCCAAAGATGGATTCGCCCTCATCCTCGAAATCGAGGACTTCTTTTACAGGTTTCCATTTCTTGAATGAGCCGAACAAGCCTCTCTCACCATTCTTTGAATGGGTGGCAACTGGAAATGCTATCGGCAGTCCGTCCTTTGCGAACTGGCCGAAAAAACGCCTGCGACTGGTGTACGCTCCATAATCGGCGGCATTGAGGATGCGGTACTGGTAATCATATCCATAACGCTTTACATTCTGCACCCACCTCATGTAACTTCGACCCTTGTCTTTACTGATAGGGTGGCCGTTTTCGTCCATATCGCCCCAACTCATGAACTCTTCCACGTTCTCAATCTGGATATAGTCTGGTGCGATGGCTTCAATATACCTAAACAGATGCTCTGCCAACGTGCGGCTGTCAGCGTCTCTTGGCATTCCTCCTTTCGCCTTGCTGAAATTCGTGCATTCGAGGCTCGCCCATAATACCACGTAAGCCTCTGGGTATTTCGCTCTCATTTTCTCCAGATGTGCGACCATTGGCGACAATTCAAGGGTTCTAATGTCCTCAGTATAATGTACCGCTTCTGGATGGTTTGCAGCGTGTGAGGCTATCGCATTGGCATCATGATTGACACAGGCAATGACCTTTGCGCATTTATTACCATGAACCATTGCGTTCTCAACTCCTGTGGAAGTGCCTCCTGCGCCACAGAATAAATCAATATATAACAGTCTTATATCTTCCATATCACTTTATCCATTGCTTGATTTCATTTACGTATTCTGGGAACTCTGGGATGGGATATGTACCATTTCCCAGCTGCTCAATATCCCTCTTGACGCTATCAATCTTCACCTTGTGTTCTTGACTGGCAAAGCCGAATAAATCATCTTCAACTATTCCCATTTCAAGTTTCTTTAGTTTCGCTCTCCTGTGCCGTAACAGATTAGCCGTATGAAAGTCTTTCCACTCTTGACCGAGTTTGACAGTCTGTGGTCCAACATACAACTCAACCTTACGCTTGGGATGATGAACTTTGACAAGTGCTGCCAGATAGTCGAAATACCACCTCCAGCGAACTGCAAAGTCAACGTCCATGCCAGAACGTAGGTAAATAACCTTTTCTGCATATAACCCATTATAGACGAGTATTCTTGCTGCGATTGGGGATGCTTTCATCTTCATGGCTTTTCGTTATATCGTTCTCTAATTAGCCTTTCCTCTCTCTGGGCTTCATTGTGTTCAGACAACAAGCCCTCCCAATAATCGGGATCCATGTCATTAGGTCTTCTGCGTATCATATTGCTTCAACATTTCAATTTCTTTCAGTTGCTCCAATGTTTTTCCTTTGAAGTTAGGACAAAGACTTTTGCCTGCCAGTAGGAGCATGACTGGAAACAAAAGACCATGTTTGCAGCCACGTCCATACTGGTCGGCAAAGGTGCAGTCCTCGCACCGATAGTGCAGGTTGATACTACATGCTGTCATTGAGAATACGCAGAGCCAACACCAAATTGTCAATACGCTGCTTTGCTCGTATGGCGAGTTCAAAGCCTTGCTTTCCGCTAACTGATGCCTCAAAGAACATATCATCCTCTCGGTCATATGTAAGACTAAAACTGGCCATTCCGTTTGGATGGATAACTGTTAGCCGTGGGTTGCCACAATTCGCATCAATTTCAATCTTTGCGGTGCTTCTTTCCTCTCCCTCAAAGACAGGGCGGATATACTTCACTTTTTCAATGACCAGGTGTTCTTCATAATCATGCTCTCTATAATAGTCGTAGCCAGCCATGAAGTTATCATACTCCTTATCATCCTCCATGTTGATGGTGATTCTGTCTGTCTCGATGAAATTGCCGTATAGTCTGGCAATTTCGGCTGCGCAACGCAGCATTGCTTCATTAACGATTTTCATTGCTCTTTGATTTATTTACAGGATTTCATACGTTCGTTTATCCAATTCATTCTCTCTTTGTAGGCTTGAAGCTGTCCGCTCAAACTCGCTATCTGGAGTTCCGCTCTCTCTACATCTTCAAGACTTCTGGCGAAGAATGGTGTTCCGCTCTCCAGTAGATTGATACGCTTTCGGAGGTCGGACATGATTTTCTTGAACGCCTTGATATTTGGGATGCCTCCTTTCTCGAAAGCCTTGTCAAGTTGCTCCTTGATGGCGGTGTAGGCTGATTGTTTCATTTGTTCTGATTTCATTGCTCTATTCAGTTTATCGTTCTAACACTTCTTGTAGTTCACTGATGATGTCTTCGAGGTTAGATGCGGCACTCTCCAGCGTATCGATGTTCTCATAAATCGTCTGTCCTCTGTCGCTATCTTGCAACCCTTCCGGCATATTATCAAACGCCTCTTGTTCCTCTTCTTGGATGCTTTCAAGTTCACCCTTTTGCTCTTCCAGTGCGTCAATTACTGACTGGAGCCATTTTCTTCTTGATTTATTCATCGCTGTTTTGTTGTTTGATGGGGCGGTGGTTAGCCACCCCGTTCCCTTTATGCTGCCTTACAGAACTTTCTCAACTCGTAGATAACCGTTGAAAGCGTTGTCGAGAGGTATTCATTCTCCATGTCTCTGACCTTAATTCCGATGCTCTCGCAGAAAGCCCTCTCACGCTTTTTGAGGAACTTCGAGGCTGGTTGCTGACAATTCCAGACACCTCCGTACTTGGATATGATTTCCCAAGCCTTATCCCTCAAAGTCTCTTTCTCGGCTCTGGCTCTGGCTTCCGCCTTTGCCTTGTTCACTCTGGTTTGATTCATCTTAACCCAGAGTTTGCAGAAATCGTCCTTATTGAGGTCGCTTTCGTTATAGACCACTTCGATTGCTGCGTACTCCGCAGGTGAAACCTGCATTTGAACTCGCTCTTGAAATTCTGACTGCATCATTGCTCTTTCGTTTTAAAGGTGAATAATAACTAACTTTCTATATGCAAAGGTAGTCAAAAATACTGAAACTACAAAACGATAAATCATTTATTTTCAGCGAGTTAGAACAATCTAAACAAAGTTTAACGATACTATTCGCCATCACCTTTTGCAGCCTTTTTCTCATAGTATTTGCGCCTACGCTCCTCATTCCTCTTGGCACGTTCCTCTGGGCTTTCCTGTGACTTTCTCCGATGATAGTAGTCTCTCGATGCTTTACGGTGGGCATCGGTATTGGCATACACTCGCTTCTTGTCTGACAATCTTCGAGCTGCCAGAATGTCATTTTTGTGCGCCTCATAATAGGTGCGGTTATACTGCTTTTTCTTTTCCTTATCCATATTAGTCATATCCATTTATTTCAAACCAATTTACTGCCTCAATCTCACTGGCAACACACTTCGCATGGTCGAGCCATTCACTGAGGAACGAAGATACTTGTTCGAAGTCGTTTATATCACCCTCGAACTTTGCCTCATCACACATGCTTTCACAAAATGCGACTGCCTTTTTCTGTTTTTCGGTTGTCATATCTTACCTTTCTTTACCTTTTCAATACATTCTGTTATCCATCCCACAAGGTAGGCATGAGGCTCATCATTTTCAGCATCGACTTTTGCATCTATTGACTTGAAGATGAAATTAGCCGCATGGTCAGCTTCGTGTGCCAGAGTTCCTGTGCTTGCAGCCTTTGGCGTGTGCATCCAGACAAGTACACCGTAATTACCACTCTTTCTGTCAGCTACTTCAAATGTAAGGGCATAGGAGTTCTTAACAGTAGCATTGTTCAGCCAATATGGGTCTCCATCGGCATCTTCAAAAAGTTCTGCGATGTTTTTCTTCTCTCCACCTTTAGCCACCCACACCTTGCGAGGATAGATAACAGGGTCAAACTCATGTATTACAAAATTTGTCATTTTACAAATGGTCGTATTCAATACGCTTCCAGTCCTTACCGTTAAATGTCACACTCTCTTTTTCTTGGTCAATGACACAGCGGATGGTGTCTGGGTTCCAGCAATTCTCGTAGTCGTACCAATCAGAAAAGAATGCAGACTGGTCTTTGCATATCACCAAATATCTCATGGCTTATCCACATTGGTTCTCAACTCAAAGTTATCACATGGCTTTCCATACTGGGGAGCGCAATAGTACAGACGATGGTCAGCAAGTTTTTCATTCTTGATGGTCTTTGGTTTCAAGTCGCACACCATCGTTTCCCAATATGAATTGATGGAGGTGTGACCTTTCACACGGTGCTTGCAGTCTTTGCACCTGTATTCAGTAGGGCCAAGAGCCTTTGCTTTACGCTTGAACACCTCAATACGTCCTCTCAATACAGTCACCCTGC
>JAEEGL016963894.1_pt1 | contig 13206 bp, 11 predicted proteins | sample 9134231 | NCBI WGS metagenome assembly JAEEGL01 (sample SAMN16246548, study PRJNA631951) | gut metagenome | biome: gut microbiome; feature: rumen; material: fiber-attached | host: Bos | place: Iran: Karaj | collected 2018-10
GTTTCTGTGCAAATTGCACAAAGAAGATTATTATTTTTTGTATGTTATTATATTTTCCGGGCAGCTGCGTTTTATGCGATATCCGCAGATTCCGCTGTCCTTACAGGAAGTTCGCGAATGCGGTAATGATTGCAGCGTTGAAGAAGTCGATGAACAGGGAACCTACCAGCGGCACAATCATGAATGCGACCGGTGCGGGTCCGAACTGGCTTGTTACAGCCTGCATGTTAGCCATGGCGTTCGGTGTGGCGCCCATGCCGAATCCGCAGAAGCCGGAGGCCAGGGTAGCTGCATCGTAATCGCGGCCCATGACGTTGAATACAACGAAGCTCGCGTAGCAGAACATGATAACCGTCTGGATAAGAAGAATGACAATCATCGGAAGCGCCAGGGCAACCAGCTGCCACAGCTTCAGGTTAATCATGGCAAGACCGAGGAAAACGGACAGGCAGACATTGCCGATTGCGCCCATCTCAGCCATCGGGACCTTCACGCCTCTCGCTTCCTGCACGTTGCGGACGGTTGCGCCGACAATCATGGCTCCGATGTAGCCCGGCAGGGTAATAAACTTGCCGAGGATGGCCGCGACGATGGTACCTGCGCCGACTGCGATGATGATATAGATAACCGCGTTCATGATGTTGGCTTCATCCAGAGCGCCCGTATCGGAGTCAACCGGAACGGTCTCTTCTGTCTTCACGGTCTCTGCCCCGACAGACTGCAGGTGAAACTTACGAATCTTTCCGGTAGCGATCGGGCCGCCGATCATACATCCGGAAATCAGGCCGTAGGTTGCTGCCGCGACAGCGACGGTGGTGGCATTCTCAACGCCCATATCCTCAAGGAACGGTCCGAAGGAACCTGCAGTTCCGTGTCCGCCTACCAGCGGGATGGAACCCATGGCCAGGCCGAGTCTTCCGTCAAGGCCGAACATCTTGGCGCCGAACCCGCCGACAAGATCCTGGATGCAGCACATGGCAATAGCGAGAATCAGGAATTTAATAACGCCGATTCCGCCCTTTTTCAGCTCGCCGAAAGCTGCCATATAACCGACAGAGCAGAAGAATGCGGTCATGAATACGGACTGGAGCGTGGTATCAAGACTGAACTCTACGATTCCCATGGAACGGAGAATCACATGCGCAATAGCGAAAATAAGTCCGCCGACAACCGGTGCCGGAATACAGTACTTTCTCAGGAATGCAATCTTTGCCACCAGTACGCGGCCGATAAGCAGCATGACAACCGCAACTGCTGTCGCCTGATACATATCAAGTTCTAAAACTGTCATAAAGATACCCCTTTCTTTTCGAAGCGGTTTCCCGCTTCAAGCGCTTTTCATACTTTCTGACGGAATCATACCCGTATCCCTTCAAAATTCGACACAATCCCTCATAAATTAATTTCATGGTATTCAGAATATTTTTCATGACTGCGCTTTTGCGAGATTTCTCTGCAGCAGGAACACCGCGGCACATACTGCCAGGCCGATGATGTCTGTCACTGTGCCGGGAACCATGAGCAGGAGGCCGCCCGCAGTCATAATAACGCGGAATGCCGGATTGATGGGTTTCCAGAGGAATCCGTTAAGGGCGGCTGCCACGGAGAACAGGCCCAGGAGTGAGGTCGCAATCAGCTGAATCACCTCCAGGAGGCGCAGCGCGCCGGAGGTTCCCTCCGTAAATTCAAAGAGCATAACAGGGTTGAAAGCAAAGATGTAAGGCACGATGAACGCGGCGATGGCGAGCCTGGTAGCATTGAATGCGGTCTTCATGGGCGGCGCTTTCGCGATGGCCGAGCCGGCGTAGGCCGCCAGCGCCACCGGCGGCGTGATGTCCGCCACAATTCCGAAATAAAACACGAAAAAGTGGGCGCACACCCGCGGGATGCCAATCTGCGGGCTCATGAGAATCGGCGCGCATGTCGCCGCCATAATACAGTAGTTTGCCGTTGTCGGCACGCCCATGCCGAGCACAATGCAGCACAGCATGGTCAGGAACAGGGCGATGATGGCCCTCCCGCCGGAAATATTGACAATCAGCGTGATGAGCCTCGAAGCCAGCCCTGTGGATGTGATGCAGCCGGCCACCAGGCCTGCCATGGCGCAGGCCACCGCGACCGTGATGGTTCCCCGCCCCCCGGCTTCCAGGGCGTCAAGCATCCTGGCAGGGGTAATCCGGTCTTCCCTGTTGACAAGCCCGACCAGGATGGTTATCCCGATAGCCACCGTCGCCGAAAACTGCATGGTGTACCTGTTGGTGGAAACCAGGGCGACCAGGACAATCAGGGGCAGGAGCAGATAGACCTTCGGAAGGAGCCGGCGTATTTCCGGCAGCTCTTCCCTCGGGATTCCCCTGAGCCCCAGCTTTTTCGCCTCAAGATGCACGGCGATATAGATTCCCGTAAAATACAGGACAGCCGGAAGGATCGCCTTCAGGGCCACCTGGGCATATGGGATTCCCATATACTCCGCCATCAGGAATGCCGCCGCGCCCATGATGGGCGGCATAATCTGCCCGCCGGTGGAAGCGGCAGCTTCCACGGCGCCCGCGAATTCCGGATTGTACCCCGTCTTTTTCATCATCGGGATGGTGACAGAACCCGTCGTCACGGTATTGCCCACCGAGGATCGCGAAACCATGCCGCAGAGAGCGGAGGAAAGCACCGCGACCTTCGCGGGGCCGCCGGAGGACGCGCCGGCGATGGCATTTGCCAGGTTGATGAAGAAGGCGGAGATGCCCGTCCTCTCGAGGAATGCTCCGAAAATGATAAAAACGACAATATACTTCGCGCAGACGTTGATCGGCGTGTTCATCAGCCCGGTCGTGGTATAGAAGAGGTCATAGATGACCTTGCCGAACCGGACATTCATAAACGTGTAGACAAGGAGCGATCCCACCACGCAGAGAATAGGGATGCCGACGCACCGGCGGCACAGCTCCATCATCGCGAGAATAGACACGACAGCCATGACGACCATCCGCGGATCGGCTGTGACTTTCGTGGCCAGCATGATGATGGATTCCGCCCGGGACGCAAAATAGAAAAAGGGAAACGCCCCCGCCGCCATGATAACGATATCATACCAGGGGATGTAATTGACCCGCACCGTCCCCTTCCGGGCCGGGTAATGCACATATCCCAGAATCAGGATGAGTCCCAGGAAGATATTCAGTTTTACTTCCGGCATCGCCGTGCTGAACAGCGTAACATAGATGCAATACAGGGAAAATGCCACCGAAAGCAGGCGGACAGCCCTGGCGGGATAGCCCTCCCAGACCCGGACATTGGATTCCCGGTCATATTTTTTCATGACCTCGTCCACGTCGCCGGCGGCATTTCTCTCTAATTCGTCACTCATTTCCCTTCCCCTGCGGCGCGCACTTAAGTCTCAGCCGCCGCTTGCCGCGCACAAGGGCGCGGCGGGGGATAATTCCCCCGCTGCGCCCGGTTTATTACTGCTATTCCGCGATTATTTCGCGGGAACGTCCTTGCCCTTCTCCTTGAAGTACTTCACAGCGCCCGGATGATACGGCACGGAAGTTACGGAAGCGGCGAAATCAAGATCAAGCTCTTCGCCCTTGGAATGCGCCTGGGTGATGGCGTCCTTGTTCTCGAAGATACCGAACAGGAAGTTGTATACATCAGCCTCGGAGACATCATCCCTCGCGATGACAACAGCGCCTACTGCCACTGTGGTGACGTCGCTCTGGGTGTTGTAAGCGGTCTTCGGGATCACTGTCTTGCTGTAATACGGGGATGCCTCGATCAGCTTGTTGATATGCTCTTCGTCCAGGCTGATCATATAGATGTCCCTGGTTGCCACAAGCCCGGTGATTGCCGTAGTCGGCGCGCCGGCCACGACGAACGCCGCGTCAATCTTGCCGTCCACAAGGGATTCCACGGAATCGCCGAAGGACTGGTAGGTCGGGCTGATATCCTGCTCGCTGATGCCGTAGGCTTCCAGCACGTCAATGGCATTGAAATACACACCGGAGCCGGCGGCACCGATGGAAACATTCTTGCCCTTTAAATCCGCAACGGTCTTAATCTGCGGATCCAGGGTTACAATCTGCACCTGCTCCAGGTAGAGATCGGCAACCGTGGAGAAGTTGGTGACAGCGCCGCCGTCCGCGAACAGCCTTGTCCCGTTGTATGCGTACGCCATGACGTCGGACTGCACAAAGCCGATCTGCGCGTCGCCGGCCTGAAGTGCCTCAATGTTGGCCTTGGAACCGCCGGATGTGATGGCAGTCACAGTGGTGCTTGTGGACTCACCGATCTTGCCCGCAAGGACGCCGCCGAATCCGTAGTAAGTACCCTGGTCGCCGCCGGTGGTAAATGTCAGGCTGCTGCCGCCGTCCATACCGCCTTTTGCAGATGCCTGGGCCGGAGCCGTAGCCTGCGGAGCGGAAGAGGCGCACGCTGTCAGGGCCATGACGGAAGCGAGAGCCAGCGCTGCGATGGTCATAAACTTTTTCATTATAATTACCTCCCTTAATAATTGTTGCATCAAAGGTGTACTACGACTTTTATATTATAAATCTTTAATGAATTGAAAGCAAGAAAACTACTCATTTTGTCATATTTCTACAGAAATATTCGCGGCAGAAATCGCGGGAGGATCAGAAAAAGCCGGGAAAACCCGGCTTTAAAACATGATTAGCGCCTGTCCGCCTCCAGCATCAGGGCGTCAATAAATTTCTTGATGCTTATCTTTCCGCCATAGCGGCTTTTTCCCCGGATGTAATCCATCTCGCTCCGGATCTCCTCGAACGGAAACAGGGAGTTGGAATATTCCGTAAAGGTCTCATTCATAAAGTCCTCGATGCCCAGATGGGCCAAGTTGGACATCCCCACCGCGATGGCCCGGCGGATCCTCTGCTCCATATTTTTCGGCGTCTCGCTGATAATCTCACAGAGACGGCCGATACTCATGGACGCGATGGGCTTTCCGCTGCTCTTCAGGTATTCGCAGATCCTGACAATATCCTCCGCGCCTTTTTCTCCGGACATGCCTATCCTGTTCAGGATATAGCGCACCTTTTTCTCATAGTCCTCCGCGGCTGCGGCCGCCGGCGCGCCCTGTTCTTCCGGCATATCGGAAATCTCCGTCATCAGCATGTTCCGGAGGTTGTTAATGGCCTTCTCGTTCTTCAGCTGTGTCTCCACATTTTTCAGGACTGTCGTAACCTCAATCAGGTTGATCGGTTTATTTATAAAGAAATCGATGCCGGCAGTGTAGGCTTTCCCTATCATCTCCTTGGAGGAAACCTGGGAAATCATCACGATCTTGGCGGTGCATCCCCGCTCCCGCAGTTCGCGCACAACCTGCATGCCATCCTTCCCGGGCATCAGGAAATCCACCAGGATGATATCCGGTTTTTTAACCAGGATCTCGTCGATATCCGCGCCGTTCTCCCCGCTGGTCCCGGTGACCGTACCCAGTCTCCGGTCCTCGATAATGTCCTGCAGCACATTGATGACCGACGGGTCATCTTCCACAATATAGTACGCTGCGCTCCGGATCATCTGTTCTCCTCCCCTCCGTCAGAGCCGGCAGCTTCCCCGTCTGCCGGTCCCTCCAGGCTGCTGCAGGGAATATCCACAAAGAACACGGTTCCCTTTCCGGGCTCGGATTCCACGCGGATTTCACCCCCAAAATGTTCTTCCACCAGGTTTTTTACGCCGCAGAGGCCGACGCCCCGGAAGATATTTCCGGTTTTGCTGTCGAACTTGGTGGAATAGCCCATATTAAATATGTTTTTCAGGTGACGCTCCGAAATTCCCGGCCCGTCGTCCTTTACCGCAAAGCAGTAACAGTCCCCGTCCCGCTTTTCGGTAATTAAAATCGTCCCTTTCTTCTGGTCCGCCTCGATGGCCTCGATGGCATTGTTCACCAGGTTCATCAGGATCGACATCAGCGAGTAGTGCTCCCTCACCGGGAAATCCTGCCCGACAACCGACTGCACCGTGATCTGCAGCTGCTTGTCGGCGATGGTTGTCCTTGCGGTGTCCAGGACAATCCGGAAGAGCTCCTCCAGGCGGACATCCGCGTCTTCCGGCTCCTTTCCCAGCTCCTCCTCGATCCCCTGGATGATCCGCAGGTAATTCTTTTTGATTTCATGCACTTCCCTGGCAATCTCCAGCCCTGTCTGCTTCATCTCCGCCGGCAGATCCCTTGCCAGGATGTCCTCATAGAGGCGGTAGGCATTGCCCATGACCCGCTCGATCTGCCCGGTATTCTGGCGCATCAGGTAAATCTCGCCCTTCAGGCTGGTGGTCAGCAGGTACATGCGCTGGTACCGCTTCTCATGCTCCTCCAGCACGAGGATGGTCCGGTACCACCGGATGAACATCAGGATACCGCACACCAGGCCGGCGCGGACCGCGGCGATGGCTGCCAGCTTCATCACGTTTCCCGCCGCGAAAGGCACCTTCTGGAAATATTCCTGCATCTGCAGCTCAATGATGTTCGAGACCAGGTCGCAGAAAAACGCGGCCATGGTCACCTGCGGGATGCTTGCCGTATGGCGGTGGCGCACAAATAAATGGAACAGCACCCCGTAGACGGTGTAGAAAAAGGTTGCGGGCAGAACCGCCAGAAAAGCCTCCGTAACCGGCCTTCCCCCAAACACCTGGAATGATGTCCGGGCAAGGAAGATGAGCGCCGACGTCACCAGCGCGTTCGGGACCACCGGCACCTCAATGCCTACGGTCATAAGGAGCACCGGAAAAAAGACAACCGAAGGCGAGATGCGGAAATTATTGACAAAAAAGCTCAGGTAAAACTCTGATGACAGCGCTATGACAAATCCGATCAGCAGCGACTTTTTCCAGCCCTTCATGCACTATTCCCCCGCACCCCGGAAAGCGTCCGCCTCAGCGGATCTTCTCCGGGAATCCGATCTTCTTCTGCACCTTGCGCAGCGTCTTATTCGCGAAATATGCCGCTTTCTCCGAATTTTCCTTCATGACGCCGTCAAGATAGGACTTTTCGCCGACAATCTCGCGGTATCTGGCCTGAATCGGGGAGAGCTGCGCCACGACGGCCTCTCCCACGGCGGTCTTGAACTCTCCGTAGCCCTTGCCGTCAAATTCCTTCTCCACCTCCTGCGGGGTTTTGCCCGTGCAGGCGGAATAAATATCAATCAGGTTCCGGATGCCCGGCTGCTCTTCGCGGTAGCGGACCTGCGCCTCAAGGTCTGTCACGGCCCTCTTGAACTTCCGCATGATGGCGTCCGGTTCATCCATCAGGTAAATGCTGGCGTTCGCGTTCTCATCGGACTTGGACATCTTGTGCTCCGGATCCTGCAGGCTCATGACGCGGGCGCCCGCCTTGCCGAGATACACCTCCGGCACGGTAAATACGTCCCCGTAAATATTGTTGAACCTGGTCGCGATATCCCTGGTGATTTCCAGGTGCTGCTTCTGGTCAATGCCGACAGGCACCACATCCGCCTGATAGAGGAGGATATCCGCCGCCATCAGCACGGGATAGGTCAGAAGCCCGGCGTTGATGTTGTCCGCGTGCTTCGCGCTCTTGTCCTTATACTGCGTCATTCTCTGCAGCTCGCCCACATAGGTGAAGCAGTTGAGAATCCACCCCAGCTCCGCGTGTGCGGAAACGTGGGACTGCACATAGATGCAGTTTTTCTCCGGGTCAAGGCCGGCGGCGATATACAGCGCCATCAGGGAGCGGACCCGCTTCCTGAGCTCGGCCGGATCCTGCCGGACAGTGATGGAGTGTTCATCCACAACGCAGAAAAATGTCATGTACTCCTCGCTGATATCCACCCAGTTTTTCAGTGCGCCCAGGTAATTGCCGAGCGTCAGGTTTCCCGAAGGCTGCATACCGCTGAAAAGTACCTTCTGTCCGTTAATCATCTCTTATTTCCTCCGTCCATATTTATTCAGTATATTCAATAATTCATAATCAGGAGCTCTTCCACTTTCCCCCGGCCGTCCGCCCTGGCATTGACGGACCGGAGAGCGTTTACGTGCTCGATGCGGTAATCCCGGTACAGCCGGATGATAAAATCACAGCAGGAATTGGAGAGCATGAACTTTACGCCGCGCCGGTTCAGCTTGTCGCACTGTTTTTTCAGCTCCGTCTGCTGCTGCCGGTCAAATCCCGCCGCGGTGTAGCCCGTGAAAGACGAAGTCTCGCTGATGGGCATATACGGGGGGTCAAGGTAGACGAAAGCATTCTCGCGGATACCCCGGAACACCTCCCGGTAATCCTGGCTGAGCATCCGGATCTTTGCCCGGTTCAGGTAGCTGCTCATCGCGCGGATGCCGTCGGCCCCGACAATCTCCGGGTTTTTATAGCGCCCGTAGGGGACATTGAATTCCCCGGAGCGGTTGACGCGGAACAGCCCGTTGAAGCAGGTTTTGTTCAGGTACAGGAACCTGGCGGCCCGCTCTGTGTCCGTCATGGCCTCATATCTGTCGAAATCCCTGTCCAGCGCCCGGACCTCATAATAGTAATCCTTAGAGTCATGTGCCGCATGCTCTTCCAGGAGGGAGATCAGCTCCTCCGGCTGGCTCGCGATCACGCGGTAGATATCCATCAGATCCGCGTTGGAATCATTGATCACCGCCTTCTCCGGCTGCAGGGCAAACAGGACCGCGCCGCCCCCGAAAAACGGTTCATAGTAGGTTTCATGCTCCGGAACCAGCGGAAGAATCCGTTCGAGCAGGCGGCGCTTTCCGCCCGCCCACTTTACTACCGGCGCAATCGGTTTCCTCTTTTCCTCTCCCTGCGGCATAAAAACCTCCATAATCCTGCTTCCTCTTCGAAATCTCCGTCCCGTCCATTATATACATAACGCCGGGGAAACGCAAACTGTTTCAAGACACGCCCGCGTGTATCGCGCACGCCGCGGGCAGCAGCCCCGGAAGGAAATGCCTCCTGTTGCCTCTCCTCTTCCCGCGTGATAGGATAAAACCAGACAGAATTCCCTGAAAGGCGGCACTATGAAGAACGGACTGAACGGAACAGATCTCAAAAGGCTGGCGCTCTTTGCCATGCTGCTCGACCATATCGGCGCAGTGCTCATACCTGCGCTCGTTTCTGCTGTCCCGGCCGGGTCTGTCCCGTCTCTTCCGTACGGCACGGAACCGGCGGTGTTCCTCTCCGCCCTGGCCGTCGGCCTCCGGTTTGTGGGCCGCATCTCCATGCCGATCTACTGTTTCCTCCTTGTGGAGGGCTTTTCCCTCACCACAGACCTGCGGCGCTATCTCCTGTCCATCGGGATTTTTGCCGTTCTCTCGGAAGTCCCCTTTGACCTCGCCTGCTTCGGCACCCCGCACCATTTCGGCCTGGAAAATGTATTCTTTACGCTTTTTCTCGGGCTTCTCTTCATGGCCGGGGACGCGGGCATCTTCCGGAGGATAAAAAAACCGACCGCCCAGATAGTGCTGCGCGTGCTGAACTTCACCTTTTTCAGCGTCGCAGCCCAGGCGATCGGCTGTGATTACGGCATCATCGGCATCATGCTGATTGCCGCCTTCTATTATTTCCGGACGGATCCCCGGAACCGGGCGATCCTTGCCGGCTTCATCTGCATCCTGGAATCTGTCAGCTACCTCGGCGCCGCGGCCCTGTCCCTCGTTCCCATCTCCGCGTACAACGGGGAAAGGGGGCCTGTCCGGCACAAATATTTCTATTACGCGTTCTATCCGGCTCATCTGCTCCTGCTGTACGCGCTGGTCAGGATATGCCTTTCCTCCGGATAAACCGTCCTTTCCGCCATCCGGTCCGTCAGAACTTCTCCATATCCTCCGCCGGCTCTTTTGCCGGTGTTTCCCCGGGTTCCTCCGCCGGCTCTGCTTTCGGCTCCTCCGCCGTTTTTTCCACATCCGAAGTTACCATGTGGGCAAGCTTCCCTATGGTTCCCATCCGGCTGGTATCCACGCGGGTGATGGCGGGAGATGTATCCTCCGGTTCCGCGGGCAGGCCGCCTGATCCAGTTTCAGCCCTGCGCTCCTCCGCTTCTCTCTCGGCCTCTTCGGCCCGGGCCTTCTCCGCCGCCTCCTTCTCCGTGGGATAGTTTTCCGGATGCGCCGCGGCGTCCTCTATCTTTTCCTGCAGGAAACGGACAAATTCATCCTTATCGGCCTCATCGGCGAAAGCGGATTTGGCGACGAACTGCCATGCCTTCAGGGTCCTGAGAAGGATAAGCTGCGGGGTCTCCCTGATCTCAAAGATCTCCTTGTAACTGAAGGATGTATGCTGCTCCCCCGACGCGGTCTGCGCGTCAATGCGGAGCGAAGTCTCATTGGCCGTCAGGTGGACGGTCGGGAATTCATCCCGCATCTTCAGGCGTTCCAGTCCGCTTCTCTTCCAGATCAGCTTTTCCTGGTGCTTCTGGCTCATCCCCATAAGCAGGATTCCCCCGGCTATCAGGACAATCGCGATGTTCGGCAGAAGCTTGCTGAAGTCTCCCTGCGATGCCCGGATTCCCCCGCTCATCACGAAAATGGTGAGCGCGAGAAACAGGCCTATGGCCATGATTTTCCTGTTGTTCCTGGGGTTCTCGGACAGGCTCCAGTGTATCCAGTCCCGGTAGTCCTCCTCCGAAAGGCGGTAGTCCAGTTCTCTCTGCATTGTCATTTCCTCCTTTATTCCCGGCCGCATCCTCCGGCCGGCTTTATCTTCCCCCCGCGTACGGGAGATATTCAGTTTCCCACACCCACACATATCGTGAACACGTAAACCTCTTCCACGCCGGCCCTGAGCAGGACCCTCGTGCAGGCTTCCGCGGTTGCCCCCGTGGTATAGATGTCATCCGCCAGGATGACCCGGCGCATCCGGTCCGGCGCATCCTGCGCCGCGGCAAACGCCTGCTCCAGGTTTTTCAGCCGCTCCGCGGGGCCGAGTATTTTCTGCGGGGCTGTCTTCCGGTTCCGGAAAAGGAAATCGCACTCGCCCGGGCTGTCCAGCGCTCTTCCGACCTTTTCCGCCAGGATCTGTGCCTGGTTGAACCCCCTCCTCCTGAGCCGCGCCGGGTGCACCGGCACGGGGATAATACAGTCCGCGTCCAGGCTTTTAAGCTGCCTTCCCAGGACGCGCACAGCCTCATCCGCGTAGAAATCCAGGTATTCCCTCCGGTTTTTATACTTGACCGCCGACAGGGATGCGGAAGCCGTCCCTGTATAATTCAGCAGGGAAAAGGCGCGGACGAAACTCCTCCTGTGCCGCTCACAGTCATGGCAGTATTCCCGCTGCGGGTCGCTTAACTCTTTCCCGCACTTCATGCAGACCGGTTCCCTGACATAAGAGAGAAGGCTTCTGCATTCCGGGCAGATAAGCTCCCCCTTCGGCATCACGATACTGTCACAGACCGGGCACCGTCTCGGAAAAAGAAGACCCTGAAGATCCTCCGTCAGGTTCCGGAAGCCCGCTTCCCCCGTATACCTCCTGAATGCGTTCGCAGAGCCCGGAGTATCGCTTTCTCTCCATTGCATTCTGTACCATCTCCTCAAATGTATCCGGAATACCCACCAGGCACACACAGGTCCTGGCCCTGGTGACCGCCGTGTACAGCAGGTTCCTGGTCATCAGGATCTTCGGGCCTGACAGGACCGGAACCACCACCGCGGGATACTCGCTTCCCTGAGACTTATGGATGGTCACCGCATAGGCAAGCTCCAGCTCCTCCAGGTCGCTGAAGCTGTATTCCACCCTCCGCCCCTCGTCAAAGACCACCGTCACGGTCTCGGCAAAGGTGCTGATCTCCTCAATTCTCCCGGAGTCCCCGTTGAAAACGCCGGTGCCCCGTTCGCCCGGAATCCCGTATCCCCGCTCCGTGCGCCATTCCAGCCGGTAGTTGTTCCGTATCTGCATGACCTTGTCGCCTTCCCGGAAGATGACGGAACCCACGGTCTTTTCCTTCTTCTCAGGAGAAGGCGGGTTCAGGTACTCCTGCAGGATGGTGTTGAGGCGCTCCACGCCGAGGGCTCCCTTCCGCATCGGCGTAAGTATCTGTATCTCTTCCGTCCTGGCATTGACATAGGGCGGGAGCTTTTTCTGCACCAGGGTGAGGATGCAGCTGATGATCGAGTTGGCGTCCCCGCGCCGGATAAACAGGAAATCCCTGCTCGGCTTTGCCAGGTCCACCATCTGCCCGTCATTGATCCTGTGGGCGTTGACGATGATGTCGCTCCGGGCCGCCTGCCGGAAAATGTGGGAGAGCCTGACCACCGGGAAATGTCCCGAGCGGATAATGTCCCGCAGGACATTTCCGGGGCCGACGCTCGGCAGCTGGTCCACATCGCCCACCAGGATGAGCCTGGTGCCGATACTGACCGCTTTCAGCAGCGCGTGCATCAGCTGCAGGTCCACCATGGACATCTCATCGATAATGACCACATCCGCCTCCAGCGGATTGTCCTCATTGCGCTCAAACCGCAGCACCGGGTCCTGCACGGCAGCCCGGTCGCTGTCATTGTCCCGCGGCATCCCGTTGATCTCCAGGAGCCGGTGGATGGTTTTTGCCTCGTGCCCCGTGGCCTCTGTCATGCGCTTGGCCGCGCGTCCGGTCGGCGCGGCCAGGAGCACCGTCATCTGCCCCTGTTCAAAGTAGCGGATAATGGTGTTGATCACTGTCGTCTTTCCGGTTCCGGGCCCGCCGGTGATTACGAGGAGTCCCCGGTTGACCGCCTGCACCACCGCCGCAACCTGCTGTCCGTCAAGCTCAATATCGCCTTTCCGGTGAATCCTCTCCAGGTTCCTGCGGATGTTCTGTTCCGGCTCATTTCCCCGGATATTCAGGTCATGAAGCATCATCGCCGTGTTGTTTTCCATGTAGTAAAACCGGGAAGCGTAGATCATCCCCGGGTCCCGGCCCTTCACCATGATCCGCTTCTCGATCTGCATGTCCGTGAGCAGGGAGGCGATGCGCTCCCTGTCCAGTCCCAGGAGCCCGGAGGCTCCGTCAAGGAGTTCCTCCTCCGGCAGGCAGGTATGTCCCTCCCCCGCGGCCTGCATCAGCGTGTAGAGGATCCCGCTGCGGATGCGGAAGTCCGAATCCACCGCGATGCCGGCCTTCGACGCTATCTCGTCCGCCATACGGAACCCGATCCCGTGGATATCGTCCGCCAGCTTGTAGGGATTCTTCTTCAGCACGGAATAGACCGCCGGCCCGTATTCCTTATAGATCCTCACCGCCAGATTCACGGAAATGCCGTATTCCTGCAGGA
>JAEEGL010820110.1_pt1 | contig 13205 bp, 13 predicted proteins | sample 9134231 | NCBI WGS metagenome assembly JAEEGL01 (sample SAMN16246548, study PRJNA631951) | gut metagenome | biome: gut microbiome; feature: rumen; material: fiber-attached | host: Bos | place: Iran: Karaj | collected 2018-10
ATCGCCAAGGAACTGCTTCTTCTCCATGCCGAAGTTGTGGCAACGGTGCTCCTTGAACATATCATACTCTTCGAAGCTGCCTTCGTCGAGCAGCATCTCAATGCGCTCGCGAGCGGTGTACTTACCACGCTCGTGCTGTTTCTGAATTGCTTTCTCACCACCACCGAGACGAGCCTGTTCGCGCTTCTCGATGAGTTGCTTGATCTTTTCTAATTGCTTTGACATTGTCTTATTTCTGTTTATTCTATGGATTATTTTCTATGATTACTCGGGGTGCTCGCAGAGTTCTGTGAGGATACCGCATGTTGACTTCGGATGCAGGAATGCGATGTTCAGTCCCTCGGCACCCTTACGAGGCTTCTCGTCGATCAGGCGAACGCCCTTCTCGGAAACTTCTGCAAGACCTTTGGCGACACCGTCCTCTACGCAGAAGGCTACGTGGTGCACACCCTTGTTGCCCTTGTCGAGCCACTTCTGGATGGTGCTCTCAGGTGATGTGGGCTCCAGCAGCTCCAGCTTCACCTCGCCACAGCGAAGGAAGGCGGTCTTTACCTTCTGGTCCTCAACTACTTCTGTTGCATAACACTCTAAGCCCAGCACTTCTGTGAAGTATGGCAGGCTTTCCTCGATGCTCTGAACTGCGATGCCCAGATGCTCAATGTGGGAAATCTTCATATCGTTTAGAATTTAGTATATTTAATTAAATAATGTGCAAAGGTAGTAAATTCCTTCGACATAAAGAAGAAACCACTCGGTTTTTTAGTATTTCTTATACAAAAATCAATATTACCACTCTTTTTGAGCAGCAATATTGATTTTTAAAGCTCAGTATGACTTGATAATCAATGCTCAAAATGAAGTTTAATCAAAATCAGAGCTCTATCGTCACTTTTCCGTTGATTTGTCTGCCTGTCAAATAGTTAGGTACCGCCCACTGACGGTTGGTCACATCGGTCACCCAATAGTAGCTGTTGACGTTGGAAATACCGAACAGATTCAGGCAGTCTACACCGACCCAAAGGTGCTTGATTCCCTTCGTCTGCTTGACGGCCAACCAGCTCATGCCGATGTCAGCACGCTTGTATGCCGGTGCCCGGAAATTCTGATGCTCTATGCCTCTGTGCGGGGCACCAAAGGGCAGCCCGTCAGCAAAGGCCAGGCGCAGGGTCATCTTCCAACGGTCCGTACCGGGGAAATAGTCGGTGAAATGGAGGTTTATTGAATAGCGCTGGTCGGTGGGCTGGGGGAATGTCACACCATTCATCTTCATCTGTGCCTTCATCAGCGAGAATGTCAGCCACGAGTCAGTACCTGGCACGAACTCACCAAAGAGCTTGAAGTCGACACCTGCTGTATAGCCAGATGCGAGGTTCTGTCCGTAATATGTAATCTTCACATTTTGAACATTGTACGGGATTAGATTAGAGAGAGACTTGAAATATGCCTCGGCAGTAAACCGGAAGGGGCGGTCGAGCATCTTAAACCGATAATCCATCGCAAGGATAAACTGCAGACTCTGCTGACTCTTGATCTTCTCATTCAGCACGGCAGTGGTGGCTCGGTTGACTGTGACCGTATCGCGCATCTCCTTGTAGAATGGCGCCTGATAATAGAGTCCAGTGGCAAAGCGGAAGGTGTAGTTCGGGTTGAATGCCGGCACTAAGGCGATTGACGCACGGGGTGATACGATTGTCTCCTTGTTGAACGACCAGTTGGCCAGTCGTACGCCATAATTCAGGGTGAAATAGTTCTCGCCCTTAGAAAACTTATAGGTATCCTGGACATATGCCTCTATGCGATGGCTCTTGACATCGTTCTTTGCCGCGAGGGTATAGATCAGGTCGAGTCTGTCTGCCTGATGCGGCCAGGAATAGCCGCTGGAATCGCGCATCTCGTACTCCCTCGACTGTTCCTTGATGTGTTCTGTCTTGTAGGTCAGTCCCGCCTCAATGTCGTGCCTGAGTATCTTGTGGTTGGCTATCAGCTTGAAGCTGACGACGTCGGCTGTCAGATAGTTGCGGGCATGCTCCATGTATGTGCCGACACCGAGATTCTCTGACGACTGGGTATCGTCGAGCCAGTATTGCGCCATGATGTCGTATGTCTCTTTTTCCTTGGTGTGGAAAGCAGATGTCAGGAACTTTATCTGGGTGGAGTCGCCAAAGTGGCGTGTGATGGATACCGTGCCGAAAAGGGTTCTGAACACATCCTTCTCCTGGCCGTCGAAATACACTTTGAATGACTTCACATCCTCCATCGTACCGAAACTGGTCTCACGGTCCTTGGGCTTGAAGTTATAGTGGTTCTCTGAGATATTTCCGATAAAATCAACCGTCCATCGCTGATTAGGATTGTAACTGATATAAGTCTGATAATCAAGAAAGTTCGGTCTGTACTCTCCAGTGGTTTCTAAGGAGCCCAAAAGATATCTTGTTGTCTTATACCTGAGACCGTGGGTCATCGAGAATTTCTTGTTGCCCACTCCCACATAGCCGCTTGCTCCGAGCAGCGATGCCGTGGCTGATGCCTCGAAACCTCTGACCTTCTTATAGGTGATGTCGAGGACTGATGACATCTTGTCGCCATATTTCGCTTCGAATCCTCCAGCAGAGAAGCCGATCTTCTCCACCATGTCGGCATTAATGATGGACAGGCCTTCCTGTTGACTGCTACTGATGAGCAACGGACGGTAGATCTCCACATTATTTATATATACAGAGTTCTCGTCGAATGATCCGCCTCGAACATTATACTGTGATGACAACTCGTTATGGCTCGACACACCTGCCTGTTGCTGGATAAGCTCTTCCACGGCATTGCCTGTCACGGAAGGTCCCTGCTTGGCTGTTTCCACATCGAGTTGCTCTGTACTTGTTGTCTGTCGCCTGCGTTCTGTGACGGTCACCTCTTTCAGGGCTTCCATCGGCTGCATCACGATGGTGATAGTCATCCTGCCCTTGGGATTTCGGAACACTCGCTTCCTGCTGGCATAGCCCACCATCGAGAATCGCACCTCTACGGAGTCGGCACTTGACAGCGAGAGTGAGAATTCGCCTTTCAGGTTGGTCATCGTCACTTTTCCCTGTTTGGGACAAGAAACGGTCACCAGTTCCAAGGCATTCTCCTCGTTATCCACTACTTTTCCCTTCAGCGTGAAGTCATCAGCATGAGCTACGGTGCTCATAAGGAGCATCGCCAGCAAGAAAACAGTTATCGTGAAACCTTGTTTCATCCCTTATAATAACGCACCAAACGCTTTTTTATTGCATTTTGCGAACTTTTGCGAACAGAAAAAGAGATTGCAAACTATTGAGAACGAAATAACTTGGAGATTTCAGAAAAAAGTCGTACCTTTGCGCTATGATTTACGAATTGGTCATAGGAATACTGGTTTATGTGGTGCTGTTCATCGTTACAGTACAGAGCAGTCGGCGCAAGGTGCTTGCCTTGCAGGAGCGTCTTGATAAGGTACACGCCCTACAGGAGCTTCAGCAGGCACAGAGCCGGCATAACATAGAGCAGAACGAGGCGAAGATCAAGGAACTCGAGATGCTTTTGCAGAAACTGGGCAATGAGAATTCACTCCTGCGACTGGAACTCGAAGAGAAGAAAGCCACCCTTGATTATAATAATAAGGTGGCGATGATTGAGACCGAGAAACGTGAGCAGGCCGAGACTGTCATCTTCTCATCAGCTGTCTACCGAAAAATCCAGGACTGTCTGAACAATGGTCACAGCCTTGCACATGATGACTGGTCGGAACTGTCTGAACTCGTGAATTCCATCTACACAGGCTTCACTGAGAAACTTTACAGCCTCTATCGGATGTCGGAACAGGACTATCATGTGAGTCTACTTATCAAGGTAAGAATCCAACCTAAGGACATTGCTCAGTTGACGGCTCATTCAAAGGAGAGTGTTGCCTCTACCCGGAGCCGGCTCTACCAAAAGGTTTTCGGCCAGAAAGGCTCATCGAAGGATTGGGATGATTTTGTTTTATCACTTTAAATAAATTAGGAGTATGATCGATTATTTAGCACAACACTTATGGCAGATGTGGGCGGTTATTTCCGTAATATGCCTGATCCTGGAGCTGACGGCTGGTGATTTCTTCATCATCTGCTTCTCCATTGGTGCCTTCTTTGCAGCTATTGTAGCCGCATTAGGCGTAAATATCTATCTGCAGCTCCTTGCTTTTGCCCTGTTCACGCTCATCAGTTTGTTCTGGGTACGTCCGTTTGCTCAAAGGTATCTCCATAAAGGTGAGGACAACCGTGTGAGCAATGCCGATGCATTGATGGGCCGTCAGGGCAGGGTAGTGGAGACTGTCAAGGCCGATGGGTTCGGACGTGTTCAGATTGATGGTGATATCTGGAAGGCTGTCACCAATGAGGCGCAAGACATCCCGGAAGGTGCTAACGTTCGTGTTGTCGGGCGTGAGAGCACCATCATTACGGTAATTAATAATTAGAGATTAAGAATTATAATTACCTTGGAAATAGTAAAACTTTAATTATAACAAATTTATGGATACAATGTTTTTCATTTTCGTGGCCATCGTATTGCTGGTGATTATCTTCGCCAAAATGGCCCTCGTGATTATTCCTCAGTCAGAAACCAAGATCGTTGAGCGCTTAGGCCGTTACTATGCCACGCTACAGCCGGGTATCAACATCATTATCCCGTTCATTGACCGTCCTAAGTCAATCGTAGTGCTCAATCATGGCCGATATCAGTACTCTACCACTATCGACCTTCGTGAGCAGGTCTATGACTTCCCGAAGCAGAATGTGATCACCAAGGATAACGTACAGACAGAGATCAATGCTCTTCTGTATTTCCAAATCGTCGATCCTTTCAAGGCCACTTATGAGATCAACAACCTGCCCAACGCCATTGAGAAGCTGACCCAGACCACGCTGCGTAACATCATCGGAGAACTGGAGCTCGACGAGACCCTTACCTCGCGCGATACCATCAACAAGAAGCTCTCTGCCGTTCTTGACGACGCTACCGACAAATGGGGTGTGAAGGTGAATCGTGTAGAGCTGCAGGATATCACGCCTCCCGACTCTGTACTCACAGCGATGGAGAAGCAGATGCAGGCCGAGCGTAACAAACGTGCACAGATCCTCACTTCTGAGGGACAGAAGGCCGCTGAGATTCTGGCTTCTGAGGGAGAGCGTACCGCCATCGTCAACAAGGCAGAGGCTGCCAAGGAGCAGGCCATCCTCGAGGCAGAGGGTGAGGCACAGGCACGTATCCGCAAGGCAGAGGCAGAGGCAAAGGCCATCGAACTCATCAGCGAAGCTGTGGGCAAGTCGACCAATCCCGCCAACTACCTCCTTGCACAGAAGTATATCCAGATGATGCAGGAGCTGGCCGAGGGCGACAAGACAAAGACCGTCTATCTGCCATACGAAGCTACCAATTTGCTGGGTTCAATAGGTGGAATTAAAGACCTGTTCAAAGCAGAATAATACTTTTTTGCAAAAAATAAGGGCAGATTGTAGGGTTTCTGAATAAAATTGTGTAAATTTGCACCCGAATTCGGCACTTTGCCGTTTCACAACGCAAATTCATACTGTATGGTACACAATATTTTCAAGGGACTGGGCATCGCCCTCATTACCCCCTTTAAGGAAGACGGCTCCGTTGACTACGAGGCTCTGATACGTCTGGTTGACTATCAGCTCAGCAACGGTGCCGACTTCTTTTGTATTCTCGCCACAACGGGTGAGACCCCTGTGCTGACACCTGAAGAGAAACTGAAGATCAAGGATCTTGTGGTTGACTATGTTCAGGGACGCGTGCCCATCCTCATGGGCTGTGGCGGCTATAACACCGCTGCCGTCATCGAGGAGCTCAAGAATGGCGACTTCCGTGGCATCGACGGCATTCTGAGTGTCTGTCCATATTACAACAAGCCCTCGCAGGAAGGACTCTATCAGCACTTCAAGGCCATCGCTGCCGCAACCAAGTTGCCGGTGGTCCTGTATAATGTTCCCGGTCGTACCGGTGTCAACATGCAGGCAGCCACTACAGTCCGTCTGGCACGCGACTGTCAGAACATCGTGGCGATCAAGGAGGCCAGCGGCAATCTCGAACAGGTGGATGAGATCATCAAGAACAAGCCCAAGGACTTCGATGTCATCTCCGGCGACGATGCCCTCACATTCCCGATGGTCAGCTGTGGTGCCGTAGGTGTCATCAGCGTTATCGGAAATGCCCTGCCGAAAGAGTTCTCAAAGATGATCCGCCTGCAGATGCGCGGAGAGTATGACCCTGCCCGGAAGATACACCATCGCTTCACAGACCTTTTCTCCCTGTTGTTCGTCGACGGCAACCCTGCTGGTGTCAAGGCGATGCTCTCTGAAATGGGCTTCATCCAGAACGTGCTCCGTCTGCCGCTCGTGCCGATGCGCATCAAGAATATGCAACGCATGTCTGAAATCCTTAAGGAACTCAAGATCTGATGGAAGAGTCGAAGGTCATACACGAGATTACCCCGTTGATGGGTAAGGATGTGCTCTATATAGCTGAACGCCACAAGAAGGAGTTCACTTATCCTATCCATAACCATGAAGTCTACGAGCTGAACTTCGTGGAGCATGCCCCAGGTGTGCGGCGTATCGTGGGTGACTCCAGTGAGGTGATCAGCGATTATGACCTTGTACTCATCACATCGCCCGACCTTGAGCACGTATGGGAACAGAATATCTGTACCAGTCAGGACATCCATGAGATAACCGTCCATTTCGATCTGGATTTCGATTCTTCCAGTTTTCTTGGAAAGAATCCTTTCACATCGCTCCGCACGATGATGCTTGAGGCGCGCAAGGGACTCTGTTTCCCGATGGATGCCATCATGAAGGTGTATCAGCAGTTGAATTCCCTCAGCACTATCAAGGACGGGTTCTATGCTTTCACCCAGTTTCTGACCATCCTCTACGAGCTCTCACGCTGTGATGGTGCAAGGACGCTTGCCACAAGCAGCTATGCCAAGGTTGAGGTGGCCAGCGACAGCCGAAGGGTGCTGAAGGTAAAGAACTATATCAACCAGAATTACCAGAATGAGATTCGTCTTTCTGATGTTGCGAGCCTCGCGGGTATGAGTCCAAGTGCTTTCAGTCGTTTCTTCAAGCTCCATACGGGCCGTAACCTCAGCGACTATATCATCGACCTGCGTCTGGGGTATGCCAGCCGAATGTTGGTCGACAGCACCCATTCGATAGCAGAAATTGGCTATGGCTGTGGATTCAACAATCTCAGCAACTTCAACCGTATCTTTAAGAAAAAGAAAGGTTGCAGTCCCTCTGAATTCCGCGAAAACTACCATAAAACACGTATAATCGTGTAAAAAATGCACTTTTTTTGAAAAAAGTCGCAAAAAGATTTGGTCAGTTCGAAAAAAGTGTGTACCTTTGCACCCGCAAAACAGGAACAAGGTTCCGTAGCTCAACTGAATAGAGCATCTGACTACGGATCAGAAGGTTGTGGGTTTGAATCCCGCCGGAATCACGAAAAGGAAACATTTTTGTTTCCTTTTTTTATTTTAGCCCAAAAATAATAAAAAGAATGATGGGATTAGAAAGTTTTTCATTATCTTTGCAACCAAGAAACAATTATCAATATGGAAGAGTCAGGATTAAACAAATATTTGGACGAGATCGGCCGTGAGTCGCTGCTCTCTGCCGAGGAAGAACGTGCGCTGTCAGAGAAGATTCTCGCGGGCGATACCCGTGCGCTCAACAAGCTGGTGGAGGCCAACCTCCGTTTTGTGGTTTCCATCGCCCGTCAGTATAAGGGGAAGGGGCTTTCGATGGACGATCTTATCAGCGAGGGTAATCTCGGACTGATGAAGGCCGCTGGCAAGTTTGATGCCTCGAAGGGCACGCGATTTGTGAACTATGCCGTGGTCTATGTCCGCCAGTTCATTGAGAAGGCCATCGACCAGCAGACTGGTCTCTATACTGTTCCCAAGGATGTGAGGAAAGATATGGCAGCCCGTCAGCAAAGCATGCCTCTTTCCGTTGATGCGCCCCTTGGCCATCGTACGAACATGAGCCTGCTCTCGGTCATTATCAACCAGGATGCGCCCTTTGCCGATGAACGGATTCATTCTGAAGCCATCGAGGATGCCATTGAGTATGCCCTCGGCGCTCTCGACCAGCGTGAGAGTAGGGTGGTGAACGCCTATTTCGGCATCGACCAGGAGCATGAGACGATGGCAGAGATTGCAGAGGACATGGACCTTAAGCGTGAGCGAGTGCGTCAGATCCGTGACAAGGCTGTCCGCAAGCTACGCAAGGCATATAAACACCGTCTATACGAAATTACACAGTAAGGACGGCATTTGCGTCCCTACTGTGTAAAATCCATGAAGTCCGTTGTTACTATTTGATAAGGTCTACTGAGCGCTTGAGGAACTTGTCGAGTGCCTCGCCCTTCAGCATGCCGTTCTGGAGAAGTGCCAGGTCGATGAGCTGATGAACGATGGAGTTACCCTTGGCATAGTCAGCGATGACAGCCTGTTTCTTATCTTTTTCAGCCTGAACAGCCTTCTCTGCCTCAGCCTTCTGATCCTTGTCCTCCTGCGTCAGTTCGTCGTACTTTTTCTTGTCCTGAGCCGCACGGATGGCAGCCAGACGTGCCTCCTGGCCCTTCAGCTCAGCCTCGATAGGCTTCAGAGCCTCGGAAGTGGCAGCGGCAGAATCGTCGAGTACCTTCTTCACGAGCGGATGGTCGGCATTGAGCACGAGGTTGAACGAGTCTGGCATCTGACCATAGAAGCCCATGCCAGCCTGGAACTTGCTCATGTCCTTCATACGACGCATGTATTCGTTCTGAGTGATGATGACAGGACGTGCCTCTGCACCGAGCGCATCTACCTGAACCATGAACTCCGTCTTGTCAATCTTTGGCAGCTGTGTGCGGAAGACGGCTGACAAATTGTCACTCTGCTCCTCAGAGAGGTCTGACTTCGGTGCGTCGCTCTTCACAATCAGACGGTCGATGATGTCAGAATCGACACGTGTAAAGCGGCTCTTCTCGAACTTCTGCTCCAGTGTCTGGATGGTAGGCACATCAAGCTGACCGTCGAGCAGCAATACTGAGTAGCCCTTGTCCTGAGCGGCCTTGATATAGCTGTACTGCTCCTCCTTGTCGGTTGCATAGAGGTAGACGAGAGTATCGTCCTTGTCCTTCTGACTGGCCTCGATAAGGGTCTTGTACTCATCGAAGGTGAAATACTTGCCCTCTGTATCTTTCATCAGGGCGAAATCCTTGGCACGGTCGTAGAAGTTCTCCTCAGAGAGGATGCCGTAGTTGATGAAAAGTTTCAGGTCATCCCATTTCTCCTCGTATTCCTTGCGGTTCTCTGCGAAGATCGCCTTCAGACGGTCGGCCACCTTCTTAGTGATATAGGTAGAAATCTTCTTCACCTCACGGTCGCTCTGGAGGTAGCTGCGGCTCACGTTCAGAGGAATATCAGGAGAATCAATCACACCATGCAGCAAGGTGAGGAACTCAGGTACAATGCCTTCCACCTGATCGGTGACGAACACCTGATTACAGTAGAGCTGAATCTTGTTGCGCTGGAGCTCGATGTTTGACTTGATCTTCGGGAAATAGAGGATACCTGTGAGGTTGAACGGATAATCGACATTGAGGTGAATCCAGAACAGCGGCTCGTCGCTCATGGGGTAGAGAGTACGATAGAAACTCTTGTAGTCCTCGTCCTTCAGGGTGCTTGGCGTTTTGGTCCACAGCGGCTCTACATTATTAATAATATTATCCTCGGCGGTATCCACCATCTTGCTCTCGTCCTTCGACCACTCCTGTTTCTTGCCAAAGGCTACGGGCACGGCCATGAACTTACAGTACTTGTTCAGCAGACCTTCGAGCTTATACTTGTCAAGGAACTCCTTGCAGTCATCGTCGATATAGAGGATGATGTCAGAACCACGGTCCTCACGCTCTGCTTCGTCAATCTCGTAGGCAGGACTGCCGTCACAGCTCCATTTCACAGCCTTAGCGTCCTCGCGCCATGACTTGGTGATGATCTCTACTTTCTTGGAAACCATGAAAGAAGAATAGAAGCCGAGTCCGAAGTGGCCGATAATGTTGTTGGCATTATCCTTATACTTCTCGAGGAAATCGGTCACGCCAGAGAAGGCTATCTGATTGATATACTTGTCGATTTCCTCCTCGGTCATACCGATACCATGGTCGCTGATGGTGATGGTGCCCTTGTCGGCATCGAAGTTCACGCGAACGGTCAGATCACCCAATTCCCCCTTGAAATCGCCCTTCTCCTGAAGGGTCTTCATCTTCTGCGTAGCATCTACGGCATTAGAAACCATCTCACGAAGGAAAATCTCGTGATCACTATAAAGAAACTTTTTGATGACTGGGAAAATGTTCTCAGTCGTTACACCAATGTTACCTTTTTGCATAATCTGTCATTTTTAAACGTTTGACACTCATCTTGCAAATACCGTGCCAAATATTTGGTGGTTTCGACAAAAGTGAGTAATTTTGCACCCGCTTATTAAATATAATAAGGTATAAGGATGACAGCAAGGAACAGAAAAAGACGTTGGCATTGTCTGCCAGGACAGGAACCCACAGAGATGGACAAGACCATCATGTACTGGGAGAACAGGGGCAAGGAAGTGCCTACACGCGAACTGATAAAGACACCGGAACAGATAGAGGGAATCCGCAAGGCCGGTGTCGTGAACACAGGCGTGCTTGACGAGGTGGCAAAACAAATCCGTGCAGGCATGTCGACGCTGGAGATTGACCAGATATGCCGTCAATACTGCGAGGAGCATAATGCCATACCCGCATGCCTCAACTATGAGGGTTTCCCGATGAGTGTGTGTACATCCATCAATGAGGTGGTATGTCACGGCATTCCCAAAGAGGAGGATGTGCTTGAGGAAGGTGACATCATCAATGTTGACTTCACCACCATCCTCGACGGCTACTATGCCGATGCCAGCCGAATGTTTATCATCGGCAAGACATCGCCGGAAAAGGAACAGCTTGTGCGTGTGGCAAAGGAGTGTCTTGAGATCGGCATGGAGACAGCAAAGCCTTATTCGTTCGTAGGTGACATCGGTCATGCGATAGAGAAACATTGCAAGAAGTATCACTATGGAGTAGTGCGTGACCTCTGCGGACATGGGGTAGGGCTGAAGTTCCACGAGGAGCCGGACGTGGCTCACTTCGGTCATCGCGGTACGGGTATGCTACTAGTGCCGGGTATGGTGTTCACCATCGAGCCGATGATCAATATGGGAACATGGCGTGTGTTTGTCGATCAAGACGATCCGTACGGATGGGAGGTCATTTCAGATGATGAGCTGCCAAGTGCACAATGGGAGCATACGTTGCTGATGACAGAGCATGGTGTGGAGATATTAACGTACTAATTAAGAATTTATAATTAATAATTAAGAATTATGATTACCCAGGAGGGTGTATATATATTAGGTATAGAGTCGAGCTGCGATGATACTTCGGCGGCAGTGCTGAAGGATGGGGTGCTGCTTTCGAATGTGACAGCGTCGCAGGCTGTGCATGAGGCTTATGGTGGTGTGGTGCCGGAACTGGCATCGAGAGCTCACCAGCAGAATGTAGTGCCCGTGGTGGATCAGGCGATAAAAAAGGCCGGTATCACCAAGGAGCAGCTGACTGCAATCGCCTTTACCCGAGGACCGGGTCTCATGGGATCGTTGCTCGTAGGCGTAAGCTTTGCAAAAGGCTTCGCCCGTAGTCTGGGTATACCCCTGATCGATGTGAACCATCTGCAAGGACATGTGATGGCACACTTTATCCGTGATCCGGAAAACACGAGTGCCATTCCCCCGCTGCCATTTTTGTGTCTATTGGTGAGTGGCGGTAACTCTCAGATTGTGAAGGTGAATGCCTATAATGACATGGAAGTTCTGGGACAGACCATCGACGACGCTGCCGGTGAGGCCATCGACAAGTGCTCGAAGGTGATGGGGCTTGGCTATCCCGGCGGTCCTATCATCGACCGTCTGGCCCGTCAGGGTAATCCCAAGGCGTTCCATTTCGCAGAGCCAAACATCCCTGACCTTGACTATAGCTTCTCTGGTCTGAAGACATCATTCCTCTATTCTCTGCAGAAATGGGTGGCAGAAGACCCCGATTTCATCGAGAAAAACAAGGAGGATATTGCTGCCTCGCTGGAGTGGACCATCGTTGACATCCTGATGAAGAAGCTGAAGAAGGCTGTCAAGCAGACTGGTATCAAACATGTGGCTGTGGCAGGAGGCGTAAGTGCCAATAACGGACTGCGCAATGCCTTCTACGATGCACAGAAACGTTATGGCTGGACAATCTATATACCGAAGTTCAGCTATACCACGGACAATGCAGCGATGATAGGCATCGTTGGCTATTATAAGTATCTCGACGGGGAGTTTTGTAGCATCGATGCTCCTGCATTCTCAAAAGTAACATTCAAATAGAAAATTGTAAATCGTCAAATAAAGTAGATTGAAATATGGATTTTGAAGCAAAGATTATAAGCAGGGAAGTGAGTGAACTGCTTTGGGAAATGGAAAAGACGGTAAGTACTGCCGAGAGTTGTACGGGGGGCAGAATTGCAGAGGCGATAATCGCCGTGCCTGGCGCCTCGAAGTATTTCAAGGGTGGCGTCATCTCGTATGTCAATGAGATAAAGGAGTCGATTCTTGGAGTCGACCATCAAGTGCTGGAAGAGCAGACCGCTGTCTGTGAGGAAGTTGCGAAACAGATGGTGATGGGTGCATGTAAGGCTCTGAATACCGACTATGCCATCTCTGCAACAGGTATTGCAGGGCCCACAGGAGGTACAAAGGAGATTCCTGTTGGAACGATCTGGCTTGCCTGTGGAAACGCCGAGAGAATCTCAACTGTAAAAGTACAGGAAGATCACGGCAGAGACATCAACCTCGCTATTGCCACGAATACCGCCATGCAGCTGTTCTTAGACCATCTAAAGGGTGAAAATATTGAGAAAAAGGAACTTGAAGGTTAAAAAATCATAAATAACCATTCGATTCTCAATTCTCACCTCTTAATTTTCAAATAAAATATGTACCTTTGCACCCTGTTTGGAATAAGTAGTTAAAAAGTACAAGTAAAAAGTAGATAGAAATGTCTAAAGTTTGTCAAATTACAGGAAA
>JAEEGL011496148.1_pt1 | contig 13205 bp, 17 predicted proteins | sample 9134231 | NCBI WGS metagenome assembly JAEEGL01 (sample SAMN16246548, study PRJNA631951) | gut metagenome | biome: gut microbiome; feature: rumen; material: fiber-attached | host: Bos | place: Iran: Karaj | collected 2018-10
AATGACAGAGTCAAAGTCTGTTGCCTTACCACTTGGCTACATCCCAAAGTGGTGGAGAGGGGCAGATTCGAACTGTCGAACTCGTAGAGAGCTGATTTACAGTCAGCCGCGTTTAGCCACTTCGCTACCTCTCCACAGGCTTTTACTACGTCCACCACCATCAGTGAACGCTTTAAAATATTATCATAAATTAAATTTTTATGCAATAGTGAAAGGTTCAAAATAAGCGCTCAGGAAGCGCTTTCGCTGTTTTCGATCTTCTGCAGATCAAGATAGAGATCTGGCCGTGACTTACTGGCAACTTTATTGGCTTTTTTGAAGCGCTTGACGGCTTCATGAGGTTCATACCGATTGGTGTTTTCGCTTATCATATAGGCCAATGTCTGCAGACAGGTCAGTTTATATAAAGGTGAAACAAGCGGGTCTGTCTGATCTTCGAGTGCGAATCTGTGATTTGTATCAAAGCGTTCAGTGTTGCCTAAGACGTATACTTTTTCAGAAACATCTTTAAGAGCAACTGCGATATCGATGAGTCTTGCCGTACTTGGATGATTGTTGTTGTCTATTATGATGAACAGGTCTTCAGGAGTTGAAGGATAGAGCGGACCATGCAGGAACTCTTCAGCTTCGCAGGCGATTGCTGTCCGGCAGCAGGTTTCAGCTATCTTTAAAGCACCTTCCGTTATGGTACCGAAATTCGGGCCGCTTGAAAGCAGGATGACCTTTTTTGCATTGATGAAATCTTCCTTATTTTTCGCAAAGATGTCAATGGTGTTTTCTAAGAGCTTTGGCTGCAGATCCTGAGTTTTTTTCATTTCGTCAAGATAATAGATGTTTGTTTTATCGTCGATGAGCTTTCTTTTCAGAGCAAGGTTTAATGAAAAACACATCAGAAAGCAGGCGAGAGAGCTGACGCCTTTGGTGACAAAGCCGATCTTCTCTTCGCCACAATGCCAATTGACAGTAAGGTCGGCAAGTTTTTCGGCATCTGAATCTGTTCGGCCAACCAGACAGGCCGTCTTATAACCTTTTTCTTTCAGCATTTTTATGGCTGTTAAGATATTTGTTGAACAGCCTGATTGAGAGATGAAGATGTACATCGTATCGCTGTTTAGCGGTGTTTCATGATTGGCAAAGGTGAATGGTGCTGTTACAGCGATATCGCTTTGCAAGATGTGCTTCATGAAATAAAGAGCACAAAGGCTGCCGTTATATGATGATCCGGATGCGATCAGATGGATCCTTTTACAGCAGTTTTCTATGTAGAAATCGATCAGTGGCTTGGTGTATTTCCTGCTGTTGTCTATGATATCTGATAGAATCTCTGGTGTTTCTTTGATGTATTCCAGCATGTTTTCCATTTTGTTTCCTCCAATAAAAAATGAGATCTAGATCTCATCTTCTTCTATAGTTTTGATCATTTCGACACGTTTGATATGTCTTTCACCATGGGAAAACGGTGTCGTCAGAAAAGTATCGACGATATCATTGGCCAGTTCAGTTGAAACGATCCTGGCACCGAAACAGATGATGTTGGCATCGTTGTGCTCTCTGGTAAGTCTGGCTGAAGTGGCTTCTGAACAGCAGCAGGCTCTGATGCCTTTGTGCTTGTTGCAGGCAATGGAGATGCCTACACCTGTACCGCATATTGCAATGCCAAGATCAACTTCCTTATTCTGAATGGCTTTAGCCAGTCTGCTTCCGGCCACAGGATAATCATAGGATTCAGTAGTGTCTGTGCCATAATTTATGACTTCATAGCCTTTTTCCTGAAGATGGCGAAGAACACTCATCTTGAGTTCCACAGCAGCGTGATCATTTGATATTCCGACTTTCATATTAGCTTCCTCTTGACTAAATAATATCATATTTTTAATGTATAATATGTTGTATGGGTTTTGAGGTCGAAACACTGAAATTTGAAGGTCCATTGGACCTGATGCTGCATCTGATCCACGAACAGCAGCTGGATATTTTTGATCTGGATATGGCGGTTCTGACCGATCAGTATATCAATTACCTTCATACGATGGAAGAACTTCATCTGGAGGTCGAAAGCGAGTATCTGGTCGAACTGGCTACACTGATTGAATATAAATCCAAGAAGCTTCTGCCTAAGAAGGAAGATGAAGCAGATGACGATCTCGAAGACCCGAAAGACAAACTGGTCAGAAGACTGCTGGAATATCAGAAATATAAGGAAGTCACTAAAACCTTATATGATTCATTTGTGGAAAGACAGGATCAGCTGGCTAAACCGGTCTCTTTTGATGAGATCGTCAAGCTGAGCAATGAAGAGGATAAGAAGATCGAAGGCGATCCTTACGATCTGCTCAAGGCCATGAATAAGGTCTTGCGAAGACTGCAGCTGTCGAGGCCTTTGGATATCAAGTTTACACAGAAAGAATTATCACCGGAAGATCGGATCCTGGAGATCAAAGCCCGGCTCAGGGATTTGCCCGATACTTTCAGTTTCGATACACTCATTGAAGACTGCGATAATATTCATGAGTATGTAATAACATTTATCGCCATACTGGATATGGCCAAGGATCATTATCTGACTTTTACGATCGATGACAATGACAATATCTGGTTCTCGAGAGGTACTAATCATGATTGAAGAATTTGAAATAGGACAGGAAATGAGCGAAGAAGATAAGCAGCGCTGGCATGATGTGCAGGATATGATCAGCCGTGTGGAAACGGAAGATCACGAAGATGTTGCGCAGCCAACCAATATGGAAGCGATCGTTGAAGGCCTGCTTTATATCGTTGGTGAAGATGGCGCCAAGCTTGAACAGCTCGCCAGTGTCATCGACAGATCACTGGAAGACACCAAGATCATTTTAGAAAACATCCGTACCAAGTATGCGGCTGAGACTTTCGGCATTGAACTGGTCGGTTATGGTTCAGTCTACAAGTTCATCTCCAAGAAGGCGGTTTTCCCTTATGCCCAGGAACTTTTCGGCGCTTCCAAGCAGAACACTTTATCACAGGCGGCTTTAGAAACTCTGGCTATCATTGCCTACAAACAGCCGATCACCAGAGTTGAGATCGAAGAACTGCGTGGTGTAAGTGCGGAGGTCATGCTCAGAAAACTGCTGGCACGAAACCTGATCAGGGAAGCCGGCAGATCGGAAGCTGTTGGCAGACCGATCCTCTATGAAGTAACAGAAGAGTTCATGGATTCTTTTAAGCTTTATACTCTTAACGAATTGCCTGATCTGCCTGAATACAGTAAAGACGAAGAGAATGACAATCTGTTTGAATAAGATCAGATCGGTGATCTGTGATATCGATGGAACTCTGACACATGATCGCAGTGTCTATCCATCACCATATACATTAGATGTTCTGGAAAGACTCCATAAGAAAGGTATCGGCTTCTCCCTGGCGTCGGGACGCTCAGCGAGTCAGCTTTTATCTTTAAAGGAAGAGTGGGGTCTTTCTTTTGATTTTGAGCTGGTCATCGGCTTGAATGGTTCAGAATATTATGATCATAACGGCAATATCAAAACCTTGTATGTACTGGAACGTGAAGACATCAAAGACATAATCTTGAAGATGCTGGCGGAATTCCCGGAACTAAACTGTTCGATATACCGTGACGGGGTAAGAATGCTGCGCTTTGAAGACAAGGAAGCTGTCATGTCCAAGAAGCGGACAGGCATTAATAACTATATGGTCAAGGATCTCTCGGAAATGTGGGATGAGCCTTGTTCAAAAGTCATGTTCAGAGTTGATGAAGAAACAATGGCTAAGATCGAACCTCTATGTGAAAAGATCTCCAACGAACGTTACCGCTGCTGCAAGACGCAGACGACGATGATGGAGTTTGTTCATGCGAAGGCCAATAAAGGCAATGCTTTAATCGACTATTGTGAAAGCAATAATGTTGATATCGCTTCATTCATGGCTTTCGGTGATATGAGCAATGATAAGGAGATGCTTGAAGCAGCCGGGATCGGTGTCTGCATGATCAATGGCTCTGCTGACTGCAAGGCCTGCAGTGATATGATCAGTGATAAAGACAACAACGAAGACGGCTGTGCTGATATCATTGAGCGCTATCTGCTGGATTAAGATATTCTTTTATTTCTTCTAACTGCAGTTCACTAAAAACAGTAATACCATTTTCTATACATAAAGACGTGAATATGCCGTTGCCATCTATGAGTCTGCCGCTGAAGCTGCCATCATAGATTTTTTTATAGCCGCAGGATGGCGACTTGCTTTTAAGGATCACAAGGTCACAGTCTTTGATCATTTTAAAGCAGCTTCTGCTGCCTTCAAGAAGCTTTGAACTTACATCCTCACCGCTTTTGCTGAAGACGCTGTTTCCTCTTATCTCCAAAGGCTCATGAGGCAATGGAAAACCGGCACTCATTTCCGGACAGATCCTGATTATCTCATGTCCTATAAGCAGATTAATGATATCTTCATTTCTTTTATCTGTCTGATCGTAGCGGACTTTATCGCCCAGCAGACAGGCGGAGATGCCTATTCTCATAAGAATATTCTATCTTATGTTATGATATTTTAGGAGGTAAGGAATATGTCTGAATGCAATCACAATTGTTCAAGCTGCGGACAGGACTGTTCTTCAAGAACACAGGAACCTATCGTCCCGACTTCGGACACAAAAATAAAAAAGATCATCGGCGTTCTTTCGGGTAAAGGCGGCGTTGGCAAATCAATGGTTTCTTCTTTACTGGCAATCGAACTGGCTGAAAAAGGGTATAAAGTCGGCATCATGGATGCGGATATTACCGGTCCGAGTATCCCGAAGATGTTCGGCTTGCACAATCAGCTCTATGGCGATGAGGAAGGTATCTTCCCGGCAGTTACGACATTAGGCATCAAGGTTGTTTCAATCAATATGATGCTGGAAAATGAAGATGATGCGGTTCTGTGGAGAGGACCTATCTTAGGCGGTCTGATCAAACAGTTCTATACGGAAGTGCATTGGGGTGAGCTCGATTATCTGCTTATCGATATGCCTCCAGGAACTTCTGATGTGGCGATCTCCGTTATTCAGCAGATCCCGGTCGATGAATTCGTCATGGTCACCACGCCATCGAAACTTGTTTCCATGGTTGTCGGCAAGGCGATCAATATGGCAAAGCAGGTCAATAAACCGATCTGTGGTCTCGTGGAAAATATGGCTTTTGTCAAATGTGATAAGTGCGGAAACGAGATCATCATCTATCGCAACGATGAAACAGAAGCTACTGCGGAAAAGTATGGACTGGAAGTCGTAGCTAAACTGCCGATCGATCCGGAACTCGCCAATGATGCGGATGAGGGACAGATCGAAAACTATAAAGCCGGCGCTTTATCCAAACTGGTCGAAAAGATAAGTCTCTAGTACTTATCTTTTTCTTTGACTAAATATTTATATATGTGTACAATCTCTATTTGATGAGTGAAGTACAGACTAACACCATCGGCAGAGATTTTACTTTGCCGGAATTAATAAAATTTGTTGCACCGCCAGTGCTTACCAGACTGCTGGTGTCTTTTCTTTCGACTCTGGATGATTCGCTATTTGTTTCCCGTTTCTGCGGACCAAATGCCCTGGCAGCTTTCTCGGTCGCTATGCCCTGGTTCATGTTTGTGGATGCCATCGGCATGCTGGTGGGAGCGACGACTACCGTCTGTTCCATCAAGATGGGTGAAAAGAAACCCGAAGAAGCCAAGAGTGACTTCACGACGATGGCGATCGTTGCTTTCTGTACCGGGTCTATCTTTACGCTGATCCTGACCTTTTTCTTAGATCAGATCCTGCTGCTGCTGGGTGAAACAGAGCTGCTGCTGCCTTATGCCAGAAGCTATATGACAGTCTCCAAGTTCTATGCTCCAATGATCATGTCGAGCTATATCTTCAACAGTTTCTATGTCATTGCCGGCAAACCTAAATGGTCAATGTATTCTTCGGCTTTAAATACCTTCTGCCAGTTCTTCTTTGACTGGCTGTTTATTGTAAAACTGAAGACCGGTATTGTCGGTGCAGCTTATGCCAACCTGATTGGCAGCAGCCTGACGACTTTACTGGCACTGTTTTTCTACAGCAACAGCAGTCGGGAGATCCACCTGGTCAGACCCCACAGCAGACTTGGCGATCTTTTAAGGAAAGTCGTCCGCTATGGCCGTGTGCAGTTCATCACTTCCATCGCCGTAGCTTTCAGCAGCTATATCAGCAATAATGTTCATCTGGCGATCGGCGGTGAAAAGATCGTGGCAGCTTATACGATCGTTTCCAATGTCACCTTCATGTTCATGATGTCGGAATTCGGTCTGATCGGTTCGCTTTCACCGCTTGCGGCTTATGCCTATGGTGAAAAGAACGCGAAGAAGTTTGCCCGCATCTGCAAGCAGTCGGTACTGCTGGTCGAGTCGCTTTCGATCATTATCATCCTGCTTATTACTATGGGACGCAACGTTGTGCTGTTTCTTTATCTGAATGAATACAGTGAACCGATGATCAGGCAGCTCGCCGCTAGAGGGCTGATGATCTATCCGTTCTCGCTGCTCTTTTTCGGTTTCAATGTGCTGGTTCAGGATTTCTCCAATGTCGTCGGACGTCATAAAGTCTCGACTTTCCTTTCGGTTATGGAAAACATCGTCATTCAGATCTCCTTGTGTCTGCTGCTGCCGAGGATCTTCGGCATCGATGGCATCTGGTTTGTCTTTTTGAGCAGTGAAATACTGACTTTCTTCCTGTCGGCATATTTTGTCTACGTCAACAGAGATGTCTACGGCTATGGAAGAGAGGGCATCGCTACTTTTGCCAACAGCTGAAAACTTTATATATAGCAAAAATAATCAGATAATAATAATTGTTTGGAGGCAAGTTTAATGAGGATTATATTGAACCTGTTATGGATCATCTGCGGTGGATTTTTATCGGCACTTGGCTGGCTTCTGGCCGGCTGTTTCTGGTGCCTGACGATCGTTGGTCTTCCCATTGGCCTGCAATGTTTCAAGCTGTCGTCAATTTCTTTTAATCCCTTTGGAAAAGAGATCAGCTATGAAGGCGGAGCGGTATCGTTTATTGTCAACGTTCTGTGGTTTCTTTTATCCGGGATCGAACTGGCGATCGCTAACTTCCTTATGGGCTGCATCCTTTGTCTGACTGTTATCGGAATTCCCTGGGGCAGGCAGTTCTTCAAGATCGCCAAGCTGGCTCTGGCACCATTTGGGGCTGTCGTCAGACGTTCACACTATCTTTAATCATTAAATAATCAAACAAAATGGCACGTATGAGTATAGGAGAGATGAAAGTCTCAAAAATCTATCCGCTTCTATTAAATAAAGTTGAGCGCAAAGGACGCAGTAAAACAGAACTGGATGCCGTTATCAGCTGGCTTTTGGGATACAATATGTCACAAGTCGATCAGGAAATGAGCTATGCCGATTTCATTAATAATGCACCATCATTCAATCCTCGTTCTGTTTTGATAAAAGGAAAAGTCTGCGGTATCAGGGTGGAAGAAATCAGTGATCCTTTCATGAAGAAAGTCCGTTATCTTGATAAACTTGTCGATGAACTGGCTAAAGGAAAGAGCTTAGATGAGATCTTAAGATGAATACTGATAAGTATTATGTGTTTGACGCCCTTATTCATGAAGACCGAGAAAGCGGTGGTGCCTATGTGGTTTTCCCATATGATTTACGCACTGAGTTTGGCAAAGGCCGCCTTAAAGTCCAGGCGTATTTTGATGATATTCCTTATGCAGGAAGCATCGTCAATATGGGCTTAAAAAACTCTGATGGTTCCATCTGTTATGTCATTGGTGTTCTAAAGTCCATCAGAAACAAGCTGCATAAAGGCGAAGGTGATTCTGTATGCGTCAGGATAAAGGCAACAGATCAATGAGACCGAAAAGATAAGACAAGATCAGAAGTAAATGCATAGATGATTTTTATTTCCACTGTCAAGGAGGTTAATCGAAAAAAGACCATGGCTTCAAGTGTTCAATTTCTGGAATATGTGATGGATCAGCTTTCTTTGCTGGAAGATGTAAGCTATAAAAAGATGATGGGAGAATACATCATCTATTATCGCGGCAAGATCATCGGCGGCATCTACGATGACAGATTCCTGGTCAAGCCAACCGAATCAGCTTTGCTGCTGATGCCGGAAGCACGTATGGAACTGCCATATGAAGGCGCAGCCAAGATGCTGCTGGTCGATAATACTGATGATCGCGAGTTTTTATGCGAACTGTTCAAGGCGATGTATGATGAACTGCCAAAGCCGAGAAAATGAAGATCGAAAAAGTAAGAAAAGAATCTTTCACCGTTATCGGCAAAGAAGGATCAACGTTGCAGGGTGAGGGCTTTATTCAGAAACTTTATGATGAAGCCAATGCTCATTTTAGTGAAATCGCCATGCTGGCAAGAAAAGATGAACAGGGCAATCTGCTTGGAATCCGGGGTCTGATGTCAGACTTCAGCCGCAGTTATAAGCCTTGGGAAAATTTCAATAGAGGCCTTTATCTTGCCGGAGTTGAGGTCTTTGATGACTCTGTGGCTCCTGCCGGATGGAACAAATGAACTGTTCCCGCTTATGAATACCTGAAGGTCGAAGCTGAAGGTCCGGATACTTTTGACAGGATGGTGGAATATCTCAAAGACCATAAGATTGAACTTGCCGGTGCCGTTTTTGATTACAGCTGTTTAAAAACCGGCAGGAATTATATGTATTTCCCAGTCGAAAAAACCTAAAAGAAAAGTACAGATCACGCTGTACTTTTGTTTTTAATGGCAGGGGAGGTAGGGGTTGAACCCACACCAACGGTTTTGGAGACCGGTATACTACCGCTATACTACTCCCCTGTGTGCTTATTTATTTTATCTTAAAGGTCTTTTTTGCGCAACATTTTTAATGCGCATATAATGAGGATATGGCTGAATATCTGCTGAAGAGAATAGATCCGGATATGTATGAAGCGATTGCGGATTTCAGAAGGGAGATGCTTGCGGAAGGAAGCAGTTTTGATGGCTGCAGTTCTCTGGAAAAATATGAAGATATTGAAAAGTGGCATCTCAACGCAAAGCTTTTCGAATCATCAGACACAGTTCCGCCTGGTTATTCGCTTGGCTTTGTATATGCCTATATGAAAGATGATGAACTTATCGGCATGGTAAACATCAGACCATTGGCTGAAACTCATCCTTATCTCAAAGAGTATGGTGGTCATATCGGCTATGCGATCAGACCTTGTCAAAGAAATAAAGGACTGGCTACAAGAATGCTTAGTGATGCCTTGCGGATCTGCAAAAATGACTTCGGACTTGGCAGAGTGATGATCACCTGTCTTAAGGATAATAGTGCTTCAGAAAAGGTTATAATAAAAAACGGCGGAGTGTTTGAAAAAGAGATATTCTGTCCTTTCGAAGAAAAGTATATTAAGAGGTATTGGATTGAATTATGAAAATAGGTGAATTTTCCGATTCGTTTCTTCCTATCGTTGATGGCGTAGGAAGAGTCGTCTTCAATTATTGTGAAACCATAGCCAAAAAGGGCTATGAAGTCAGTGCCATTGTTCCTTTGGACAAATTCGGCTATCGAGGCAAATTTCATTTTGAGATCATTGACTATTATTCCCGCTCATTGCCTTTATTTCCGCAATATGATGCAGGCATGCCGGCCTTTGATCTGCATTACAACGCCAGGTTGAAGATGACAGATTTTGATATCGCCCATGTTCATACGCCTTTTATCGCCGGTTATGAGGGCATCAAATACGCCAGAGAAAGGAATATCCCGCTGGTCGGCACTTTCCATTCCAAATACTATGATGATTTTCTGCAGATTACCGGTTCCAGACATATGGCGGGGTTGGGAACAGATATCATCGTCAGTTTCTATAATCACTGTGATGAAGTATGGGCTGTTTCTGAGAATTCAGCTGATACTTTGCGTTCATATGGCTATAATGGTCCTCTGGAGGTCATGCCTAATGGTATGATGATCAAAGAACTCAATCCGGACTGGAAGAAGCTGGCCAAGGATCATTTTGGAATCGATGATGATCCATGTCTGCTCTATGTCGGACAGATGAACTGGAAAAAGAACATCGCCAAGATCCTGGAAGCCTGTAAGATCCTGAAGGAAAAAGGCATTAAGTTCAATCTGATCATGGCGGGCAAGGGTCCGCATGAGGATGAGATCAAAGCCAAGATCAAAGAATTCAATCTGGAAGAAGACAGTTACCTGGTCGGACATATCCTTAAGGAAGAACTGCTGATGGGATTGTATATGCTGGCAGATCTGTTTGTCTTCCCATCGATCTATGACAATGCGCCAATGGTCGTCAGAGAAGCCGCCAATGCCGGCACACCTGCGGTTGTTACCCGAGGTTCAAGCACGGCCGAAACGATCGATGACGGTGTCAATGGTTTCTTATGTGAAGACAGCTCGCAAAGCATTGCTGAAGTTATTGAAAAAGCTTTGGCTGACCGTAAAAAGACGGAAGCTATCGGACAGCAGGCCAAGGATTCCATTCCGGTTGCCTGGGATGAAATAATTGATGTGGTCTTGGAGCGTTATCAGTATCTTATTGACAGGAAGAAGGGGAAATAGAAGCCCCTTTTTTGTATGCTATAATTTTAATAAAGAAAGCAAGGAGATTAATAATTTATGGCTACACCTCATATATCCGCCAACAATGGCGACATCGCAAAAATCGTCTTAATGCCTGGCGATCCTTTAAGAGCGAAATTCATCGCTGATAACTTCCTGGAGGATGCTGTTCTTTTCAACAAAGTCAGAAACATGTTTGGCTATACCGGTTTCTACAACGGCAAGCGCGTATCTGTAATGGGTTCGGGCATGGGCATTCCGTCCATCAGCTTATATGCACATGAACTTTACTCTTTCTATGGCGTAGAAGAGATCGTCAGAATCGGTTCGACCGGTGCTTTCAGTGCCGACATCAATCTTTTTGATACGATCCTGGTAACTAAAGCTTATTCAGATTCTTCATATGCTTATTGCAAGTTCCACGATACTGATCACTTCCAGTATCCGGACAAGAGCCTTAATCTGAAACTGCGTGAAGCAGCAGCCAATCTTGGCATCAAAGTGATCGAAGGTACGATCTGGTCAAGTGATGTCTTCTATTATGAGGACAACGTTCTGGAAGATGTTGCCAAGACCGTCAAGGAATATGACCTGGTGGCAGCAGAAATGGAATCATTCGGTCTATTTGCGACAGCTAAAGCCTTAGGCAAGAAGGCAGCCTGCATCCTGACTGTATCTGATAATATCGTTACCCACGTTGAGACCACTTCTGAAGACAGACAGAAGAAACTTGTCGATATGATGAAGATCGCTTTAGAAGCAACCAAGTATGACTGATAGAAGAATTCTCAGTTTTGGTTCTTTAAATTATGACCATGTCTATGAGATGGATCATTTTACGGAACCCAAGGAAACGCAGTCTTCCTTATCATATATAAGAAATTTTGGAGGAAAAGGGCTGAACCAGTCGATTGCTTTGGCAAAGGCTGGTACAGCTGTTTTTCATGCGGGCAGAGTAGGAAGCGATGGTCAGGATTTCATCGACTATCTCAACCGCTATAATGTTGCGACCGATTATCTGCTTAAAGATGATAGCCAGGCGACAGGTCATGCGATCATTGAGATCTGCAAAGGACAGAATCGCATCATCCTGCATGGCGGTGCCAATCAGGCTATCGATGAAAAACAGATAGATGAAGTGCTCAGTCATTTTAATAATGATGATGTTCTGCTTATTCAGAATGAGATCTCCAATCTTTCCTGTCTGATCAATAAGGCTCATAACAAGGGCATGTATATCGTCTTCAATGTGGCACCGATGAATGAAAAAGTTTTTTCTTATCCGCTTGATAAAGTCGATATGTTCATCGTCAATGAGATCGAAGCGGCCGGTTTGGCAAAGTGTCTGTCAAACGATATTGAAACGATCATTGAAACTTTGAAGAGCGAGTTCCCTGATAAGGAGATCGTTCTTACGGTGGGCGAAAACGGTTCCTATTATATCTGCGGTGAGGAGCTTATCCATCAGGATGCCTACATGGTGGAAGCGATCGATACGACAGCTGCCGGAGATACCTTCACCGGTTTCTTCCTGGCCTCATATCTGCAGAATCACTGCGTCAAAGCAGCACTGGATCTTGCTGCCAGAGCTTCCAGTATTACCGTTCAGGGCAAAGGAGCTGCCCAATCGATTCCGGATATCACTCAGTTATGAAATATGTAGATATGCATTGCGATACCATTACGGTATTGCACGATAAAAAGGGCAGTTTGAGATCAAATGATCTGCATATTGATCTTGAAAAAATGCGCAAAGGCGAATGCCTTTTGCAGAACTTTGCGGTTTTTACCGATATCAAAAAACACGATTCTTCATATACCCGCGAATGTATCGGCTTTTATCATCAGCAGCTGGAAGAAAATAAAGATCTGATCAGAGGCGTTTATCATTATGCGGATATTGAAAAGAACCGGCAGGATGGTTATATGAATGCGATGCTGACGCTGGAAGATGGAGGCGTGGTCGATAATGATCTGCGCAATCTCGATGCCTATTATGAGCATGGTGTCAGAATGATCACTTTGACCTGGAATTATCCCAATGGCATCGGCTATCCGAATTTCGTTTATGAGAAAGACAGCTATGGAGATATCTTACACTCCACCAATGATCGGGATGGTCTTACCGAATTCGGTATTGAGTATGTAAAAAGAATGGAAGAACTCGGGATCATCGTTGATGTCTCTCATCTGTCGGATAAAGGTTTCTATGATGTACTTAAATATACAAGCAAGCCATTTGTCGCTTCTCATTCTTCGGCCAGGGCAATATGTTCAGTTGCAAGAAACCTGAGCGATGAGATGATCGTAAAATTATCGCAAAGAGGTGGGGTGACCGGTATCAATTACTGTTCAGCTTTCATTCATGAACATGATGACAATCTGACAAAGATCGAAGGGATCGTCGAACACATCAGGCACATCGTCAAGATTGGCGGCATTGACTGTGTAGGACTTGGTTCAGATTTTGATGGCATCGGCAGTACACTTGAGTTCAAGGACTGTTCAGGGATGCCGCTACTATACGAAGCGCTAAAGCCATACTTTAATGAAGAAGAGATTGAAAAGATCTTCTATAAGAATGTCTTGCGTGTCTATAAGGAAAACCTGA
>JAEEGL011661956.1_pt1 | contig 13205 bp, 12 predicted proteins | sample 9134231 | NCBI WGS metagenome assembly JAEEGL01 (sample SAMN16246548, study PRJNA631951) | gut metagenome | biome: gut microbiome; feature: rumen; material: fiber-attached | host: Bos | place: Iran: Karaj | collected 2018-10
CCTGAAACATGGTCAACCGATGGTTTTCGGCGAGAATAACGAGTTTGGTCTTATGCAAGACGGATTCGGCATCAAGGTTGTGAAACTTGGTGAAAACGGTATCACCGAAAAAGAGCTTTTGGTTCACGATGCACACTGCGAAGACAACACATTGCAGTTGAAACTTGCCTTGATGGAAGGTCCCGACTTCCCTATCGCACTTGGCGTAATCCGCGATGTGGAAGCTCCGACTTACAACGATGCCGTTGAAGCACAAATAGCAGAAGTTTCGGAAAAGAAAAAATATCACAACTTCCAAGAATTGTTGATGACCAACGATACGTGGGAAGTGAAATAATTTCTTAGGAATTATATAAAAAAGACCTCTATTCGTTATGAGTAGAGGCTTTTTTATTGTTGTATTATAAAAAATTTTCCTACGCTAATACCGAATTATTACTGGATCAGGGTATCTTTTCACGTAAAATTCTTGGTTTCCCAAACTGATCATATTTGGCGGTGTTTTCTTATTCTCATTTTTTACGACTAAGACCGTATCACTATTTAATACTTGGTAACGAATTTTATCTATTTCAAATGTTAGTTCTGCTTCATGAATATCCACACTTTCAGGAAAATCTATATATGAGACTGAATCACAATCTTTAAAAGCACCTAATCCCACTTCTACATTTTTGCTCAAAATGATTACTGTATCAAGCATACTAAATTCAAATGCCCAATTTCCTATTCTTTTCACGTTTTCAGGTATGATTATAGAGCGTAACCGACATGCTTTGAAGGCGGATGCCCCTATTTTCTCCACAGATGAAGGAAGATTCACAGAACTAAAACGACAACGTTTAAAAGCATGAGAACCTATTTCTTTTACCCCGTCGGGTATGACAACAGATTTTATATCAATATCATAACGATTAAATGCATAATCACCAATGGCAACGATAGAATAATCCTTGTTCCTATACCTAACAGTAGAAGGAATCACGACATCAACAACAGTATCCTTATACCGTTCTATCATGGCTTCATGGTCGTTTAGGATTCTATAATTGTATTTTTCTCTTATGAGTGATACAATTTTATATTTTTTGCCACCACACGTAACAGAGGCAGGAACAGTTGTCAAAGGTAAATATTTCACATCTTTACCTTTGATAGAGCGAATAGCGACTTCACCTCCTTTAACTAATTGATAATGAACGCCATCCTTATCAAAACTCAATTCCAGTTCTCTGCAATCGGCCTGTGGTGGAATGACCACTGACGGTGGCTTTTCGCAATCAATGGCATCAATCTCCAATTGAAAAAGTCGATTTTTTAAAATTTTCGTTACTGCATATTTTTTACCACAAATGGTAACAGAAGGTAAAATTTCATTAAAATCTTCCAAACCACCACCTATACGAAGTGCACGAGAAACTACCGACACCGTAGTATCGCTCTCTATGCGATAAACCAAACCACTTTTAACGATAGGCAGTCCACAAATATTCGTTCCTTCGGGAACGCTTAACCATCGAATTTGAGAATCTCACCAAAATGCCAATTCATCAATCTCAATATTTTTATTTTCAATGATTAAAGAATCAATATAAAGACATTCTGCAAATGCAAACTTCCCTATTTTAGTAACATTGGCAGGAATTGTAATCGATCGCATTGAAATACAGTGGTGAAACACCCGTGGTTTAATTTCCGTAAGTCCATTTGGAATTGAGGTTCTCAAATGAAAACAACTACCAAAAGCCTGCTCACCTATATCAACAACACCATTAGGTATTTCCGTTTCCAATTCGTTACAATAAAAAAAGGCATCTCTCCCAATAGTTTTCAAACTATCGGATAGTTTCACATATTGTAAGTTTTGACAAAATTCAAATGCACTGTTTTCTATTGATTGTACAGTGTTGGGAATTTTTAACGAAGTGATTTTATAATTTTTTCTAAAAGCTTCGCAACAAATTTCCACCACAGGAAGAACTTTGCCATCAATAGTCACAGAATCCAAAATTACAACATCGCCTTCCGCATTCTCGCCATCCGCAACAACAGCACTGTTGTCCACCTTAACATACCTGACATTGTCAACAGAAACAGAAACAGCAAACACCAATGAGGCATTCAAAACGCACCAGAACAAAAGCAGTATTTTTTTATTCAAATTCATAAACTGTTAAAAACGAATCATTGGTTCCATAGCACGAAATTTATCATATTCCTTGGGGGAAAGAGTAATTATATTATATTGTTTGCCGTCAAATGTAACAGTTTTCGGCGTTTTTGTAGAATTTACATTCGAAAATATCGCAACTTCCTTACTATTTAGCACACGATAGCGTTTGTCATCTATTACCAAATATAATCCAGAATATTGAAAACTTACATTATCTGGAATTTCAAGAGATTGTAAAGGACAACAGTCATGAAAAGCATTATACCCTATCTCAGTCACACTTTCTGGTATGTTAATTGACTCAAAATTACCACAATTATAAAATGCGTTTACACCGATTTTTGTCACACCATTCGGTATCTGTAGGCAATATTTGTTTTCAAAAGCACTATAAAATGCCCCCTCACTGATTTCTGTTATAGAAGCAGGGATAGTAATCTGTTCGAGAATCCGACAATTGGCAAAAGCATATGCGCCAATTTTCGTCACGCTATTCGGTATAGAAATTCTCCTCATATTAGAACATCCAGAAAAAGTATATTCGTCAATTTCTGTTATAGAATCTGGTAAAACAACCTCAGTTAGTTTTTTACAATTGTCGAAAGCGCTTCTGCCAATTTTCGTCACACTATTGGGAATCTGTATAGTTTCCAGAGCGGACATATGAAACGCAATTTTTTTAATTATTTTCACACTATTAGGAATCTCGACAGACTTAATCGGACTTCCAACAAATGCACCTTCCATTATTCCTACTACTGAATAAACTTTATTACAATAAGTAATCGAACTTGGAATCACACTTTTTTTGATGGTATCATTATTGTCATACTTCCACAGCTCAACCTCAACTTCGTGGTCGCCAACGATTCTATATACGAAATCTTTCTTTATTATAGACATTACTTTATATGTATTGCCACAAGTAATTGAAACAGGTAGTTCCCTTTCATCCATAACCTCCGCATAACGCTTAGCGACAACGACTTCACGTCCATTTATCAATTCATACCTAATACCATCGTCCATAAAACCTATACCAACATGATTACAATCAATGTTTTCGGGAAGAACTATTGATTTTATACTATTGTCAGAATTCCAGCCTGTACGCCCAGTGAATGTTATTCTTTCTATAGGAGCACACACCAATATAGAATCAAACTTACGTACAAATACGTCGCTTTTTATTTCTGTAACCCTATATATTTTGCCACAGGTTACAGTAGAATATATTTTTAAACTCTTGATTTTCATCTCTGTTTCACAAACAGAGACCTCCGTACCATTCAGTAACATATAAATCACCCCGTCTTTTACAAAAAATAATTCTGCCTTTTGACAGTTAAGCGTATCGGGGACAAACAGCGATGATATTCGACATCCACGAAAGGCACCTTCGCCAATCTCTTTCATACTGTTGGGCAACGTCACCGCCACAAGGGAAGAAGATTCGAATGCATTTGCCCCTATTTTTTCCACTCCTTCGTCTATGCAAACTGAAGTTATCTTGCTATCAAACTTGAAAGCCCCTTGACAAATTTCCACCACAGAATATTGTTTTCCACAAAACTCTATGATTGAGGGGATGTTTATTGCTCTTTCATATTCTTTTTCCCTGATATCTCGCCCTGCAACCGACAGTGTTGAATCGCTTAGAATGTTATAATATATCCCGTCATAGAAAAAAGACAATCCGCATAAACTCCTCATTCCTTTCGCAGATCCATAAAAATTTACAATTGGATTCTTTTCAAATGCTGAAGCAGCAATCACAATATCTTTATTCTTAATAGTCAATGATTGCAAGTTTATACATTCAAAAAAGGCAGATTCCTTCACACTATCTATGTTCATAGGAATAGTAAGTGATTTCAGTCCCCAGCAATCTATAAACGTATATGGTTCTATCTTCGTAATACCACAAGGAATTGTAATGTCTTCGAGGTTATAACAATATGAGAACGCTCCTTTCCCTATTTCCGTTACACTACTGGGAATTATCATTTTTTTTAGCTTAACACACTTCTCGAAAGCTGCATCTCCAATTTTTTCAAGCTGCTGGGAATTATCAGTCCAAAGAACCTCGGACAAATGACGGCAACAAGAAAACGCCCCTGTATCTATTGATTTTACAGTAGAAGGAATAACAACGTAGGTCATTTTTGAACGAGCAAATGCCAAACGTCCTATTTTTACAACAGTTAACTGTTTACCTTTAATTTTCACATACGAGCTAATCCTTACCAGACTGTCCTCAAAGTCCGAAATTCCCTTTAATACATAGGCTTCTTTTGAATTTAAAGTAGAATATTCTATACCATCAATAATAACACTATCAGCAAACACCAATGAGGCATTCAAAACGCACCAGAACAAAAGCAGTATTTTTTTATTCAAATTCATTTAAACCAAATATGCGTAAAAATACAAAATTGTTGGATTGATTTTTATTTCACTTTGAAAATACATAGTTCTACATCAAAACTTGGGAAGTGAAATAATTTCTTAGGAATTATATGAAAAAGCCTCTATTCGTTTTGAGTAGGGGCTTTTTTATTACAGATAACAACATTCTCCCGTGCCTTGAAATTCTATATATCGGGATTTTGAACTTTTAAATATTTTTATGAAATTTGCGAGAAACAAATTCTATTTAATATGAAAATTTTAGTCCTAAACTGCGGTAGTTCGTCAATCAAATACCAACTGTTGGAAATGCCACAGGAAAATGTGGTCGCTTCGGGTATTGTGGAACGTATCGGCGAAAAAGTAAGCACGTTGAAAATTGAAATCGACGGTAAAAAAGAAGTTTTTGAAGAACCAGTTGACAATCACGAAGTTGGCGTGGAAAAAGTAATTTCTCTCCTACTTGCTCCTGAACGTAACATTATCCAAGACAAGAACGATATTGTTGCCGTTGGACACCGTATCGTCCACGGTGGCGAATACTTCAACAAAAGTGAACTGCTCACTCCTGACGCAATTCAAAAAATAGCAGAATGCAATAATTTTGCACCGCTTCATAATCCTGCAAACCTAAAAGGTATAAAAGCCGCACAGGCAGCGTTGCCAAAGGCTGTTCACTGTGGCACGTTCGACACGGCGTTCCACCAGACAATGGAACCTGTTGCATTTATGTACGGTCTGCCCTACAAATACTACGAAAACAACAAAATCCGCCGTTACGGATTCCACGGCTCAAGCCACCGCTATGTTTCTCAAGAGGCGGCAAAAATGCTTGGCAAACCATACGACAACTGCAAGACAATCGTGTGCCACTTGGGTAATGGTTCGTCAATCACGGCCGTTGTCAACGGAAAATCTGTTGATACGTCAATGGGCTTTACTCCTCTCGAAGGCGTGATAATGGGTACTCGTGCGGGAAACGTCGACATGGGTGCCGCATTCCAGTTGATGCGTCAGGAAGGTTTGTCTATCGACGAAATGGACAACATTGTAAACAAACAAAGCGGTCTGAAAGGCATTGCAGGCGTTTCCGACATGCGTGACTTGCAATCTATGGCGCAAAACGGCGACAAGAAAGCAAAACTTGCAAAAGACATGCTTACGTTGAGCATCAAGAAATACGTAGGTGCGTATCTTGCCGAAATCGGAGGTGCCGACTGTATTGCGTTTGCCGGCGGAATCGGTGAACACGACGGTGACGTGCGTAAAAACGTGCTTTCTGGTTTGGAATGTTTCGGCATTGAACTCGACGAAGCCGCTAACAGCAAACAAGGCGACAGTTGGGTTATTTCAAAACCATCATCGAAAATCAAGGTTTTGGTCGTTCAAACCAACGAGGAAATCGTGATTGCACGCGATACGTTTGCTATTGTAAACGAGAAATAAAAATCTTCCGAAAGGTTGTAATTGTTGTAGAGACGCGATTAATCGTGTCTCTACTTTTTTCTACCATTTATAATTTTTGAATTTCGGCATATACAAAATCTGCCAATGACTTGACATATTCTTCCGAAAACGAAAATTCAATTCCAGCAGCTTTGTAGATTTCAGGGATTGGTTTTGTGTAACCTAACTTCATGAAAGCCTCGTAGTTATCGAGAGCCACTTCAGGTTTTTCTTTATATTGTTTCCACATGGCAATTGCTCCTAATTGAGCAAAACCATATTCAATGTAATAGAACGGGACTTCGTAAATATGCAGTTGTTTCTGCCATGTACAACGACGAATTTGTTCAAGTCCACTCCAATCTACTCCATTTTCCGATTCAAATTCTTTTACAATTCTCAACCATTGATTTTCGCGCTCATCCGCCGTATGAGTCGGATTTTCATAAAGCCAGTGTTGGAATTTGTCAACTATTGCAATCCACGGCAAAACACTCAAAACACTTTCCAATTGGCTCTTTTTTGCACGTTTAAGGTCATTTTCGTTCGGGAAAAATACGTGCCAATGTTCCATGGAAATCAATTCCATGCTCATAGAAGCAAGTTCTGCCACTTCCGACGGTAAATCTTTAAATTCAACCAAAGGTAAATCTGCTGAAATAATAGAATGAATTGCATGACCGCCTTCGTGGACAAGTGTTTCAACATCGTGCAAACTACCTGCAGCATTCATGAAAATAAACGGCACATTGCTTTCATACAACGGATTGTTGTAACCGCCAGGAGCCTTTCCTACTCTCGATTCCAAATCCCAATAACCGTTATCGGACAATTTTTTCAAACATTGACCATAATATGGCCGTATTTCCGTAAAACATTCAATTGTTTTTGCGACAAAGTCATCGGTATTTTTAAACGGTTTTAGCGGAGCCAATTGGTCTGGGTCTACTTCCGTATCCCACGGCCGAAGCGAACTCAATTGCAACTTCTGCTTCCTAACATTATTCAATTCCGAAAGTATCGGCGGAATCGTCTTTTGTATGGCAGAATGGAACGAAAAACAATCGTCTTTGGTATAATCGAACCGACAAAGACTTTTGAATTTGTAATCTCTAAAATTCTCAAAACCAGCATTTAACGCAACCTTATGCCTCAGTGCAATCATTTTGCTCAAACTATCGTTTAAAGCAATTCTATCTTTGAGTCTTCGATCTTGAATGAGTCGATAGACGGTTTCACGTACATTTCGGTCTGTTTTTTTCAAATATACCGAAGCCTGCTGCATTGTGAGAGTTTTACCCTCATACTCTACCGTCATTTGCGACGTAATGTTGCCATAGTCCTGCTCCATTGTCTGCAATTCGGCAATTAATGGTACATTTTCCTCTCGGAACAATGCCTCACGTTGCCTCAAAGCACGTTTCATAATGAGATAATCGCCGTCAAGATTTTGGAAATATGGATTTTCCAAACATTTTTTATCAAGAACGTTGGAATATTTCGAGATTTCTGGGTCGATTTCCGTCACAAACGTGTTGAAAGATTCACGCAAAGAGTCATTGGTCGTGTCGCACGTCATTTTTATATATCGCCACGACATCTCTTCGCTCAATACAGCCTCCAATTCGCTACGGAACGCAAGAAAATTCTTCATTGCCGTTTCCGTATCAATGTTGAACGAAACCAATTGGTCAAAATACGGCTTCACATCTTCCCACGACTGGATTTGTAAATCGGGAGAGACAAATTTTCGTTTTTGCTTCGCTTCGAGAAGTAAACTATTCATTTTTCTTTTTAGTTGTTTTTTTCTCCGTTTTCTTTACGTTTTTTTCTTTATTCTCAGAATCTGTTTTTTCTGCTTTCGTTTTCGTCGTTTTTTTCGGCGTTTCTACCTCTTGCTTTTCTTCTGCTGGCTTTTCTTCCTCGAAATTCAACATTTTCTGTTCCCAAAGAATATTGTACCAATTCAACACTTTTTTCATATCCGAAACATACACACGATCTTTGTCGTATGCAGGCAGAATATCTTCGAAATATTCTTTGATGTCGTCGTTTGTTGATTTAGCCGAAACCGAAGTTTTCCCTTTGTTTTCCATCTTGTAGATTTTTTCAAATATCTGAGCAAGAGGAACTTCCTCGTCTTCCGTGTAAATTGCGATGTCTTCGAGTGCACTTACTTTTGACGAAAAATACACCGGCATTTTTTTGTGTGTTTCCAAAGATTCTACAATGATACTTTTGGAAGACTGGGCAACAAATTTAAACAAGCCAGAATGCCCCGAAATTGATAGAATGTCTTTTAACATAGTTTTGAATTTTAATTGATATTTCGTTGTTTTTTGATTCGTTCGTATGCCTCGTTAACTTTTTTGAATTTTTCCGTCGCCGATTTTTGTACATCTTCTCCAAGGTGACTTACTTTATCGGGATGGTATTTTACAGCCATTTTCTTATATGCTTTTTTAACTTCTTCGTCTGTTGCCGACGGGCTGATTTCCAATATCTTATACGCGCTATCTAAATCATCGTAGAAAGTCGATTTAATTGATTGTGCGTCGGCGGAAGAAATGCCTAAAAAGTTTGCAATCCGCTCTATTAGAGACAATTCCGAGTTATTTATATTTCCGTCGCTTTTGGCAATCTGATACAGTAAATGTAACAGTTCCAGTCTCGATGCGTACTGCATGTTCTTTTTAATTTCCATGCAGACCTGTTGGACAGGAATATCTTTTTGAATAATATCGCGTAAGGCATGGAGCATCTGCGTCGCCTTAGCTTCGCCGAACGCACTGAGCAGGTAATGTTTTACATAATCGAGTTCTGCTTTTTTAACCACGCCGTCGGCTTTCATCACCGCGGCAATCAGGACAAGCAACGAACTGTAGAAATCGGATTGAGAAGCCCGTTGTACACGGTAATAGTCTTCGGTTGCAGAATTAACATGCGTGACCTCAATATTATCGAACAGCGAACCAATGGCACCGCCAATCAATGCTCCAATGATTCCACCAGTGGCGAATCCAATCCCAGCCCCTATCCATTTACCTAATCCCATTTACGACTGTAGAATTTTTTTATACACCGTCATTACTTGATTTATGACAAAGGTATTATTATTTTCTATAATAAAGTCTGCTTCGTGCAATGCTTTTTGCACAAAAGGCTGATTTTCCATTTTCTTTTTTATGAATTCGACGTCTCCACCATCACGTTGCAACACACGTTGTACTCTTAATTTATCGTCTGCCGTTACACAAATTGACAGATTAAAGTTCTTGTATAAACCTGATTCATAAAGCAATGCGGTTTCCATTATAGTAAACGGAACAGATAAGCGGTCGCTCCATTGTTTGTAATCTTCCCACACGGCTGGATGAACGACAGAATTTACCTTTTCGAGCAGTATATTGTCAGAAAATATGGCCTTCCGCATCACGTCTTTTTGAAATTTGCCATTGAAATACAACTCCTCTCCTATAATTTTCTTCAATGCAGAGACGATGTTTTCATCGTATTTCATCAATTGTTTTGCATGACTGTCGCTGTCATACACGGGAACGCCCAAACAAGAAAATATTTTTGAAACGACGCTTTTTCCACTTCCAATGCCACCTGTCAATGCTACATACTTCATTCTTCGGTATAGTTTGTTATTATCGCATCATTCACAGGTTCTTGGTGTACAATGTGAACAAATTCCGGTTGTCTGACAATTTCCACGGGAACAAGCCCTTTCTCCGACATCTTTTCAAAATCGGCAATTGCCTCAAAATCAGAAGGATTGTATGCCTGAACTTTACTTATGCCTATGATGAACGTCAGCGTAACTTTATCATTCATAAGGTCTACTGCTATGTCGGGTGCATTCATCAGTTTGATTGGCACCGCAATTGTCTGCTCCGTGAACTTCTCCACTATCCCTGAGATACAGACTGAATCTGCGCTCAAACGGAGGTTGTCGATTGTCCGAATTGGTACGGACAATTTGAATGATTCTTTCAATTTCTTCAATTCAACTGTTTCGGCGAAAACCTTTGTTATCGTGTCTGTCATGACTTTCGAGCCATATACATAAATTGAATCAGGCGTTATAGAAACTTCTCCGTCCAATGCGTATTGCTGTTCAAAGCTCAAGGAAATGTCAGTCTTTACAGGCACTTTTTTGGCATTGATTTTCTCAAAGTAGAATGAAATATCGTCAGGATAAACGTCGAGAACTTTCAGATTTTCATTCAATACGTTCATAATGCGATGATCTTTTGTTGATAGTTTCGAAATGTTTGAACCTTCAATTTCCGTCACATCGAGTGTCACAGTTTCGTCGTCGAACAAGTAATGACTGAGAATTCCCCAGCCTGTGCCTTCTACCGAAACACGCAGTGTCGATGGCACTTCAGAAATCAATGCTAACGACTTTGGAACATTTTCGTACGCAACATTCAATGTAATTTCTTCCTCATAAGACTTTCCCATTTCGCGCGTAAACCACAAAATTGCCGAAATCGCAAGACAGAGAAAGAACGGCACATATCGTTTTATGCCTTTTCGTATGGCACTTTTTGATTGTATTGATTCATTTTCTTTCATGGTGTAAAAATAAAAAAGGTTGACGAAATACCTATCATCAACCTTTTAATTTATTTACGAACAATATTATTTTGCTTGTTCGTTCAATGCAGCCTGGTCTTTCAACAATGCGTTTTTGCTGATTTTCACAACAACGTCACGTGCGATTTCAAGCATGACAGTACCGTCACCTTTGATGTCTACAACTTTTCCACTGATGCCGCCGATAGTTACGACAGAATCGCCTTTTTGTAAACCTTCACGGAACTTTTGTTCCTCTTTCTGACGTTTCATTTGTGGACGAATCATAAAAATGAAGAAAATCACCATAATTCCGACCAACAACAATAAACTACCCATTCCGTTTGCTTGAGCCGGGTCGGCTGCTTGTAAAAATACTTGTAACATAATTTTAAATTTATCCGTTAGTTTTCCGCAAAAATAGATATTTAGATTTTAAATCCTCGCTTTTATAGACCAAATGAGTAAAAAAATCTTTATTCTGCAACAACTTGTGCCGAAAACTGAAGAATGTTCCGTGTGGGACTTGTGTTCGAGTACACGGCAACTTGCTTCGTCTTATTTCCAAGCGACTGATGCTGCGTATCGAAACGTACCTTAATTTTCCCCTTTTCACCTGGTTTGACAGGTTCTTTCGTCCATTCTGGCGTGGTACAACCACACGAAGGGTCAACTTCTTCTATTATCAAATCTATATTTCCTGTATTCGTGAAAAAATAGCTATGTTCCACTATCTCACCCTTGACAACCTGTCCGAAAGAATAAGCCTTGCTTTCGAACTCAATACTCGTTATTGTGTCGGTCAAGGTCTGCTTGTTTTCCGTTGATTGAGTATTGCAAGCCGCACAACATAAAGTTACGCTACAAATAAATAAAATTACCTTTCTCATTATTTTGTAATTAAACCACGTCCGACTTTTTGAATTTTCCCTTCTTTTTTGAGGTCTTCAATCACTTTATATAAGATTCCGTTGATGAACGAACCACTGTTTTCGGTGCTGTACCATTTTGCAATTTCAATGTATTCGTTCAAAGAAACTGGGATTGGAATTTCTTTATACGCAATAATTTCAGTTACTGCGAGTTGCATGATGATTATATCCATTTCGGCAACACGCTCCTGAATCCAGTTTTTGAGATTCTTGTCGATGTATGGATTTATTTCGTCCCACATATTTACAGCTTTCACAAACAAATTGAACCCAAAATCGTGCGTTTCTGCATCACCGAACATTGGAAGTATGTCTCCTCCATATTCCGATGATTCCGAAAACCATTTCACCGTCTTCTCCACCATTGAAACCACGTTGTCGGCATCGTCGTTCATGAAAATAGACGATTCTTCGAATGAATCAAACAACGATTCTGTTTCGGCAACGACATTGAGCAGCAGCGTGCGGACAAAGTTTTTGTCTGCCTGATAAGAATCGTCCGATTTGATATATACATCGTAAAATTCAGATTCAATAATGTTCTTATATATTTCCTTTACCGAGGTTTTGTAATTTTCCAACGAAAGTTTTTCGTTTGTAACGGCTGACTGTAAATCGGGATTGTCTGCCAACTGAGCCAAAACACGGTTGTTTGCAAAACGTTCGAGTCGTTTCCACGCTTCTTCGTCTTTTATCTGCCGTTCCTGAATCTGTGTTATGCGGAGATTGGCGTAGTCACGCAGTTCGGCAAGCAAAAGCAGAATAACGAGATATTGTTCGTATGATTTTTTCATACTCATTTCCAACTCCTTCGTGAAAACTTTCATGTCGGGATTTTCCGTCTTTCTATACGCGTAAAGCGTCTGCAAGACTTTGATACGAATCAAATGTCTGCCAATCATGCTAATCTTGCGTTCTTTCAGCTCCATAATTCAATGTCCAATTGTTGAGGCAAAAATAGTATTAAAATTATGAATTAAGAATTAAAAACGAAGAATTTGTTGGAAATTCACATTTCTATCAAAGTTTTCAACAAAACAATAATTTTCTGTTTTTTCAGTTTCACTGATTGATTTGATTTTGTAATTTCGGTCGATTTTTGAAAAGATATTAAAACACACAGATATGAACGAAAATTCAGCGATAAACAACAGTTCCCACATTGATATTATGGAACTGAACAACCGAATCCAGCAGGAAAGTGCCTTTGTTGATTTGGTTTCGCACGAGATGCAGAAAGTGATTGTCGGTCAGAAAGACCTGATTGAAGGTCTGCTGATTGGTCTGCTTTCAAACGGAAACATTTTGCTTGAAGGTGTTCCTGGATTAGCAAAAACATTGGCAATCAACACGTTGGCAAAAACCATCAACGCATCGTTCAGCCGTATCCAGTTTACCCCCGACTTGTTGCCCGCCGATTTGCTGGGAACAATGATTTATAGTCAGAAAAACGAGGATTTCGTGGTAAAGAAAGGTCCTATTTTCGCGAACTTCATCCTTGCCGATGAAATAAACCGTGCCCCGTCGAAAGTGCAGAGTGCCTTGCTCGAAGCAATGCAGGAACGTCAGGTTACCATTGGGCCGAACACCTACAAATTGGAAGAACCGTTCCTTGTAATGGCAACGCAAAACCCTATAGAACAAGAAGGTACGTATCC
>JAEEGL016478733.1_pt1 | contig 13205 bp, 10 predicted proteins | sample 9134231 | NCBI WGS metagenome assembly JAEEGL01 (sample SAMN16246548, study PRJNA631951) | gut metagenome | biome: gut microbiome; feature: rumen; material: fiber-attached | host: Bos | place: Iran: Karaj | collected 2018-10
CAACTGCTTCGAGATAGTCCACTCTCTCATGAGGCAGTTCGGTCCCGAGAACTGGACCCTCTACAAGGGACGCCATCTCTGGTCCTTCGTTGACAATCACGACGTAACAAGAGCCGCTACCATTGTGGCCAATGAAAGACATCTTCCCCTTATGTACGGATTCATCTTCGGAATGCCCGGTATCCCCATGGTCTACTATGGCAGTGAGTGGGGCGAGAAGGCCGACAAGAAGGAAGGGGATCCCGCTTTAAGGAAATGCTTCGACGCTCCTCAGTGGAACGAACTGACGGACCTTATCGCTGCCATGGCAGAGGCCAAAAAGGGGTCTGAAGCGTTAAACTACGGCGACTTCAAGTCCATAGTCCTTACCAACAGACAGTGCATCTTCCAGAGATGCTCCGAGCACGAAAGAGTCCTGGTAGCCATAAACATCGACGAGAACGAATATACGGCACATTTCGATGCAGGATGCGGCAAGGCAGTGGATCTTATCACCGGAAAAGACTTCGATTTCGGCGGTGGAACCAGGCTGGAGCCCTACAGTGTGAAGTTCCTGAAGTGCGAGAGGTAATTCTCCCGCCCCACCCGGGCCGGCTTCCGGCCGAAAACAAAAAACAAGCTGATAGGAAATCCCTTCGGAGAAATCCGGAGGGATTTTTTTATGTCCGGAAAAAATCCGGCTTCGAAATTCGCCCGATAAGGGGCGTTTTGACCTTCAGGGCATATTTGTCGGTGAGGCGGATTTAGGGGCTTTACGGGGCACCATAGAAATGACCGATAATTCAATATTTTAATCCGTTATTAAAAAAATATTCTGTAAAAATTTATGTTAACCCGATAAATGCTGGAAGTACCTGTTACCATAAATCCCAAACGCATTTTCTGATTGTTACAAGTCATTTCAGGTGTCACGAAATTTCACTTTCAAAATATCGGACGATATATGACGACACATTCACTAATCACCCTGTCATTTAACCGTGTCATATGCGATATCCGAATAGGCTTTCCACAGTTTCCACCGAGTTATCCACATCAAGATATGACATCAGTTCCGCAAGAAATCCGGTGTCATTTTGATAGATAATGAATGCTATAATTTCACGATCGGAGTACATAAAAATTTTAAATAACGGATTCGAGTTAACGCAAATAACGGGGTCCATTAAAATTTATGTCAACTAAACGTAAGCCAAAACCACTTAATTACTTAACGATACCCACTAAAAACCGACAGGTTCGTCAAATAACGCCAATGTCGTCATAAAATCAGCCCAAATCCCGACAAATCCCATAAATACGTCATTTCAAAAAGCACCCCCTCTAATTTGCCCGAGAAGGGCCTCAAAACGAAAAAGCCGATAAATTGGCCGTCTGAGGGTATCCGGGGCTTCTCGGGCAAATTTCAAAAATCGGCAAAAAAACAGGCTCACGGAAAAAATCCGTGAGCCAAAATGCCTCTCCTTGTAAAATCACTCGCTCTCTTCCCAGAACGAAGTCACATCCTCCCTTATATGTGCCAGATCGGTTATGCACACATTGGTCCACTCTCTGGGGAACAGCTTCTTATACCCGGAGGTCAGGAATCTCTTGTCCAGCAGCACCACGATGCCTCGGTCCATCTCCGTACGGATGACCCTGCCGGCTGCCTGGAGCACCTTGTTCATGCCCGGGTACATGTAGGAATATTCGTATCCCATATGATCCTCACCGTCGAAATACTCTCTGAGGATGTCATGCTCTAGATCCACTCCCGGAATTCCGGGGCCGACACAGATAACCCCAATGAGGGAGTCACCCTTAAGATCGATGCCCTCGGAGAAGATACCGCCCATGACACAGAACCCGATGAGGGAACCTGACGCAGCCCCGCTTCCCGAGAACATGGACAGGAAATCTTCCTTGTCCGCCTCAGTCATTCCCTCCTGCTGGAGCACGATCTCGTCTCCGGGCATCAAAAATGCATCAGCATAGATATCATAAACCTTGTACATGTAGGCATAGGATGGGAAGAACACCATATAATTCCCGCGTTTGGGCCTCACAGCCCTTGAAATATGGTCCGCCGTCCTGAAGAATTCATCCTCGGACCTGTCCTTATACCTGGTGGTCACATCATTTGCGATGAAGATCCCCCTTCTGGAAGGGTCGAAAACCGACTCAGCATATACTTCATAGTCCTCGTTGCCGCCTCCCAAAAGCCCCTTATAGTACCTTATGGGCAGCATGGTAGCGGAAAAAAGCACCGAAGAAATGCCCATATCCAGGCTTCTTTTTACCTTTCTTCCGGGATCCGTGCAAAACAGGATGACCTTGAATCCCTCTTCAGGGGACCAGGTGTCATATATGACATAGTCATCCCCCATATCCTCGAAAACAGTGAGGAAATCCGTGATATCGAAGAAAAGATCCAGGAGCTTGTCCTTAAGATCCTGCCCGATCTTGCCCGGTTTCTCCCTTTCCTCCATATAGTCGGAAACAGCGGAATGGAGCCTCTCCATGGCCCTTACCAGGTCCTCGATGCCGGTCTCGAACTTATACCAGTCCTTATCAAAACCCGCGATGACCGTATCATCGCCGTACTCTTCCCGTATGCCCTTAAGCCTGTTCAGGACGGAGCTTATCCTGGAGGAGATCTTTTTATCATATTCTTTTTTCAAAAATGCACTGTCGATATTGCCCCCGATGGAAGCCTTGATGGTATTCTTAAGAGCTTTCAGGTCCTTCTCGGACACCGTAGCGGAGTACATTTCTCGTGCTCTTGACGGAAGATTATGAGCCTCATCCACAAGGAATATGAAATTCTCGGAGGAGCCGCTTTCAAAGAACCTCTTGAGCCTTGCGTGGGGATCAAAGAGGTAATTGTAATCACAGATTATGCCGTCGGCAAAAAGAGAGGCATCCAGGGACAGTTCGAAGGGACAGACCTTGTATTTTACCGCATATTCAAGGATCTTCTCCCTGGTATAAGTGGTACCTTCGCTGACCAGTGCAAAAAGTGCCTCGTTTATCCTGTCGAAATGGCCTTTGGCATACTTGCAGCCTAAGGGATTGCAGTCGCATTTTTCGAGAAAACAGATCTTTTCCTTGGCGGTAAGAGTCACGGTCTTAAAGGAAAGCCCTCTGTTTCTAAGGATCTCATAAGCTTCTTCCGGTGCCGTTCTGGTTATGGTCTTGGCAGTAAGGTAGAAGATCCTGTCGGCCTTCCCCTCTCCCAGAGCCTTTACGGAAGGGTACAGCACGGACATGGTCTTGCCGCATCCCGTGGGAGCCTCCAGGTAGAGTTTTTTCTTCTCCACTATGGTCTGGTAGACGGAAATGGCCAGTTTCTTCTGACCGGCTCTGTATTCGAAGGGAAAATCGCACTCCTTGATGGATGCAGTCCTTTTAAGCTTCCATTCGTACTCCAGATCCGCCCATTTCCTGTACTGACCCACCAGGTCGTCAAACCAGGTCTTTAGTTCTTCTTTTTCATAACAAAAATCAAAATTCCTGATGGTCTCATCGTCCAGGTTGGCATAGGTCATTCTTACGCCGATCTCCTTAAGACCCTCAGCCTCCGGCCTGGTTGCCAGCCAGATACAGGCATAGCATTTGGCCTGGGCCAGATGAACCGGCACAGGCTCTTTCATTTTCTCGATCTTCCTGTATGTTCCTTTTATCTCTTCGATGATGACTTCGGGGGATTCCCCGGCTTTTGAATAGATGCCGTCGGCACGGCCTTCGATCATAAGATCATATCTGTCTCCGGAGATCAGAAGATTTAAGGGAACCTCAGCTTCATATCCGATACCGCGTTGAGCCTGGAGCTTTTTATGTATCCTGGCTCCCGCCTGCATCACATCAACACCCGAGGGACCTGCCTCGGTATTGTCTATGTCGCCGCTCCTTAATATGAATTCAACCAGTCCTCTGACGGATATGGAGATCAGGCTGTTATCTGCCATCTTCTTCTCCATTCACATTTCCGGTCCGCCCTCCGGCAAAGACCCTGTCAGCCTTTTTGATCAGCTGATATATGGTTTTAAAACCAGGTGTTACTTTTAATCTTCCAAGTAAAAGATATGCTGCAAAGCTGCCGCACAGATCAATGATAACACCTGCTACAAATACGATGATCGCTGCAAAAACAGCAAATCCGAATACTCCGATAGCGGATGATATTTTATCGCTTCCAAGCCATTTTTCCCAGGCATATCTGAGGGAAAGATTCTCGTGAAGGAGGTAAACTCCCAGGGAATATTTACCCAAAAATTTGAATACTCTTCCGACCTTTTCTCCGGGCCTGAAACTCAAAAATGCTCCAAACAGTGCCACAGAGGTTACAAGCACAAGCACGTGATTATATGCATAACTCATGTTGAGGACGTAGGAAAAGGATCCTGTTTTGAGCCAGATATTTCTCAGGACCATAGCCTCCCCGAAGATCAGTGCAGCTCCGGCAACATAGCATATAACACCTGTTATTGCACTCTTGACACTGCTTCCGGTGCCCTTTCCCGCCTTTCCGTACTCCGTATATCTCTTGATATAAACAGCCACGAAGAACAGGATGATGTACCACATGGCATCCATTCCCCCGGCGTCTCCGGTGAGCTGTGCAGGCACCACCGTCTTGATCACAACATGGAAGAATATCAGTCCCCCAAGAAGAAGTTTTATCTGCTCCTTACTCATGGCCCTTGCAGCGATACCAAGAACCGGTACCAGCAAGTAGAAAAATACATAGGCTGTCATGAACCAGTAGGTGTTCATGGAGACAGGAAGAAGGAGTCTTAATTTGAAATATGTATCCACTGGTTCAGCGGGAAGCTTAAAGGCGATACCGATGAATCCCACAATAACGGAATAGAGCCAGATCTTTGCCACCAGGGAAAGAATCCTGCTGAGCTTAAAATCCGAATCGCTGAGAAGGTATCCGCTCATAAGCATGTAGAGGTTCACCGCCACGATGCAAAGAGCTTCAAGGAACCAGGCTGCGTAATCTTTTCCCGTAAAGGGATCCCCGGAAGAAAGGGAGGTCAGCACCCCGCCCTTATCCAGGTAATGTAAGATCACCACCATCAGCATGGCAATGCATCTGAGCATGTCCAATCCGTAATTGCGTGTGTTATTTTTGGCTGTATTATTGGATTTTCCCATTATCTGTACACCATAAACAATGTGTCGCTGTACACCAGGACATAGTTCTCTTTTTCCAGGAAGTCATAGACAAGCTTCCACTTTTCCTCGTCGGAATTCCTTGAAGCATTGTCGGTCACGCTTAAAATAACAATCGGTTTTTCGTAGAATCTTCCGACTTCCACGCCTCTCTCCGAGTCATCAACCCGGACCATTATACTGTCGAGCTGCTCACTCATCTTCTCTGCGGTATAGCTGTCAAGATCCGGCCATGGATTAAAGGCGGGTTCCATCTGAAGGTAAAAAGGAAGTCCCGGCAGTTCTCCGAAGACAAAAAGCTCTCTGTCCTTAAGTTCCGCCTCCTCAAGGTAGGCATTCACTCCTGAAATGCATTCAGCCTTCTCGGCACTCATTCTTATGCTCTCCAGAACGGGAAGGTCCGTTTTTGCCACTCGTTCATCGGATGCCCCGCTGTCGCCCTCGGCAAAGGCAAAATTCATACCGAAAAGGGTGCTCTGGAACATGAAGAACAGGATCACGGCAACCAGCACGCATTTAAGTCCGTAGAGCCAGGGAGCCTTGAGGTTCTTTATAAGTCCGGCCACTGTCATGAACATGAAGGGAAGCCAGATAAAGCTGTTGTTGTAGGCGCTGTAATTGCCGTTATTGCCTCCGATGGCAGAGATCAGCAGGCAGTATACGGATAATACAGCCACAAGTCTCATGGAAGCCGTCAGTCTTCTGTCCGCAAAGCAGATAAGACCGGCAGCAAGGGCAATGAAGGTCATTATCCCCGCAAGGGAAAATACGCTCCAGTAAGTGGTATACAAATAGGTCACAAACTGTCTGAGGATCAGGAAAGCCACAGCGTCCACGGAAAGCATTATCCCAAGGACCTTTACCAGCACGATGAGGACCTTGAGGAGCTTTTCCTGGCGGTTTTCGGCCTCTTTTTTACCGTATCTTTCATTCAGGAAAAATGCAAGCCAGCACACAAGTCCGCCCAGAACCGCAAAGCACAGAAGCCTTATGATCCAGTAAAGTTGATCGGTGTAGGACTTGACCAGTTTTACCAGCATTTCCATAGTTCCGTACCCTGCAGCGTTGCCCGGGATGTCAAAGAGCTGGCCTATGCCTTCAAGATAGGCACTAAAGCCGTACCTTAAACCCAGATATACGAAGAATATAAGGAAACTCACCACATATCCCGTCACAAACCAGATGCTTCTGGTAACGGTCTTTCCCAGTGTATCGATCCTGGAGGGCACTTTTACTCCGTCGCTCTTATTCAGCGCTTCCCTGAATTCAAAGGCACCGTAAAGCCATACCGCAAGGAGAAGGGAAGCCTGGGGAAGGTTCGAGAACCTGACGAAGACCCCGAGACCGCACAGTCCGCCGGACAAAGCCACGGTAAGAGGCTCATTCTCGGTAAGTCCCCTGTAGAGGAGCAGCACCGAAAAGGTGATGATCAGGTAGGTAAGATAGTGATACAGGACCGTGGTGGGGGACCAGCACAGGGAAAGGGCCGCAAATTCCCCTAAGAAAGCTATCCAGCCCGGAACCTTAAGGGTCCTGGTGAAGAACAGGTAGGTAAAAAACGCCATAAGAGCGGGGACAAAGGCGGTATAGAAGTTCATGCCCCTGAGAGTATGGCCATAGGGAAGCATTGTCATGAGATGCCCGATGGCATTTGCAAGATAGGTGGAAAAGAGCCACATGGGATCCATGTGCTCCCTGCCCATGAATTCGAAATTGGACAGGTTATAACCTCCGTCCCACAGGTCCAGACCCTTGTGGATGTTCCTGAAGGGATACAGACAGAGGATAAGGATTGCAAGAGAATCCAGAAGATCACGGATTACGTTTTCGTGATCCCCGACAAAACCGATAATACTTTTTCTGATGCTTTTTTCTTCAGTATTATTCATTGGTTTTTGCGTCAGCGGTAAAAGCCAGTCCCTTCTTGTAGAGCAAAAATACGCATGTGGCAGTCAGGCCCAGGGACAGAGCCAGGATAACTGCCTGTGCGGGCAGATTCAGATAAATGTAGATGTAATTCATCACATAGGCGGTGATATTGCAGGCCATGTGGATAAGGACAGCGGTCTTAAAGGTGCCGGAAGCCTCGTAGGAATAGATCAAAAACAGGGATACAAGGAATCCGTAGGTGCCCTGGAGTCCGTTTCCGTGATAGATGGCAAATACAGCAGCGCACATTATCAGGGCGGACTTGGGATTATAGATCCTCTTAAGGCCGTTATACAGGATACCCCTGAACATCAGCTCCTCAGAAAATGGAGAAATGAGGCCGAAAACTATGATACCTATGGGAAATGAGCAGGCATACTGTCCCGCTGCCACTTCCGTATAATCGGAAAAATAGTTCGAAACGCCGCTCATGGCAACGCTCATGTTGAGAAATACCGCAAGTCCCGCTGCAGCTGCGCAGGTCAGGGGGTAAAAATATTTGGAAACCTCTTTTTTTACGGTGTATTTCTGATCGTACTCAAAAGCCTTGGCCTTTATCATGAGGCCCGCAAGTGCAAATGCTATACCGGTAACAATGACCTGCCAGTTTCCCGTAAGATCCAGGTTCTCTTCTTCGATGGTGCCGGATATCATGAAATTCCTGATATTTTCAGGCAGTGAGGGGGCCAGGACCAGGGTTGCCACGGTGGCTACGGTATCCACGCAGGCCCTGAATATGATATACATCAAAAAGAAGATGGCCAGTCTCAGTATCGTCTTGCCCGCCACGGATCTTGCCTGAGCGGCGCCGGATACATTTTTTTCAGAACGATCTGATCTCGTCTCCTTCATCATCGGTGTTCTCCAGAGAAATAATCTTTACGTCATATTCCACAGTGTCACTTGCCTTAACATGGCAGACATCGCCCACATGCTTGTGGAGAAGAGCTTTTCCCAGAGGGGATTCGTTGGTGATAAGGCCGTTTAATGAATCGGCACGGACGGTGGTTACGATCTTGTATGTCTCGGTGGATCCGTCATCGAATTCCACGGTCACGGTATTGTTGAGTCCGACCTCATCCTCGCTTGAGGAATCATCTATAATGGTGGCTGTTTTGATCATTCTCTCAAGATAGGCGATCCTGGAATTGTTCTGGCGGTTGAACTTCTTGGCCGCATAATATTCGAAATTCTCGGATCTGTCACCCTGAGCGGCAGCCTCTCTTACATCCTCAACAGCCTTGGGACGGACAACGAGCTTTCTGTACTCGATCTCCTCTTCCATCTTCTTGATGTCGGATTTAGTAAGTTTATCGTACATATCATTTCACCATTCCCAGGGCGATCAGCGATATCAGCACCTGGAGTATCATAAATCTGTTAACTACCTGTGTATTGGACCAGCCGCTCTTTTTTCTCAGATGATCATGAAGAGGGGTCCTGATATTTTTCATTATATTGACCTTGATGAGGCGGATCAGAGTTACCTTCAAAAGCCCGAGACCTCCGTCCAGAAGGATTATCAGTGCAAGGAACAGGTACATGACCGGCGAACCGGTGATAAGTACCTCGATGGCGATAAAAACTCCGATGGCTCTGGATCCCGCATCCCCCATAAGGAGTCTTGAAGGGGTGGAATTGTACCATAGGTACGCAAGGAGCACCATCACCATGAAGATAACGGAGGGAGTCATTTCGGTGGATTTTCCCATTCTGATGCCGAGAACATAGATGGAAACAATACTGACGATGGAAAGAGTTCCGCAGAGTCCGTCCACTCCGTCGCAGCAGTTGGTGACATTGATGCTGCCCCATACAAGGATCACGCCCAGGATCCCGAAAACCACGGGATTAAGGGTCACATCAACACCTATTATGGCAAAATGAATGGTCGTTCCGTTGTGAAAGATATAGACCAAAACGGTCATAAGCGAAACCGCCAGATCAAGTATGCCTTTTTTGAGTTCGCCCCAGGGCTTCCCGGATGCATCGTCAAGGAATCCCGTGATCATACAGAAAACTATGATCAGAAGATACAGCAGATTCTGAAAATTCATTATCCCGAAAAGGATCATGGTATAGGCATAGACCAGTATAAAGATGATCCCCGCGCCTCTGGGCTTGCCGATGGATTTGTTACCCTCAACGGCAAATTCCCTGCCCCCGTCTGTAGGCAGTATTTTTTCGAATACCCTGAGTCCGACGAATGTCATGATGAACCCGAGCAGTGCCCCCAGGATAACTATCGTATTCTGCATTTCCGGCTCTGTTACAAATTTGAGAAACATGATTAATCCTCTAAACAAAATTATGAAAAATTATACCATTTTTCCGCGAAAAAATCCATTTTCCGGATACCGGTACGACAAAAGCACCGACTCTTTCGAGCGGTGCTCATGCCGGGGAAATCCGAATTATGAAGGAAGATTTCGTTGTCACATTCTAAAGGGAGGAATTATGAAGGATACACCATCAGATACGCCTGGACCCCCACATCGTAAGCTGATTGTGTGATCCGAGAACTGTGAATACAACGGTAGTGACATCGAGATCATCAACAGTCATTTCCAGCGCCACGCCTTTGTAACTGTCACTTTCTTTATCATGTTCAGACTCTATGTTCAAAGTAATGAAGGCAGAGCCTTCCACCGTTTCCCAGGTACCGGTAAACGCTCCGGTGATGGTGCCGTCCTCGTTAAGGGTCACGGATTCGGGGAGCGCTGTTTCTTTGGATGCATAATCAATATCCAGCCTGTGAAGGATAAAGTCATATTCGCCTGCTATGGCACTTGCTCCGAGTCCGTTTTCAGGAAGCGTTTCTCCGCAGGTTCTGTAAGGAGCAGCCACAAGCCAGCCTTCCTCATTGAAAAACAGCTGATGGATCCTTACATAATGATATTCGGTGCCGTTGGTGGTCCTGGTGTGAAATACGATATAGGACTTCCCGTCATTATCCGTGAATGCGGAATTATGTCCCTGGGCTACAAGCCCTATGTCCGCGGTATTCCACTTATATGCACCGAAAAGTCTTTCCCCTGTGGGAAAATTATAATTCATGACATATGAATCAAAGAAAGGAGTATTCCCTCTTTTGTCCATATAAGGGCCTTCCGGAGCCTCGGACCTGAATACTCTTATATTGTAGCCGCCGTTTGATTCAAGCATTCCATAGGATATGAAGAGCCAGTAATATCCGTTCATATAGTGGATATATGAGCCCTCTCCGGTCACATATGAGCCCCCGGCGATAAGAGTTCCGAAATAAGGATCCGAGTGCTTTTCCAGGGGGTATGTTACGGAATAATCCCTGAGCCCCGTATTTTCATCAAGCTTAAGAAGGAATATGCCTCCGGACCAGGATCCGTAGCTCATCCAGAGAGTTCCGTCCTGATCATAGAAAACGCAGGGATCGATACAGTTCGGGAATTTATCGCCCCAATGGTCATTGGCAACCCCGTTCAGGATGTATCTGTCAGGCAGCGTATCCGATCCCGGATCCAGCATAAGAGCCTGAGCCACATCGGTCTGAGTCCAGTTATCGGCCGTAAATCCGCCATAGACCACGCTTCCCGCATATTCAAAGGGGCCGGTGACACTGTCCCCTGTGAGAAGAACTATATTGGACTGCCAGTGATCGCCGTTTGCGGAGAGGTATATGCAGTATTTCTGCATGGCTTCGTTGTAGATCATATCCGGCGCCCAAAGATACCCCACGGGGCTTCCGGCAGAAAAATCATCATTATATTCCCTGATGCTGCTCATGGTCTCGGAAGAAAGAGCATTCCTGAAGCTTTCATCGGTCTGAGTCCAGTTGAACAGATCATCGCTTTCTGCAGATGTGATATGTGTTCCCACAATATAATATTTTCCGTCCCTGTCCAAAAAGATCGAGGGATCGTGAACAGAGACCGTCTGCGGGATCTTTTCAGCGTACACCACTGTATTTTCCTCTTTTTCCGCACCGGCTGCCGTCTCTGTTTCTTCAGTGGCTGAAAAAACAGAGCATGAACACAGAAAAGCCATCGTTATAAGAATTACAAGTACTTTACCGGGAGCGGATCTCATAAATCATCTTCCTTCAGCATATTTTCATAAGAAAACACCGGCCTGTTCATATCATCCCACTTCACTTCCATGAGCATGGTATGCCTGTTATAGTCATACAGAGGATCGCCTGTTATATTGGCATATGTCCTTGCATGGAATACGCATACATCTCTTCCGTCCGGCAGCGTGGTGAAGCTGTTATGTCCCGGACCGTAGAAGCCCTTTTCACTGTCGGTGCTCAGGACGGGATATCTCTCTTTTTTCCAGGCTCTGGGGTCCAGAAGATCTTCATTTTCTCCTATTGAAAGCATGCCCATGCAGTACCCCTTGCCTGTGGCACTGGCTGAATATGTAAGGAAGATCCTGCCCCCTCTTTTTATAACGGAGGGGCCTTCATTGACCCAGATATCAACTCTTTCCCAGTCATAATCCGGAGTGGAAAGAAGAACCTGTTCGGTGGAAAGTTTTATGGGTGATTCCATCCTTGCGATATAGAGATTTGAGATCTGGATACCCACAGATACCTTCTCGGCCCAAACAAAATATCTGTCATCGCCTACCGTAAATGTGGTTGCATCCAGGGAAAACGCCTTAAAGGAATAGATATCAGCCTCACATCTCTGGATCTTTCCAAGCTCGGTCCATCTGTCATAGACCGGATCCTGCCCTTCGCATTTCAGGACGTAGGGTCTGAGGTGCCATATATCCTCTTCTCTGGAAGCCGCAAAATAGATATACCAGCTTCCGTCTATGTAATGAAGCTCCGGGGCCCAGATATGCTTGCTCATGTCGCCCGATGCGTGCTTTTGCCAGATCACTTTTTCTTCCGCATCCTTAAGACCGAAAAGCGAGTCGGACTTTCTTAGGATTATCCTGTCATATTCGGGAACGGAGGCCGTAAAATAATATGTTCCGTCGGTATGTCTGAGAATATAAGGATCCGCTCTTCTCTCTATAAATGGTGCGTTATACCCTGTCATCAACCCGTTTCTTTCAGGCATTTTCTGATATCGTCCTTTCGTATGATCACTTTATTCCGCTTATGGCAATGGACTCGATGATGGCTCTCTGGAATATGAAGAAGAGCACCAGAGTAGGGATCATTGCTATAACCGATGCCGCCATGATAAGGGCATAGTCACTCTGAATGGCGTAATAATGGTTGAAGGATCTGATGACGACCTGCAGGGTCCAGAGCTTCTCGCTGCGCAGGAATATCGTGGGAGCAAGATAATCGTTCCATATACCCATGAACCACAGCATCAGCTGGGTTCCGAGAGCTCCCTTCATAAGAGGGAGGAAAATCTTGGCATATATCCCGAAATAGTTACATCCGTCGATCTTGGCCGCGTCCATCAGCTCCGTAGGGATTCCGTACAGGTTCTGCCTCAGGAAAAAGATCATGCTCACATTTCCGAAACAGCCGGGGATTATAAGGGGCAAAAGGGAGTTGGTCCATCCGAGCCTTGTAAAGAGAACGTACTGCGGGATCATAACCACCGCAAATGGGATCATTATGGTGGCCAAAAGAGCCAGGAACAGCAGATTCTTTCCGCGGAAATTCATCTTTGCAAATGCAAAAGCCGCAAGGGATGAAGTGAATCCTCCGATGAGCAGGACGGGTATCTCAACGATAACGGTGTTGACGATACCGCTGATGAACTGTCCCTTTTTCATGACCTCCGAGTATTTTCCGATCAGGACCGGATCGGGAATGATGGTAAGCTTTCCCGACAGGATCTGATTCTTGGTCATAAAGGAGGTGGCCACCATATAGATCAGGGGAAAGACCATGGTGACCGCCACCAATGAAAGAGCAACAAAAACAACTATATTGAGTATTCTTCCGGAACGGGAAACAAATTCTCCCGAGCCTTTTTTTAACTTTCTGGTCGCACTTTTTTTGGCTTCTTCAGCAGTTATGGTTTCGGTGACCGTCGTTTTTTCTGCAGATTTACTTACCATGTCAGCCATATCTCCTCCTTAGTCAATTGTCTTGACCCATCTGTCCTGTACGCTAAAGTTGATTGCGGTAATGATGAAGATGATAATGGCCAGGATCACGGCGA
>JAEEGL016820124.1_pt1 | contig 13205 bp, 9 predicted proteins | sample 9134231 | NCBI WGS metagenome assembly JAEEGL01 (sample SAMN16246548, study PRJNA631951) | gut metagenome | biome: gut microbiome; feature: rumen; material: fiber-attached | host: Bos | place: Iran: Karaj | collected 2018-10
CACAGATAACTTTATTAGCCATTTCGGCATGTTCGGCCGCTATGGCGTAAGGCACGCTGTTGATAGGGAGACGCGGCGAGAGTTCTTCACCATCAACACTTATGGCCAGTTCCAGCCTGGTGGCCCCAGCTACTAAAGCAGCGTCAACATTGGGGATAACCAAAGTATAAAGGCCGGATTCAATTTCCATCTGTTCTTCGTTTTCGGCTATGACAGTGTCACGTTCGTTATAAATAGCTGCGTGGATGGTATGCTGGCCATTTACTAATTCGCCATCTTCTTTAAGCACTCCATGGTGGGTAAAAGAGAGCGGTACTGCCCCATAAGCTGAGCTACTTAAAAGTAGGGCCAGAGCGGTAATAATGAAGCTGCGCATATCATACCTCCTTAGGCAAAATGGCTTGGTTAGGCGCAACTAAGGCAGTCTAACAAAAAATAGTCTATGTCTTTTCTTTTTTGAGTCAATTAAAAAGATAATTTTTTGAAAATATAGGGAAATTGCCGATTTGATTTTGTTGACACTTTGCCAACGGCCATTGACTAGGCAAAAAATAACTAAGCGATTTACAAGTGCTCTCCTTTGGAGTAGATTTCCCCCCGCCAAAAAGCCGCCATAAAGGCAAGGGCGGCGCTAGTGGAGCTAAGTGATGATTATTGATGGCAAAAAGTTGGAAAGAAGCTGTTACTGCGGCGATTTAAGAGGTAGTGACGTTGGTAAAAAGGTGGTTTTAACCGGCTGGGTGCACCATAAGCGCGATTTACCGAGCTGTATTTTTATAGTTCTCCGCGATAGAAGCGGGGTGGTGCAGCTGGTTATTGACCCGAATGTGAGCAAAGAAGCTTATGAGCTGGCCCAAAATGTGCGCAACGAATTTTGCCTCTGCGCCGAGGGCGAAGTTATCTCCCGCGGGGAGAATATCAATAAAGACCAGGCAACCGGTGAAATTGAGATTAAAGTTACTACTTTGCATATTGTCTCCAGTTGCCCGGTTTTGCCCTTTAATTTGAAAGATGCCGCCGATGCCAAAGAAGAGACGCGCCTCAAATACCGCTATCTCGATTTGCGCCGCCCGGAACTGGCGGAAAAATTCCTCTTCCGCCACAAATTTAACCAGGTGGTGCGCCGCCACATGAGCGAAAACGGCTTTGCCGAGCTGGAGACGCCATACCTCATCAACAGCACGCCGGAAGGGGCGCGTGATTTTGTGGTGCCGAGCCGCAAATATGCCGGCCACTTCTTTGCCCTCCCGCAATCGCCGCAGCTCTTTAAGCAGCTCTTTATGATTGCCGGCTTTGACCGCTATTTCCAAATTGTGCGCTGCTTCCGCGACGAAGATCTCAGGGCTGACCGCCAGCCGGAATTTACCCAGATTGATATGGAGATGTCCTTTATCGACGAAGATGAGATCATGGGCTTTGTGGAGACCCTCATCGCCAAAATTTGGGAACTCATCGGCGTAAAAGTGACTCTCCCCATTAAGCACATGACTTATGCCGAAAGTATGGATAGATTTGGCGTGGATGCGCCCGATTTGCGCTATGGCCTCGAGCTCAAAAACTTAAATGATGTGCTGGCCGGCACATCCTTTGGGGTTTTCCAAAATGTTTTGGCCGAAAAGGGTTTAATTAAGGCTATTTGCGTGCCAAATTGCAGCTTCTCGCGCAAAGAGATAGATGGCCTCGCCGCGGTAGTTGAGCCTTATGGAGCCAAAGGGGTGATGAGCGCCAAAGTGGGGGCCGGTAATACCATCAGCGGTAGCCTGGCCAAGCAGTTATCAGCTGAGGAACAGGCCGCGCTCTGTGCCCGTATGGAGGCCAAAGAGGGCGATCTCATTCTCATTATTGCCGCCAGTGCCAAGGTGACCACCGCCTCTCTTGGCGCACTCCGCAAGCACCTGGCCAATAAATTGGGCCTTCTAGACAAAAACCGCTATGAATTTGTCTGGATAACCGATTTTCCGCTGCTCGAGTGGGATGACGAAGAGGGGCGCTATGTGGCCGCCCACCACCCCTTTACTTCGCCTAAGCTCGATCAGCTGCACCTTTTGGAGACCGACCCAGGCAAAGTCTTGGCCAGAGCTTATGATATTGTGTGCAACGGCTATGAAATCGGCGGCGGCTCTATTCGTATCAACGACCCGGAAGTGCAGCGCCTCATGTTTAAGACTTTGGGCATTACCCCTGAAGCGGTGAAGCGCAAATTCGGCTACTTTGTGGAAGCTCTTAATTACGGTGCGCCTATCCACGGTGGCCTGGCACTTGGCGCCGACCGCGTGGTGATGCTACTCACCAAGACCGATGCCATCCGCGATGTTATTGCCTTCCCCAAGACTCAAAGAGCCACCGATTTAATGCTGGAAGCGCCAACACTTCTCGAGAGCGACCAACTGGAAGAACTGCATCTTGAAGTAGCTAAAGATAGCGCCGAAGAGTAAGCACGCCGTTTTTCTTTGCCCCTTACCCCATTAATAAGCTCGCTGTAATCAATTTTTGTGGCTAGCCACAAATTTCGTCTGTAGGAATAGCTAATGCATTAAATTTAAACAATTTATTTTGCTGTTAGACTGTCCGGTTTTAGCAAAAAATCAAACAGGCCAAGCATAAGGTAGCCATTATCATCGTAGTATGGTGCTATATCGTCTTTTACAATGATAATCCGTTTAAAAGAATCATTTATTTGTCTAAAAGAGGCTGTTTCCTGGGCCCGTTTTTCTTCATTACCAATGGTTAAAGCGGCCTGAATATAGTAGCGCGCATCACTATCATTTACCACAAAATCCACTTCCAAATTACGGCGCATAGAGGTGCCGTTTTTGTCTTTACCCCAGGCTTCGACTAAACCGACATCAACGGAGCATCCGCGGCGACGCAGCTCATTATAGATAATATTTTCCATGAGATGCGTTTCTTCCAGTTGGCGAAAATTGAGAATTACATTGCGCAGTCCCGGATCCAAAAAATAGTATTTTGTTTCGGTGCCGATATATTTTCGCCCTTTTACATCATACCTAAGCGCTTCTTCCAGCAAAAAGGCATCTTTTAAATGGGCCAGGTAATCGCATATTGTATTGCGGCCAATAGACAAGTTTTCCCTGGAAAGAAAAGTATTACTTATGCGCCCCGGGTTGGTGGAAGAGCCGATTCCAGAGGCCAGAATTTGAATCAGCTGTCTAAGCCCAGCTTCGCTACGTAAATGATTTCTTTCAATAATATCGCGCAAATAGGTGAGCTCATACAAATTATGTAAATACTCTTTTTTCTTCTTTTCGTTATTAAAAAGCAGCACTTGCGGCAAGCCGCCGAAGGTATAGTAATCCTTCCAGGCGCTTTGCTTATCCCCTCCAAGAGCGGCATAATATTCGGCAAAAGAGAGCGGCCAAACTCTTATTTCCTCACCGCGGCCGCGGAATTCTGTCACCACATCGCTGGAAAGAAAGCGCGAATTACTGCCGGAAACATAGACCTCAAGCTGGCGGCTATGAGTTAGCGAAAGAAGAACTTCCACAAAATTATCAACAAGTTGTACTTCATCTAAAATGATGTAATGTGTTTTTCCATCGTTTTGCAAATGGGCATCTATATAATCCAGGAGCAAATCGGGGTTGCGCAGTTTCATGCTGCGGCGGTCATCAAAAGAAAGCTCAATAATATGAGCAGGATCGGTGATGTTTTTCACCAAGTGGTCGTGAAAGATATTGAAGAGCAAAAAGGATTTGCCAGAGCGGCGCCCACCGGTGACAATTTTTACCAGGCCATTGCCCAGCCCGGCCAGCAATTCGTTTAGATATTCATCACGTTTAATAAGCATCTTACAATCAATTTCTGTGGCTAGCCACAAATTTAGTCTGTAGAAATAGCGATGTATTGGAATTTTGTCAAGAGTTTTAGTAAGTTATCATGAAACTGGCCCAAAAGTTCTGCCGCTCTTTGGAGAAATTTAGAAAATAGAGCCAGGGTGTAAGGGCGGCTAGTCCTTAACGCAGCGGACGGAAAAGGCCATTTTTTTGCCAAATTCCAGTGTTACTGGAATGCCATAATCAATATGCATTAAATAAGCTTTTTGCTTATCAGCGGTGCTCTCTGTTGCCGACCAGAAAAAGGCTCCTTCACCGAAGTTATAGTGCGTGCCATGCTCAGCCCGCCAACCGGCAGGAAGAGCCGCAAAACCATAAGCATCTATGCCGCCCCAACTTTGAGCGCGTAAGTTTTGGGCACTTGATTCTTGCGGCCCGCCGGCATGTTTTATAAGAGCATCAAATTCTTCTTTAGTGGGTAAATGCCAACCTTTGGGGCAGGCTTTCACCGCATCCTGCCAGGTATAAAGACAGCCATAGTTTTTCATAAAACTTATATCTTGTTCCGTATGGGCATTGGCTGTGCGGAGCTGGCATTTGATTCTTTTGCCATCGCGGCCGATATAGGCATCCATGTTTTTGGCCATCCATGTTTGGCCATCTATAACCACAGTGTCGATGTCGCAATTGCGGCCGATTTTGCCATTTTGGCACTCGGTACAAGTTTCGCCGGTCATAAGTGAATTTTTACATTCACCGGTGGCTTTTACGCGCAGCTGTTGCCCGCCACAGGCCGCCAAGGTAACCACTGAAAAAATAAAACATATTTTGGTAAATTTGCTCATGATACTTCCTTTTGGTTAGTAGCTGAAGCGAACATGATCTCTATACCCCTAAAGGCTAATAACAACAAAGAGAATGATAGCATGACTTACTGGGGCCGGGCAAGCGGAAAGTGTGGGGCTGCGCTCTTGTTCTGCCTTGCCCAATATGCTAAAATGCCTAAATCCTTAGCGCTCCCGGGCGCATATTGAAAGGCAAAAATGGCGCAAAAATACCCTATCGGCATTCAAACATTTGAACGGATTCGTTTAGAAGGTTACGATTACGCCGACAAAACCGATCTTGTCTATAAGCTGGCTCATGGGGCTATTTTTAACTTTCTTTCTCGCCCGCGCCGCTTTGGCAAGAGCCTTTTGGTTTCCACTTTAGAGGCCTATTTTAAAGGGCAAAAAGAGCTTTTTAAAGGGCTTTTCATGGAAAAACTGGAAAAGGAGTGGCTTTCTTACCCGGTTTTGCACCTCGATCTTTCCGGCGCTGCCTATATTAGGCCGGAAGCGCTGGAAAATCTGCTCAATGAGAGCCTGGTACTTTGGGAAAGAGAGTATGGCCTTTCGGAAACAGGCAAAGATCTGGAAACGCGCTTTAAAGCCGTTATCAAGAGGGCAAACGAAAAGACCGGCCAAAAAGTGGTTATTTTAATTGATGAATATGAAAAGCCCATTTTGGATACCATTGGCAATGAGAGTTTACAAAATATTTATCGCTCCATGCTGCACGGCTTTTACGGCTGTTTAAAATCCTCAGAAAGCCTCATTAAATTTGCTCTTTTAACCGGCGTTACCAAAATAGGAAAACTAAGTGTTTTTAGTGCCTTAAATAATCTTTTTGATATTACTTTCGATGCCCGTTACAGCACCATTTGCGGTATTTGCGAAGAAGAAATTCGCCCGCTTTTTGCCGAGGGACTAAAGGAGATGGCGGAAGCTAATAATACCACGGTGGATGATATTTGCGCTAAGCTAAAAGAGCGCTACGATGGTTACCATTTTAAAAAAAATAGCCCCGATGTCTATAATCCCTTTAGCCTTCTAACTGCTCTATATAGAAAAGAAATTTCCGATTATTGGTTTGCTACCGGCACCCCAACATACCTGGTAGAACTCTTTAAAGCCAATCATTATCAAATAGGCAAAATAGATGCCAAGCTCTATAGCGAAGAGGAATTAAGCGAGATTAATTCTTTTGATAGTGATGTAATTCCGCTGCTTTATCAGAGCGGATACCTCACTTTAAAGGAATATGATGCTGAATTTAAAAGCTATAAACTGGGCTTTCCCAATAAGGAAGTGGAAAAGGGCCTTTTAAACTTTTTTGTGCCCTTTTATTCGCGGGCCAGAGGGGCTTCAGAGTTTGATGTGCCTAATTTTATTGAAGATATTCGCAAGGGAGATGCCACATCTTTTATGGAGCGCATAGCCGCGCTCATGGCCGATACGCCCTATGAAATAGAGAGCGACCTGGAAGTGCATGTGCAAAATTTTTGCTATCTCCTCTTTAAACTTTTGGGCTACTATGTGGAGGCCGAATATCGCACCAATATCGGGCGCATAGATTTGATATTTAAAACAAAGGGTTACATATATATCATGGAATTTAAAAACGGCCGCTCGGCTAAAGAAGCTTTAAAGCAGATAAAAGCCCGCGGCTACGATGCCCCCTTTAAGAGCGACCCGCGCAAAAAGTTTCTCATAGGCGCCAATTTCAGCCTAAAGGCGCGGGGCCTGGGCAAGTTTATTATTGAAGAAGGCTAAATTTAGGCATAATAAATAGTTATTGCCTTTTAAAACTTTAATATGAGGCTATAAACAGCGTGATTGATCTATTTCATGTCTCTTTTAAATATCCCGGCAGCCGTGAAGAGGCTTTAAGAGATCTCACTTTGCACCTGGAGAAGGGCGAGCTGGCCTTTTTAACCGGCCCTTCAGGAGCCGGTAAGTCCTCTCTTTTACGCCTTATTTTCGGTGCCGAAAAGCCGAGTAGAGGCCAGGTTGTTATTGCCGGCCACAATGTCTCGCGTTTAACCAATGAGAGCCTGCCTTATCTGCGGCGCAATATCGGCATGGTTTTTCAGGATTTTAAGCTCCTGCCGGGACGCACCGTTTTTGACAATGTGGCCATAGTGCTGGAAGTTTTAGGTAAATCGCGCTCTTATATCCGCCCCAAAGTGCTGAATATGCTTAAAGAAGTTGGTCTCACCCATAAAGCCGAAAGCCTGCCGGAGACGCTTTCCGGCGGTGAGCAGCAACGGGTGGCTATGGCCAGGGCGCTGGTGGGCGATCCGCAAATTCTTCTCTGCGATGAGCCAACCGGCAATTTGGATAAAAGGCAGGCCGGGGAAATAATGGCGCTCATTAAAAAGGCCAGTATTCGTGGCACTACCATACTCATAGCCACTCATGACCCCACGCTGTTATCAGGTAATGAGCGCCTTTTTCGCTTGGAAGAGGGGCGGCTGGTGGCCGATTAGGAGAGCTTGATGCGTGCTTTAAAACGGGCGCTTTTAAATATAAGCTACAACAGACAGGTCTTTTTTTTAAACGGCCTGATTTTGGCGGCCGCCCTGATGTTGCTTGGTTTTGCCGCTTTGGCACTTTTTAATGTTCATTTTCTCACTGCCTCCTGGGAAGAAGTTAATAATGTTGTTCTTTATTTAGATAACACTCTGGAAGAAGGTGAGCAGAAAAAACTAGCCGCTTTGTTAAAAAACTGGCCGGAAGTGGCGGAAGTGCGTCTGGTGAATCCGGAAACGGCTATTAAGGAATTTACTCAGCTTTCGGCTGAGGCCAAAGAACTGATGAGCGGCTTGCCGGCTACTATTTTCCCGCCGGCTTTGGATCTCACAATCCATAATATGGCCCAGGATGATTTTAAGAGCTTTATTTTAAAGCTTGGAAGCACCCCCGGCCTTATTTATCTGGATTACGGCCAAAATATTTATGAGGAAGTGGGTAAAATTTCCGGCTTTTTACGCGTAGTTGCCCTGGTGGCGGCCCTTATTATTATGCTGCTTATTATGGTTATAGCCGCTTTTACCATAAAAGTGGCGCTTTACCAGCGGCGCCGCGAAATAGAAGTGGAATGGTTAGTCGGCGCTACGCCAGCTTTTATAAAAATGCCTTTTTTGTGGGAAGGTGGCATCATGGGGCTTTTCTCCGGCTTGGTGGCGGCCGCTGTTTTTGCCGCTTTTAGCCTGGTTGCTCCCATCGGGGAAGAAATTTTAGCTACTTTTTTGCCGGCCATACCCATAAAACTTTTTGACGCGCGTCTCTGCCCGCTTTTGCTTTTAGCCGGTCCGTTTCTCGCTCTGCCGGGCACCTTTTGGGGGCTTAGGAGAGTTTTAAAATAATGATAAAAACTTTTTGCCTTCTCACTTCTTTACTGGCGTTAGCGCTGCCAACGGCGGCCGAAAGTGCGCTTAATAGCGAGATAGCTCAGCTGGAGGAGGCAGTAGCTGAAACGGAAAAAAAGCGCCTGCTTTTGGCAACGCAGCTTAATATTTTGGAAAATGAAGTCAATTTAAGCACTAACGAGCTAAAGATAAAAGAAAATGAGCAAAAGGAGAGCGAAAGCAGGCTGGGACAGCGCCTCTTAATCATTAGAGAATATATGCCGGTAATAAAAAGCCAGGTTTTTTTAAAATCGCAAAATATAAGCGGAATTTTAAGAAATAATGCTTTATTTAAGCAAATAGCCCGGTATGAAAAAGAGAATTTTGAGCGCCTTTCGGCCGATAAGTTGCGTTTAACTTTGCGGCGCGACGAGCTCCTGAGAAAACGTGAGCAGCTGGCTGTGCTTACGGCAGAGCTCGCCGAAAAAGAAGAAGAGCTGGCTGAAAAGCGCTTTGCTCTCATCAATAAAATAGCGCATAAAAAGCAGCTTTTAGGTAATATAAGCGGCCGTAATTTCAGCAATTTAAAGGGTAAATTGCCTTGGCCGCTCACCGGCGAGGTGCTCTCCACATTTGGCAAAGTCACCGAAGGCAAATATAAAAGCGCTTTAATGAATAACGGGCTGCTCATGGCTACCGGCGCCGGAGCCATGGTTAGCGCCGTAGCCGGCGGCACAGTTTTGCACAGCGCACCGCTGGAAGGCTATGGCACGGTAGTGATAATTGACCACGGTGAGGGCTTTTTGTCTATTTATGCTCATCTTTCGCGAGCTATGGTGAGTAGCGGTGATAAGGTGCTCATGCGCCAGAGTGTTGGCCTGGTGGCCCCGGCTGAGGATCCGGAAGCCGTAGCCGCTTTAGCAGCGGCGGCAGGGAAAGCGCCGGCCACTTTTTATTTTGAGCTCAGGCAACGCGGAGTGGCCATTGACCCCATGCCATGGCTGCAAAGTGGCGATTTATTGTGACTTTTTAAAAGCTTTATGGTAGGTGCGATTAATTATCTTTTACGCAGCGTACTGAAAGCAGGGCACTTTGGGTAAAGTTATTGTTAAATGCTGTGGAGCCATCAAGCAACACACTATACGGATAGCTGATGTTTACGGTAGCTGTCCACAAAGTGCTATATTCGCTAGGTGAGCAGGTGATTTCTTGCTCGCTGGTTTGCAAACAGGTTCCCGGGCCGGCTGTTGCAAAGTCATATTCGCTATTTAAGGTACTGAAAACAACGTGGGCTAAAGTTTCCTCATTGGGATTAATGGCTGTGGTTAACTGCACCGCTACATAGTTAAACATAGTATTGAAGTCTGTTTTGGTAGGTAAATGCCAGCCGGCTGGACAGGCCTCTTTGGCGCTTTCCCAATTGTAGAGAAAATCTGACTGGCCATCATCAGCACCGGGAAGAGTATGATAAGTTATTTGGTGGCCGCCAGAGCCGGCGTAGCGCAGGTTTTCGGCCATCCAGATTTGGTCGCCGATGCCCACTATATTGTATTTATTGCCGTCGCGCTTATCCACCATAGTGCTCTTGTGGCATTTATCGCCGCTAAAGCCTTTGGCGCATTTATCGCAGTTTTCGCCGGTATAGCCTTTTTGACATACTTTACAGGTAGCTCCGGCCCAGCCCTTGGCACATTTACATTTAGTTTTGTCGGTTGTTAAATCCCCATGAGTGCCGCAGTATAAATCTTTTATACAGCGGGCCGAAAGATGAGGGGAGGGGAAATTTGTCCACTTAAGAGATGTTTCGCCTTTAACTAATCTTAGAAAAGTATACGAACCTTTAGGCTCAGCGCACCAGAAATAAGCGGCCTCCCCAGTTTGGGAAACCAAAAAATTGCCTTGCGGGATAACGCCGTAGCCGCCGGCCCTTGCGGCAAAGCCCACAGCGTTTTCAGCTAAAGCGGCCCAATCATCTGCCCAGCCGCCGGCCGCTTCTTTATCTATCAGGGCACCAAAGAGTTTAGTGGGACTTGCCGGAGCCGTGCTGCTGTCTTCCGCAAAAGCAAGAAGCTCTTCAAACTCTTCTTCATTTGGTAAATGCCAGCCGCTTGGACAGAGGTTTTTAACGTCGTTTTCTTTGTATAAACAGCCGTATTTATCAAGAAAATTTTCATCATTCGGATTGGTCTTGCAAGCTATATTAGTAGAGCTGTAAGCGGCATTTTCAGCCATCCAAATTTGGTTACCGATAGCAACTGTTTTATACATTTTCGAGTTACCTGGAAATTGCATTTTATCACATTCTGGGCCCATGAGCCCGGTGGCGCAGCTATTGCAATTCTCGCTTTCAAAACCAAGATCGCACAAGCAGGAAGAGAGGCCGTTTTCATCGGTGCAGGTCCCGTGTTTACAATCTAAATTGGCAGTTTCGCAATCCGGCAGGCAGGAACCGTCGCTATCGTTATCCTGATAACCGGCGGTACATTTGGTGCATCCTTCATCGGCGCTCCAGTTTTCTTCACAGGAGCAGGAACCGTCGCCGCTGGCTCCGTCCAGGCAGTTGCCATGGCCGCCGCAAATACCGGCTTCAGTGCCAAGGCCGGGGCAGGCCGCGCAGGTAGAGCCGTAATAGCCGGCTTTGCAAGTGCAAACTGCTCGGCCCTTGCCATCATCAGCGCAGGTAAAGCCCTCTTTTAGAGAGCAAGTGGAGCGCCCAATATTATTCTCCTGGCAAGTATAACCTGTACTTATCCGGCACTCATGGCAACCGTCGTTAGGATTGTCATTGCCATCGTCGCAATCTTCTACGGGCAGTTTAAGACCATCGCCGCATTTGGGAGTGCAAACGGATTTTTCACCTTCCTTGTTTATACATTTATAGCCTTCTTCCAAAGCGCAAAGAGAAGAGCAGCCGTTGCCGCTTATCTCGTCGCCGTCATCACAGCCTTCGCTGTATTCCAGGCGGCCGTTGCCGCATTTGATGCTGCTGCCTTCGGTGCAGACATTATCCTGGCAATGCTGCAAGAGAGAACAATCGGCGTCATTTAAACACATTTTGCGGCAGGTGCCGCCCTTGCAAGTGAGGCCCGGGGCTCCCTGGCAGTTTTCCGCTTGAGTGCATAAATCCCCTTCGGTTAAATTAGTGACTTCTACTTTGCTACAGGCACTTAGTGCAAAAGTCAGAAATAGAGCCGATATTGCTTTTAAGCTTTTCAAATGTAGCGGCTTATTCATAGCGCCTCCTTGCTTCTAAAGCCGGCTTATAGCCGGTAGTGTATTTATTACACTCTCGCAGCACATTATTCTATTGGTTATTTTGCGCTTTCGCAATAGCTATAAATTTATAGATAAGAAGTAAAAAGAGAGGCTTGGTAGCGGCTAGATGCTAAAAATCAGTGCTTATTGGCAAAGGCTTTGAAGCCCAGGAAGGTGGCGGCTTCGGCGAGCTCTTCTTCAATGCGCAAAAGCTGATTGTATTTGGCCATACGGTCGCTACGAGAAGCGGAACCGGTTTTAATCATGCCGGCTTTGGTGGCCACAGCGAGATCAGCGATGAAGCTGTCTTCGGTTTCACCGGAGCGGTGAGAGATGATGGCGGTGTAGCCGGCGCGGTGAGCCATTTCCACAGCGTCCCAAGTCTCGGTGACGGTGCCGATTTGGTTGAGCTTAATGAGGATGGAGTTGGCAATCTTCTTGTCGATGCCCTCTTTCAAAATCTTGATATTGGTGACAAAGAGGTCGTCGCCCACGAGCTGGATTTTGCCGCCCAGTTTGTCGGTGAGCATTTTCCAGCCTTCCCAGTCGCCTTCGGCCATGCCGTCTTCGATGGAGATGATGGGATATTTGTCGCAGAGCCCAACCCAGTAATTAACCAGCTCTTCTTTGGAGAATTTTTTGCCGGTTTTGGGTTGATGATAGTGATCGGCGCCATCTTTAAGCCACTCGGAAGCCGCGGCATCCATAGCTATAGCAATTTGTTCGCCCGGTTTGTAGCCGGCTTTTTCGATAGCTTCAACCAGGAGGTCGAGAGCTTCTTCGTCGCTGCCCAGAACCGGAGCATAGCCGCCTTCATCGCCGACAGCGGTGGAAAGTTTCCGCTCTTTCAAAATTTTGGCCAGAGCGTGGAAGGTGGTAACGCCGGCTTCCAAGGCCTCGTGGTAGGTGTCAAAGCCGCCGGGAACCAGCATGAATTCCTGGATTTCCACATTGTTGCTGGCGTGGGCACCGCCGTTGATGACGTTCATCATCGGGGTGGGCAGCACGTGGGTGCGGATACCGCCCAGGTAGCTGTAAAGGGGCATGCCGTAATAATCGGCAGCGGCGCGGGCACAGGCCATGGAGACAGCCAAAATGGCATTGGCGCCCAATTTTTTCTTGAACTCGGTGCCATCTAAAGCAATGAGGGTCTGGTCGATGATGGATTGTTCGGTCACATCGTAACCAAGAAGAGCCTCGGAGATAACTTCATTAACATTTTCTACAGCCTGACGCACGCCTTTGCCAAAGAGGCGGTTTTTGTCTTCGCGGTCAGTGATTTTATCGCGCAGCTCTAAGGCTTCACGGACGCCGGTAGAGGCGCCTGAGGGCACGGCAGCACGGCCGGAGAAACCGGATTCGGTAATAACTTCGGCTTCCACAGTGGGGTTGCCGCGAGAGTCATAAATTTCACGAGCATTGATTCCGACGATAATAGGCATTTTAACCTCCTTAAAAAATCTCCCATTGGAGACCAATTTCTGGCCACGCTCTATAGCACTTTGATATTAAGAAAACAAAGGAAAAGTTACTTTTTAAGAAGTAACCAAAGCTCATTGAAAAGTGTAGTATGTTGTGCTACTATGCCGGCCCGGCGGCCGGGCTCAATCGGCCATGGGAATTTTATGAGCGGTTTGGAAAATTTGCCCCAAGTGGGGGATATGCTTGGGCGTTTTAGGTTGGTGCGCCAACAGGGGCGCGGTGGAATGGGCGTGGTTTTTCTGGCCACCGATACCCAGCTCCATATTGATGTAGCCCTAAAAGTGCTCTCCCTGCCCGATGCCGATCAAACAGTTATTTCCCGTTTTAAACATGAAGTTCTTTTGGCTCGCCGCGTTTCTCACCCGGGAATTTGCCGTATTTTTGATTTACATCACGAAAACGGCCTTTTCTTTATCACCATGGAATTTTGCAACGGGATGCTTTTGGAGAGCTTATTACAAAAAGTAGGAGTTTTATCTCCCTGGCACACGGGGCAGATTATC
>JAEEGL010099095.1_pt1 | contig 13204 bp, 10 predicted proteins | sample 9134231 | NCBI WGS metagenome assembly JAEEGL01 (sample SAMN16246548, study PRJNA631951) | gut metagenome | biome: gut microbiome; feature: rumen; material: fiber-attached | host: Bos | place: Iran: Karaj | collected 2018-10
ATGTCAATAAACCAGAGAATAGGTTTGAAGAAGAAGTTGTTCTCCCAAATGGCCGTGGTAAAGGGGTCAGTGTTGGTGTTATTGCTGACGGAGATTTAACTACTCAAGCTAAAGATGCTGGTGTAAGTCTTGTTATTCAAAAAACTGATTTAGAAGGTTATGGAAAAGACAGAAAAGAAGCTAAAAAAATGGCTAATAATATAGACTTTTTCATAGCTCAAGCTGATTTAATGCCACTGGTCGGTAGATTTTTAGGTCCAGTTCTTGGTCCTCGTAAAAAAATGCCAAGGCCAGTACCTGCAAATATAAAATTAGCTCCAATCCTTGAAAGGTTAGAAAATACTATTAAAGTGGGAGTTAAACAACAACCTTCTATTCAAGTTTTAATTGGTACTCAAGACATGGCTGACGAGCAAATAGCTGAAAATATGGAAGCTGTTCTTGCAATCTTAGACCGCCACTTAGAAAAAGGAAGAAAACAAATTAAATCCATGTATATTAAAACAACTATGGGTTCAGTAGTGAGGGTGATATAATGGCTCACGTTGCTGAATGGAAAAAAGACGAAGTTAAAGAGATTAAAGAATTAATTGAATCTTATGATGTTATAGGTGTTGTAGATCTTTTAAACATTCCTGCAAGACAACTTCAAGAAATGAGGAAAAGTCTTTGTGGTAATGCACTTATAAGATTATCAAAAATTAATCTCATAAATTTGGCTTTAGAAGATTGCAATAAAAATAAAGAAAACATTATTAACCTTTCTGAACATTTATCTGGTCAACCAGCATTAATATTTACTGATATGAATCCTTTCAGATTATATAAAATCTTAGAAGACAGTAAAACTAATGCTCCTGCAAAAGCTGGAAGTGTTGCAAAAGATGATATAGTTGTTCCTAAAGGAGATACAGGTTTTCAACCAGGTCCATTTTTAGGTGAATTGCAACAAATTGGTGCAAATGCTAAAATTGACCAGGGTAAAATTGTAGTTGACAAAGATGCAGTTGTTGTTGAAGCAGGTGAAGTTGTATCCCAACAGGTTGCTAGTGTTTTAACTAGATTAGATATTAAACCTATGGAAGTTGGAATCGATTTACATGCTGTTTTTGAAGAAGGTGCTGTTTATACATCTGATGTTCTTGCAATTGATGAAGAAGAAACTATTGCAAATGTTCAAGATGCATTTACCAAAGCATTCAACTTGTCTGTCTTTGCTAATATACCTACAAAAGATACTATTGCAACTATTATACAAACCGCTCAAAGAAAAGCAACTAATGTTGCAGTTGAAGCAGGTATTGTTAATTCAGGAACTACTGATATACTCTTCGCTTTAGCAAATGCTAAGATGTTAGCTATAGCAGGTAAATTATCTGCTGATGCATTAGATAGTGAATTATCTGATAAATTATCAAATGTTGCAAGTTCTGCTCCAGTAGCAGCAGCAGATGATGTAAAAGAAGAAGAAGTGGAAGAGGAAGTAGAAGAAGAAGATTCCGAAGAAGAAGCAGCAGCAGGTTTAGGTGCTCTCTTTGGTTAAATTATAATTTAAGATTTTTATTGTTTTAAATAAACCTAAAATATTATATAATAAAAATAATGGTGATAACATGGAATATATATATGCGGCAATGATTTTGCATACTACTGATAAAGAAATTAATGAAGAAAACGTAAGTAAAATTCTCGAAGCAGCTGGCGTCGATGTTGATGAAGCTAGAGTAAAAGCTTTAATCGCAGCATTAGAAGATGTTGATATTGAAGAAGCTATGGAATCTAGTGCATTATCTGCAGCTCCAGTCGCTGCAGCTCCTGCAGCTCCTGCAGCAGATGCTGCTCCTGCTGAAGAAGCAGAAGAAGAGGAAGATGAAGAAGAAGCTGAAGAAGAAGCAGCAGCTGGTTTAGGTGCTCTCTTCGGTTAGATTTTTTCTTTATGTTTTCAAGATAAATTAGTTTAAAAACTAATTTTTCTTACTCTTTTTATTTTATTTTACAATTAAAACTTATAAAGCTCTTTTTTTTATTAAGATTTTTCTTAATTTGTTATAACTTTTTTTTTTAATATAATTTTTATTTATTTAATAATATTCTTATTATTTAGTATTTAATTTATAATTTTAGATTTTACTAACTTTTTTTTTAGATAATTAATTTTTTTTAAACTAATTATTAGTTTTTTTATTAAAATAATCAAATATTAAATATTAAAAAAAATAAATATATTTTTATTAGAAATTATCTTTTTTATAATTTTATCTAATTATAATTTTTTTAATCAAGATTTAAGTTGATATAATGGAAATATTTGAGAAATTAGGATATAAAAAATATAAATGTAAAAAATGTGGGCATGAATTCTATTCTCAAGTTGAAAGGGATACATGTGGAGATGCTCCATGTGATGAATATGATTTTATTGGAAACCCTGCAACTGATAAGCCATATAATTTATATGAAATTCAAAAAGTCTTTAGAGAATTTTTTGAAAATGAAGGCCATACTGCTATAGCACGTTATCCTGTTCTTGCTAAAAGATGGAGAGATGATGTTTTTTTAGTAGGTGCTAGTATTTTCTGTTTCCAACCTTGGAATACATCTGGTCTTGTTAAACCTCCTGCTAACCCTCTTGAGATTGAACAACCGTCTATTCGTTTAAATGATGTAGATAATGTTGGAAGAACTGGTCGTCACATGACTTGTTTTACAATGGGTTCTCATACTGTAATCAATACTCCTGATAATTTCATTTATTGGGAGGATAGATGTATAGAATTATGTGATAAATTCTTTGAAAGTATAGGAATAAACACTAAAGAAATAACATATATTCCATCTTGGTGGGAAGGTGGAGGAAATGAAGGACCTTGTTATGAAGTTATGTGCAGGGGAGTAGAACTTTCTACACTTGTTTTTATGCAATATAGAACTTTACCAGATGGAGGAAGAGAAGAAATTCCTATTAAAGTAGTTGATACAGGTTATGGTTTAGAGCGTATTGCTTGGATTTCACAGGGAACAGCTACTGCATATGATTCTTGTTTTTCACCTGTTATTGAAAAACTTAAAAATATTACTAATGTTGAACTTAATGAAGAGATTTTAGCAGAAAGTGCCAGAATTGCAGGATTGATGGATATTGAAAATTATGCAGATTTAAGAATGCTTAGACAAAAAGTAGCAGATAAACTTAATATTTCAATTGAAGAATTACTTGCATCCTCTGAACCTATGGAAGCAATTTATATTATTGCAGATCATACACGTTGTTTAGCATTCATGCTTGCAGATGGAATTATTCCTTCTAATGTTAAAGAGGGTTATTTGGCAAGATTAATATTAAGAAGAACAATCCGTTATATGAAACAATTAAATATGTCTGAATCTCTTGCTGATGTAATGAATATACAGCTTGACTTTTTAAAAGATTTTTATCCTGAAATCAGTGATTCACAAGAACATATTATGAATATTATTAATATTGAAGAAAAAAGATATGGGGCAACAATCGAAAAAGGTAAAAAAACAGTTAAAAAAATTATTAAAAAATTGAAAAAAGAAGGTAAAAATGAAATGCCTTTAGAATCCTTAATTGATTTATATGATGCTCAGGGTATGCCTCCTGAAACAGTAAAAGAACTTGCAGGAGATGATTTTAAAGTTGATATTCCAGATAATTTCTTTACTATTGTAGCAGATAGTCATGAAAAAGAGGACATGAAAATTAAAGAAATATACGAATTAGATTATCCTGAAACTATTTCACTATTCTATAAAGACTTCTTTAAAAATGAGTTTGAAGCTAAACTTTTAGGTGTAGAGATTATTAAAGATAATATTAATCTTATTTTTGATCAAAGTATATTCTATCCTGAAGGTGGAGGTCAACCTGCAGATGGGGGAAAAGTTACAATTAAAGGTAAAGATTACTTTATTGAAGAGGTATCAAAAATTAACAATATTATCTTACATCAAGTAAAAAGTGATGATGATAATTTATATGATGAATTAATATCATTAATTGGTGAGGATGTTAAAGGTCAAATATTATGGGATAAAAGAATAAGCTATGCAAGACATCATACTGCAACTCACCTTGTCATTGCAGCTGCAAGAAAAATATTAGGTGATCATATTTGGCAGGCAGGTTCACAAAATGGTGTTAAAAGGTCTCGTATAGATTTATCACATTATAAACGTATAACTCAAGAAGAGTTAGATGCAATAGAAAAATTAGCAAATTCTTATGTTATGGATAATATAGCACTTGATATTAATTGGTTTACATTAGATGAAGCTCTTAAAACTTATGGTTTAATATTATTCCAAGGTGGTTTAGTTCCAGGTAATGAAATACGTGTTGTTAAGATTCCTGGTGTTGATGTTCAAGCTTGTGCAGGTACTCATGTTCCTAAAACAGGAGATATTGGTATGATTAAAATCCACAAAACCGAAAGAGTTCAGGATGGTGTTGAAAGGATTGAATACTCTGCAGGACTTGCTGCTGTTGATGCTATACAGGAAGAAAATAATATTCTTCGTCAAAGTTCAGATACATTTAAAGTTCCATCAGAACAACTTCCAAAAACTTGTGAAAGGTTCTTCACCGAATGGAAACAGTATAAAAATGAAATCAATAAATTAAAAGAGGAAATTGCTTCTTTAAAAATAAATACTCTAAGTAGTAATATTGTAGATGTTAAGGGCTTAAAGGTTCTTAAAGAACTTATTGACGGAGATATTAAAGACTTGCAAAATATTGCAACAGACTTTACAGATAATAATAAAGCAGATGTTGTCATTATTGGAAACAATGAAGGTAAAATTGTACTTGCTTCATCTCAACATGCAATAGATGAGGGTGTAGAAGTAAATAATATTATCAGGGATGCTGCATCTATTTTAGGAGGAGGCGGTGGAGGTCGTCCAAGTCTAGCACAAGGTGCAGGACCTAATACTGATAAGATGAATGAAGCTTTAGATAAAGCATTTTCATTAATTGATAATTAGTTTAATTTTTTTTTTAAACTAATTTTATCTTTTTTATTTTATTTATTTTCCAAATTGATTAATTTTTTTTACAGTTCAAAAATTCACTTATAATTAATTTTTTTTATTAAATTTAAGGTGTTAATATGTATTATGATTTAATTCTTATACGTTATGGTGAATTAGCATTAAAAAGTAGTAAAATCAGAGGAAGATTTGAAAGGAGATTAATGGATAATATTCTCTCTTCCATTGATGGAGAAATCACAAAAGTTCAGGGTAGGCTTTTTCTTAAACCTAAAGATTTTAATTATGCATTAAATAAATTAAATAAAATATTTGGAATTGTATCTTATTCTCCAGTTATTAAAACTAAAACTACTAAAGAGAATATTACTCAATCTTTATCTAAATTTACTAAACATTTAATTGATGAAAGTCTTATTAAAGAAGATTATACTTTTGCAATAAGGGCTCGTCGTGTAGGTAATCATAATTTCACATCACAGGAGTTAGGTGCTTTTTGTGGAGGAGTTGTAATTGATACAATACCTTTAAAGGTAGATTTAACCAATCCTGATGTGGAAATTTTTATAGAAGTCCGGGATAATGATGTATATATTTATACAGAAAAAATTGAAGGTCCTGGTGGTCTTCCACTTGGAACACAAGGTAAGGTAATTGTCCTTTTATCTAGTGGTATAGATTCTCCTGTTGCAGCATATTTAATGATGAAAAGAGGTTGTTCAATAACAGCTTTACATTTTGATAATAGTCCATTTACAACAGATAAGGCAAGAGCTAATTTTAATGATTTAGTTGACAAATTAGAAGAATACTCTTCAGGATCTCCTATTAAAAGAAGAGTTGTTCCTTATGGAGATTATTTAAACAATTGTATAGAGAAAGGCCCTCAAAAAATGACATGTGTCTTATGTAAAGCAGGAATGTATAAAATAGCAGAATTACTTGCAAAAGATATGAATGCCCTTGCAATTGTTGATGGAAGCAGTGTAGGACAAGTTGCTTCCCAAACACTTAAAAACATTCTTGCAACACGTTATGGTACTGAAATACCAATTTTAAGTCCTCTTATAGGTATGGATAAATTAGAAACCACTCGTATTGCTGAAAAGATAGGAACTTTTGAAATATCTAAAAGAGACGATGGAGGATGTAGTGCTGTTCCTAAATATCCTGAAACTCGCACTGATTTAAATAGATTGGATAAGGCTAAAGAAGATATAGATTTTAAAAATTTGATTTTCACATCATTTAAAAATATTATTAACGAAAAATAATTTTATTTTTATTTTTTAAAAAAAGTTGATGATTTGGCCAATTATTCAATTTTTCATTGAAGTTTATAAGAAATTCACATCTAACGTTATTTTGAAAACATTAAATAAAGAAAAATAAGTTAATGGTTAAAATCTAATTTTTATTGAATTTCAAAAAAATATAAAATAAGAGAATTATTCTTAAAGATAAAACTCTTTTATTTTATGATTTATTTTCACTTGTTTTTTCATTAAACCATTCATATTTAGTTCCAATATAATATATTAATATTGCAGAAATTAATGCACAGACTATGCTGATGATAAAATCCTTGTTTGTTATATTAGATTGTAATATATCAAATCCTAAAGCAACAGTATAAAAACCCATTAAATTATTTATTGTATGAAGAGCACTAGCTGATTCTAAACCATTAGTCTTCCATGCTAAAAATCCAAAGACCAATCCACTTATTACTATATCAATTACTCCAACGATATTATATGGATGTACCATTGCAAATATTATAGATTCAACAATAATTGCTAAAATTGGAATATTAAACCATGATCCTAATGTTTGCATAATCAGACCACGAAATAGATGTTCTTCTGCAATACATTGTAGTGGAATAAGAATTAATCCCATAATTAATGGCAATATTGTAATAGTAGTATTTTGTATTTTTCCATTAGATAATATGGTCCCTATCATAACAATTAAATATATTATAAAAGGAATTATTAAACATTTAAAGTATATTTTCCAATTCCATCCTCCACGTGAAGAACTATAAGATGAAAATGGTCTATCTTTAACAATTCTAGAAACAATATACAATGTAGGAGCAAAGAGTATAACAGATATATATGACACATAAAATCCTGCATCAGATGTATCTATAACGTCATACCCTCCAGATAAAATCCTTTCTACAGTATTATTGCCATATACACCACTAAAGAATATTATCATAACCAACTGTAATAATACATATATAATTAATCCAATAACAAAAACTAGTATTGGTTTATACCATTTATATTTTTCAAATGTTTTTCCGAATGTAATATAATCTGGAATTTTATAATTATTTTCACTCATAATATAGTTTATTTTTTTTATATTATATAAATATTCAGTTTATAATCTGCACATATGTTTAGAAATATTTCGATAAAGACTTACTAATCCACTTGATGCTGATTTAGATACTATAATGCCCTCTGAATATATTGATTTTTTGAATCAGAAGTAAGAATAGTATGATTAGTACTTATAAAAGAAAAATCCATTTGAACTGAAAAAATATATATAAAAGGGTATACGTATAAAATTATTATCTCCCTTGAAAGTTATAAGTTTGATTATATTGGAAATAAGAATAAATAATTGAACCTTAAAGTGGAAAAGGTTAATTTGCTTGAAGATAATTTGTATAATATGAAAAGAACTTATGACATTATCTTGAAAAATTAAGAAACTGGTCAAGTGTATAATGTTTTCATTTTATTTTTTTATTCTTTTTTTTATTTATCTGAATATATTTTTTTCATTAAATGTTTATTATATAAATAGAAAACCCTATAATCTTTTAATTGATACAGTGATACAGTTCTTGAAGAAGTATTATTAAATGATAACAAATAATAATGGGTCAACAGATAATACATTAAATATATTAAATGAATATGGAAGTAAAGATAATAGAATAACTGTTATTGGCCAAAAAATCTAGGTCATGGTTCTGCTAGAAATAAGGGATTAGATAAAGCAACAGGAGATTACATTTATTTTATAGATTCAGATGATTATATTGATTTAAATGCTTTAAGTATTTTGCATAAGATTGCTACTAAAATAACACTGATTTGATCATGTTTCGTTCTCAAAATTTTAATGATGACCCAAATGAACCTTTTGAGGAAAAATATAATCCATGGATTAGAAAAATTAAGAATGTTGGTTATTATAATGATGTTAAAGAGAAATTATTTCTTAAAAATTTCACTAAAATCAGTTACAGATTTATTAACATTGATGATGGGTACAAAGAATATTTTTTTTGATTGCTTGAAAACAGATTTAAAAAACAATGAAGATGAAATTAAAAATAATATTGATTTTTCATTAATCGATGAAAGAACAAGATTTATTTTTAATAATATGTTAAAGTCATCTCATTATTGGGAACTGGAATTAAGAATAAGATGTTTTGATTTGAACACGAAATCAAAAAATTGAAAAAAACAAATGAAAACTTACTTGATGAAATCAAAAATCTTAAAATTGAGCTAAAAAATCATCAGCTAAGTGAAAAATGATTAAATATAATTTATGATTAGTTATCAAATCTAAATTATAAAATAAACATGAAAAAATAAAAAATTAATTAAAAGATAATAGGTTTAAGATACTTTTAAAAGAAATTAAATAATTAATTTCTAAATACCTAAAAATAGTAGTGAAAAGATAAAAATATCAGTGCATAAATGTGTAATATAAGATACTAATATATTTTTAGTTTTAATATACCCTATAAATTCAAATATTGATCCTAAACCTTGTATACTTAATGCAAATAAAAATGTTTCTAGGTTAAATGAATGTAATAATGCGAAAAATATCATTACAATAACAACCGATAAAATTGTAGATAATTTACGTTTATTGGAAAATTTATAACTTACACGTAAAAAGAACATAAATGGAATGAATTTAACAAATTCTTCACTCATTAATTGGAAAACTAAAGAAACAAATGTCATTACGGTAACAGTTTCAGGAGTAAGTGTTGCACCATTAAGCCCAATATTTTCTAATAAAACACCTACAATTAGAGCATAGACCATATATCCAACGAAAAGACCTACAGCAAGAAGTATATCTTTAATACTAGGTTTTTGAAAAATCGCTTTATAATCCCATTTTAAAAAATATAATACAGGAAGAATAAGAACAATACATGATAATATTGTAATAAAAATATTAGAACTTATAGAAAGTACTAATCCTATAGGTGTTGCAAATAATAAAACAATCCAACCCCACTTTGGGATATATGGGTTTTTTCTATAAAAAGGAAAATCCTTATCTTTATTTTCAAATTTAAACCAATCTATTTCTACCATAAAAGATTATATATCATAAATCTTATTTATATTTACCTTTTAAATAATACTTTTTAAAGAAAATCTTATTTTATTATTAATTTTAAGTTTCTTTAATAAATTTAAAGAATTAATTTAAAACAATTTTAATTTTTTTTTTTTACTTGTTCTAATTTATCTGATTATGTAGGAGGATATCTGGTAAAAATACTGCTAATACTCCTATTAAAACAGTTAAAATAACATATGTTAAAGCTATTGTTGTATTCCCATTTTTCAGTAGGTCTCCAGTTTCTATTGCAAATGTTGAAAATGTGGTAAATCCACCACAGATTCCAACTTTTAAAAATAATAACAATCTTTCATCAAAATTAGATTTAATAGCATAAAATACAATAAACCCTATTGCAATAGCACCAATTATGTTAATTAAGAATGTATTTATGGGAAAGCTATTAGTATTATTTAATGGGATTAGCCCAAGCAGATATCTCATTATTGTTCCTATTGCTCCCCCTACTCCTACTATTAAACATTTGATAATCATTTTATTTATTTTCCTTTTCTTATGATTTTCAAAATAGAGTCATAAAATTAATTTTCATCATTTTTTGTAGAAAAATTCAAAAAATTTTACTTTTTATGTTTAGATTATATTATTTTTTTCTAGGATAAACCACAAATAACATTGCTATTGAACAGAAATTAGGGAGATCCCTAATATCCAAACAACAGTTGATGGTAAATTATGATTTTCTGGAACTCTCCAAAAGGCCATAATTTAGTAAAATAGGTGTTTAAAGAATTAAATTAAATATTTAGAGAAATTTCTTAAATATCGAAAGTACTAATATCAAATTAGGAATAAAAAAAATAAAAAAATGATGGAATAAAGTCCATCCACTTTTAAAATAAATAAATTAATCTTTTTTTAAACAATATTATAGTAGCGGGTATTTACCTCGTTGAACCCTTTCAAAATAAGTTAAACCAATAGTAAATGGAAGAATAATATATTTTATAGCTGTAAACCAGGGCATTCCTGCCAAAACATTAAAGAATACCACTACAGTAGCTGAGATAATAATCAATAATATTGCAAAGTTAGCACTTACATAATTTTTATTATATTCCTGCAAGAAAAAGATAGCGGAAATTAATGTTATTGTGGTAACTAAAGAAAAAGGATTTTTAAAATCAATTGAACTTGAAAATAATCCTAATAAAGTTAAAATAATATATAAAACTATTGTGGATTTGAAGAATGCTTCTTGATGTGTTTTACTATTAAATCCATAAAATGAATAAACTAACATTGAAATACAAACCAACAATGAAAAAATATTTGTTATAAATCTTAAAGAAAAATAATGTGGGTTATAGAGCTTAAAAACACCCCATAAACTAATAATTGCTGCAATCAAAACCAATAAACTTTGAATAATTAATCCATATCTCAATTTTGAAGATATTCCAAAGCGAGCTAAAATTTCATCATCATTCATAATAAAAACTCCTAAACTATATTATTATATGGATTAAAGTCCTATTAAATATTTCGGTATTTTATAATTCTTTTGTAAAATAAGTGTTAAATGGATTAAATTAAGCTCAACAGATTATAAATTTTTGCAATATCTATAAAACTTAATTTCTGTTATAATTGTGAATATTATTAATATAATTATATAGATTAATGGAAGTATTAACATTGCAAGATTAAGTGTGCTCATTGTTGTTTGGATTGAAGATGCAGCAGTTACAATAAGTGTTGTTGAAAAGTCACAACAGCCATGCATTAATATTGGTACTGCAAAAGCTATTGCTAATTCTTTTTTCATTGTTTTTGTGTCATTATTCATTTTAGCAATTTTGTATTCGTATAAATGAGCTCCCATGAAAATTTGCCACATGATATGGAATGGGAAGAACGCTCTGATTAGACCTGCTAGTCCTCCATTAGATGAAGCTATTGTGGTTTCCATAATAGTAAATCCGAATGCTGCTAAAGCAAAAATAAGCATATAATCAAATTTTGATTGGTATTGTGATTTTTTTAAAGAAAAAGATCCTGCGGAAAATTTCATTAATTCTTCTATTAAACCAAATAGGATGAATGCTTTTATAAATTCATATAGTAAACTATATTGAGGAACCTTAAGTATATTGATAAAAATGTTACCTAAAATTATTTGAAGAATAAATGCCCCTATAAATCCTATTACCAGTCCTATGAGTATGGTTTTAATTATATATTTTTTATCAAGTCTATACTCTTTAGGTGCTTTAAAATATGCAGGCAATAGCCATAATGCCATTATTATATCAGTTAAGATTCCCATAATCATATAATTCACATAATTTTTTTATATTCTAATTTTATTTTGAAACTATGTATATATCATTTTTGATTTATTTTCTTAGTGTGGATTTTATTTTTTTAAATTCACCATTTTTTCTTTGTATGTTGTTACTGAAGTTATATAATCAACAATATCCTTTTTTTTCATTATTGTCATAGTACATACTAGCTAAAGATATTATAAATTGTTTTTCTCTTAAAAAAGGAAAAATTTTAACGATTAATTTTAACAAGTGTTTTTTACTGCGATGTGTAATGATTATAAAATATAATATATTAAAAAATTTTGTCTAAAACATTTTCTGTTTCAAAGAATATTTTAAATGAATAACTTTATTAAGTTTAAAATATATATTATATAATAATATTTTGATTTTTTTAAATAGTGTATAATTTTTTATTTATTTTTTTTACTAAATTATTTTACCTTTTTTGTAATAATTTTGTTAAATTTTATCATAAAATATAACACTGTTTATTTTTATAATATTTGAATAATTACATAATTCCATATTTTTTCGAAAAATCATATAATTTTAATTATCACTACTTTCAAATTTATTTAATTAAAAAAAATATTCGTTTAAAGGTGAGAAAATGATTGGTGATTTATTTAATTTATTTATGAGTCAATCCCACTTTTTTTTAAATCTTGTAATAGAACATTTGGAAATATCACTTATTTCTGTTCTTCTTGCTATTATCGTGGGTTTAGGACTCGGAATTACTGTTAGTGAGTATCCTAGGAATAAATGGATATTAACTTTAGTAAATATTATTTATACTATTCCTTCTATTGCGTTATTCGGTTTTTTAATACCTATTGCAGGTGTAGGAGATACTAATGCAATTATTGCTCTTACTATTTATGGACTTTTACCTATGGTAAGAAATACTTATACTGGTATTAAAACAATAGACCCTGGAATAATTGAAGCTGCAAGAGGTATGGGTAGTACTGATAGACAGATTTTATTTAAAATTAAAGTACCTTTAGCTTTACCTCATATTATGTCTGCTATACGTAATATGACAGTTATGACCGTTGCTCTTACTGGTATTGCATCCTTCATTGGTGCAGGGGGTCTTGGTGTAGCGATTTATCGTGGTATTACAACTAACAATATTACCTTAGTTGTAGCAGGAAGTATTTTAATTTCCATTCTTGCTCTTGGTATTGATTTTATTTTAGCAGGTGTAGAAAAAATTACAGCTTTCGGACCTTCAAGAAAAAAATTCTTCTCAATTTTAAAAAACAAAAAGCTTATTGCAGCAGTACTAATTGTTATACTTTCTGCTGGTGCATATGTTGCATATGATAATAGTACTCATAAAACAATACATATTGCATCTAAAGCTTATACAGAACAATATGTTTTAGGTCATATCTTAGAAGAACTTATTCAAGACCAGACAGATTATCATGTAGATCTTACAAGCGGAATTTCTGGTGGAACTTCTA
>JAEEGL012490580.1_pt1 | contig 13204 bp, 14 predicted proteins | sample 9134231 | NCBI WGS metagenome assembly JAEEGL01 (sample SAMN16246548, study PRJNA631951) | gut metagenome | biome: gut microbiome; feature: rumen; material: fiber-attached | host: Bos | place: Iran: Karaj | collected 2018-10
CGCTTCCGGGAGCGGATGGCGACGATCCTCCTGGAGCGTTCCGGTCTGACCGGTCTGGATCGCTTCCCCACGATCCATAACTACCTCGATACCAGGGAAATGATCCTGCGCAAAGGAGCGATCGCGGCGCATAAAGGGGAAAAGGTGCTGATCCCCATCAATATGCGGGACGGCAGCGTGCTGGCTATCGGCCGGGGCAACCCCGACTGGAACTGCTCCGCGCCCCACGGGGCCGGGCGTCTGATGAGCCGGTCAGCTGCCAGGAGCACCCTGTCACTGGACGATTACAGGGAGACCATGAAAGGCATCTACTCAACCTCCATTGACGATTCCACCCTGGACGAAGCGCCTATGGCGTACAAGTCGTTGGATGACATCATTGATGTGATCCGGGACGCGGTGGACGTCGTCGATATCATGAAACCCATTTACAATTTCAAGGCGTCCGAGTGAGCCTGGCTGACCGGACGCCAGAAAGGAGACACAGATGAATTTACCTGTCGTTGACATGGCGCAAACCGGTCAGAATATTCTGTCTCTGCGGCAGCAGCGCGGAATTACTGTTCGCGAGCTGCAGGGAATGCTGGGCTTTGCAACGCCTCAGGCAATTTACAATTGGCAGCATGGCGTATCATTGCCGACCGTTGATAACCTGGTGGCATTGGCTGCTATATTCTCAGTACCTGTTGAAACAATTCTGGAGATCCGGGTCACAGCCATCCAATAAGACTTCCCTGTTTCTTCGTATTGTTTGATGTTATGGTCATGGGAGAAGGAACATTTTGCCTGTAGCAGAGGAGCGGAAAATGAAAAAGGCAATCATTATGATAGGAATCCAGGGCAGTGGGAAAAGTGAGTTTTGCAGCCGTTATTTGAGCAATATCACCAGAGTAAACCTGGATACAGTGAAGACAAGAAACAATGAGCGCCGTCTGATCGAAGAATGCATTGAGCAGGGATTGGATTATGTGATCGACAACACAAACCCAACGAAAGAAGACAGAAGCCGGTATATCCCGAAAGCAAAGGCTGCCAGTTATTACGTTATCGGATACTATATGCAATCCTGCCTACAGGAGTGTATCCGGAGAAACAGCCTGCGCACAGGCAAAGCAAAAATCCCTGATACAGCCATTGCCATGACGTCCAATCGACTGGAACTCCCTGAATACCGGGAAGGTTTCGATGAGTTGTATTATGTCTCAAACGATGGCACGAACATGACTGTTACGGAATGGAGGAGCGAAGATGAACTTCGATGATCTGGATACCCAAATGAGGATCTATGAGAAATCCATCGATCAGATCGTTTTACCGGAAATCCACATGGTAGCGCGTCTCGATGGAAACCGATTTACCCGTTTAACTAAAGAAATCTGTCAGTTTGAAGCTCCTTTTGATACGCGCTTCCGGGATATGATGACAGAAACCACCAAGGCACTCATGAATTACGGATTCAGAGTGGTTTACGGCTATACCCAGAGCGATGAGATTTCTCTTCTTTTCCACCCGGAAGAAGGAGCCTTCGGGCGAAAAGTAAGGAAATACAATTCCATATTGGCAGGTGTCGCGAGTGCCGCTTTTTCCCTTCAGTTAGGACAGCAGGCGGTTTTTGACTGCCGTATGATTCCGCTTCCGACTGTCAATCGAATCCAGGATTATTTCCTTTGGAGACAGGAAGATGCCCACCGCAATTCTTTGAATGCGCATTGCTATTGGCTTTTAAGAAGAAACGGGATGAACGCGGATCAGGCGACAAAGGAACTGAATGGGAAATCGGTTGCAGATAAAAACGAATTGTTGTATCAGAATGGCTTGAATTTCGACACACTTCCCACCTGGCAAAAAAGAGGAATTGGGATCTACTGGGAAATGACCGAAAAGCAGGGATTTAACCCGGTAACAAATTCTGCTGTGATCTGCCAAAGACGCTCACTGAAAACCGATTATGCGATACCTCTGCGGGCAGAATACGCTGCTTTTATTTCCAAGCTTTACAATGAATGCTTTCCAGCATCTGAGAAGTAAGGAAAGGAAAACCGGATCTTTATACTACAGGTTTCTTTACTTTTCTGTTCCTGCATGTTATGATAGCATCGTACCAAGGGCCAAGAAAACTGTGAAGGAGGAGTTCAGATGGTACGCACAATGAACAATTTTGAACATCTTGAATTTCTGCTGTGCAGTTTTGAGCATGAACTGCGCACAGCTTTGCTTTGCCCTGAAAAGACGAGAAAGAAAGAATCCTTTTATCTTCCGCAATAACAGCGACAGATAAATCGACCGCTTGTCTGATCAAGGCAAGCGGTCTTCTTTATTCTGACTAAGAGGAGTGATTTCATATGGGTACCTTGCCCTCTATCAACATGCGGGCAACCGGCGACAACATCATCCGGATGCGTCAGCGCATGGGAATGACAGTGCAGGACTTGCAAAACATTTTTGGCTTCTCCACGCCCCAGGCAATCTACAAATGGCAGCGAGGTACGGCAATGCCCACGTTGGATAATTTGGTCGTGTTGGCCTCGGTGTTCGGCACAACAATGGATGCCATCGTGGTTCGCAACATCGCATCGTAATAAACCTTTCAGCCCATCATGGGCTGATACGATTCCTTCGTCTAATCGGTCAGGACACCGCCCTTTCAAGGCGAGAATGCGTGTTCGAGCCCCGCAGGGATCGCCAATACGGTTCCACGGTGAAGCCGGACAAGAAAACAGATTGAAATCTGCCTTCATCCGTTCAAACCTGGTTGGAGCCCCATTTGGAGTGATAGTCTAATTGGTAAGGCACCTCCCTGCTAAGGAGGCGGCGCGGTAAACGCGCCTGAGCGTTCAATCCGCTCTCACTCCGCCACATGCACAGATGATGGAATGGAAGACAAGCCAGTCTCAGGCACTGGTGCCCATCAAAAGGCGTGCGGGTTCGAATCCCGCTCTGTGCACCAAATGCACAAGTGATGGAAAGGGAATACATACCAGACTAAGAATGGTTTCGGGTATAATTGCAAGGGAATCTTTATTCTTAGGAAGAAAACTATCCTGATCGATTAAGACCATTACAGTTATTGCAAAAGCAATGGATCAGGAAGCGATAATAGGTACGGGCTGACAAAAACTTTAACCCAGCGCCAAATACCGTTGCTAAATTGCGATTTTTGTCGTTTTTCGTCAAATTTTCAATTTTCATATTGACTTTTTGAGGCGAGACATAGTATAATACTACCGTGTGCTTGGCAAGGCAAAGGAATGGTCATGAAGGGAGGTATTGCCATGCTACTCCAGTTCTCAGTAGAGAATTTCAGATCTTTTAAGACTAAAGCTGTACTCTCTCTAGAGGCATCTTCCGATAAGGAATTGCCGAATAACATCGTTGAGGAACAGAAACGCAGAGTCATGAAAGTGGCTACTATTTTCGGCCCTAATGCGTCGGGCAAATCAAATATCTTTAAAGCACTGACAGCAGCCATTCTGTTGGTTCGCTTGTCAAACAATAGACAAGTTGGTGAACCTTTATCTTTCATGGTTCCGTTCGCGTTTGATGATCTATCTTCGAAACAGCCCTGCGTTTTTGAATTCGTTTTCATAGCAGGTGGTAAGAAGTATGTTTATGGTTTTTCAGCGACCATTGAGAGAATCATGAACGAATACTTGTATGTTTATAATTCATCAAGAGCGACAACTATATTTGAACGTGATGAAAATAATAAGTATACATTTACATCGTCGGCAATAGCAAAGAAACTAAAACCCCTTACCCAGCATAATACAGAGAATAAACTCTTCCTTGCAACTGCTACGGCATGGAATTATGAAGGAACTCGCGATGCTCTGATGTGGTTCATGGAAGGAATCAATACCTATTCTCCGGACTACCAGCAGATGTTGAATGTAACCGGGCCTTTATTTGAACAGGACAAGGATACTTCCTTGCGTGGGTTTACAAATAGACTATTGCATGAAGCAGATATAAACATCTCTGATTATACGATTGAAAGCAGGGATCTGCCATTAGCAACACCCCAGCCTGGAGTAAATCTAATTGGGAAAGAGTATACCATTACCACCTTGCATAAAGTTGAAGGTGGAAGAACTTATTCCTTAAATCTGCGCGATGAATCTAATGGCACTGCAAATCTTTTCTTCTTTGCGCCTATCATAAAGCGTGCCTTCGAGACTGGAGAAACGCTCTGTATAGATGAGTTTGATGAATCGCTTCATCCACTGCTTGTTCTTTATCTTGTTGGATTGTTTAACGATCCCGAAGTAAACAAAAACAATGCTCAGCTTATTGTGTCTACTCACACATCAGGTTTGTTGAATCTTAAGGCTCTAAGACGTGATCAGATATACTTCGTTGAAAAGGATCGTTTGACCGGATGTTCCACGTTGTATTCACTAGACGAATTCTCTCCCAGGACACGTGAGGACATTCAAAAAGCGTATCTTCTTGGGCGTTACGGATCGATCCCAAATCTGGGTAATGGAGATGACTTATGACAAAGAGAAATGGATATCAGCCGAAGCCCAGGAATACGAATCAAAGGCAGCGCAAGAGAATCATCTTGCTGGCGACTGAAGGAAAGAATAAAACAGAAACACACTACTTCCGAAGCTTGTCGGGTTCTTCGTATATCATCCGCTTTGCACCAGGGAACTATACTGACCCGGTGAATATGGTGCATGCTCTTAAAACTGAATTTGAAGACCAAGGCCTTGAAACAGAGATGGGGGATGTTGCCTATTGCCTTATTGATTCAGACATTGATCCAACAAAAGATATACAGATAGAAAATGCAGATATACAAGCCGGAGATGGTGCGACTGTAATTGTATCAAGTCCGTGTTTTGAGATTTGGTACCTATGTCATTTTGTCAAATCAACAAGGCAGTATAGCTCCAACAAAGAAGTGATCGACACTCTGAAGAAATATATTCCCGATTACAACAAGAGTATGACAGATATCTGGGCTATATTGGGTGATAAAAGCAAGGATGCCATAAAAAACGCAAGAGAACTCGAGAAACACTGTTTGGAATTAGGACTTAAACCACATACTGTAGCTTTTATGCCGTCAACCGAGATTTATAAAGTATTATCAATGATTCTCGATGGATAAGGAGGATGATCACATGCAGATAGATCGTAAAAAGAAGCAATCCTCGGTAATACATGCATGAAGGATGCAGGAAGAGAATGGTGATGTTTGATCTTTCCTCTAAGTTTAATACGTTTTACACTTCTTACGTTGTTCTTTCACAGCCTGGCCAAGATGAACTCCATAAAAAGAAGGACCTAAATATTCAACGGCTCAAGGATGGATTGAAAGAATACAACGTAGAAAATGGCACATCATATTCGATAGTCGAAACTTGTGTCCAAGGATCAGTTGCCATGTCAACTGTTGTTCAGAATCAAGAAAATGATTATGACATTGATGTGGCAATAGTCTTCGATAAGTTTGTACTCGGAGAGAAGGGTGCGCAGTCTACAAGAAATATGGTCGCAAATGCATTGAAGAGAAAGACAAAACAATTCAATGCTGAACCGGAAGTCAAAACGAGTTGCGTACGCGTCAGATATGCGGATGGGTATCACATTGATTTTGCTGTATACAGACGGCACTGGGATTATCAGGAAAAAAGATACAGATATGAGCATGCAGGAGATGACTGGACGGAGCGAGAACTGAGGGGGCTTACCGATTGGTTCAAAAAACAGAATGACAATTCTGAGGGAAAGCTAAGGAAGGTCATTCGTCTTTCGAAGATGTTCTGTAGATCAAGAGAAGAATGGAAGAATATGCCCTGTGGTCTGCTGCAGACAATTCTCTGTGATGAAAAGCTGCAATCTAGTTATGATCGGATCGACCTGCTGTTCTATTATACGATGCAAGAGGTTGTTCGTCGGTTAGAATCTGATACATCTGTTATAGCCCCTGTGGACAATGGACGAGATCTGACTCCCAGTAAAAGCGATGTTCAGAAGATGACTAATTGGAAGAACCGTTTGAAGAGCAAGCTTGAAGATTTAGAGGTACTCTTCAAAGATGATTGTTCCCAGGATGATGCAATACAAGCTTGGTATGGTTTTTTCAATCATGATTATTGGAAAAATCAGGTGTCTAGGGCTTCCAGCTATTCATTGGCAACAGAAATAAATCCGATTGTTTCATATAATGATACTGAACAGTTTATTGAAGATTTATTCCCGGTAAGCATTCAGTATGATTGTAGAATTTCTTGTTTCGTAAGCGGGGATGGGTGGAGGGAATCACAATTATCCACCTTCCTGTCTATGCTTAGAAAGTTCATCCCTCACCATTTCAAAGTGAGATGTGTTCTGAGCTACACAGATTGCCCGGAGAATTATAGGGTCTTTTGGAAAGTAAAGAATGTTGGACCTGAAGCTGAAAGAAAGAATTGTCTGCGAGGCCAAATTCTGGAAAGAGGCAGATCAATTTCCGAACCCACCAGCTTTTTCGGTAATCACTATATTGAATGTTATATTGTAAAAGATGGCATCTGTGTTGCACGAACAAGAGTTGATGTTCCCATTGGTAGGAGGTAGTCATTTTGAGAAAGAAAGTATTTATGTTTGGTCTTTGGGTTTCCTTTACTATTCTCAGTGGAGTCGTTATCTGGTTTTGTAACGAGCATAACTATGGTTTGGGGGAAGCCATTGCAGGTGCGCTCATAGCCATATTCATAGAACGTGGGGCAAACGCTTTTCAAGATCTATGGGATACAACAGGCTGGAAGGCATCTCAAAGGAAGCTAAAACGTGGTGGCTTCATAAACGATGATACTATTCTACGCATTTCTTTCGCGTACTTGTACCGAATCAAGGTGGGTGATAAGTATCTTCTTGTTCAGAATTCCAGGAATACCGGCAAGTATCAGCCAGTAGGTGGAGTTTATCATCTCAAAGAAGATGAAAAGACAACACTCAAAAATCTATTCAAAGTAATGGATGACAATAAGATTCCGATAGACGCATCATCTCGAGATGATTATCGCTTACGTATAAAGTGTAGATACCTCCGGAGATTCATGAAACGTTTTGACAGTAAAAAAGCAAAACGAGAGCGAATTGAAAATGTTGGACGAGAGTTTAAAGAAGAATTACTTGATACCGGAATATTGAGTTGGGACAAGATTACATATCGCTATTGTGGAAGACATATGACCGAGCTTAGATTTGAAGAACATTTCCAGATTTACGAGTTACTTCTGGCTGATGTTGTCGAGCTTATTCCCACATCGGAACAAGCACATGATTTGATGGAACTGATGAACATTCCTTCAGAGAAGTATCGTTTTGCGAAAGAGGAACAAATCACCTGCCTCGGGATGGACATTGCTTCAGGCGAGCTTTACGAATGCATCGGTGATCACACTAAAGCGATTCTTCAGGAACAAGAAAGCCAGTTGATAAAAATGCCAGGGACAGGAGAAAAGTATTCTGTTGAGCTCAAATAATGTGGGGTTGCAGATTCTCAGTCATTCATACCCAGGGGTTGCAACCCCTGTCTATGAAGTGCAACCCCCTGCAACCCCTCCGGGGAAGATGCAACCGGTTGCAGCATACAGGACTTGAACCGGGTTGCATTGGTATCAAAATCAGAGTGATTAGCCAGAACGCAGCCGCTGCCGAAGCGGCTGTTTTTAGTAGCAAATCCGGAATACTTGTTCTGTCTAATAGTATACTTGGATGAATATCCAAGTTTTATAAGGATATCATTGCAAAATCCATTAGAAGATGATATGATATAAATCGTCGTTAGGGCAACCGTTGGCGGCCACTCCTTTTGATTGCTACTCCCCTGTATTATCTTTTGGGCCTTTGTGCCGAAGGAGGTGAGAGTATGCTTGACAAAGCGCTGGCCGCTCTGAAGACCCTGGGCACGGTCGCTGCCGTTCTTGCGGTGGTTGCCGAAGCCGGGATCAAGGTTGTGTCCCTGTTGAAGGGCTAAACCTGGCGGCGGGGGCACATGGCTGGAAAGCTATGTGCCTTTCTTTTTTATCTTTTTTCACAAGTGTAAAGATCTAAAAATATTATCAAACCTTTCATATGCTACCATAAAGCTCCTAAGTACTGTATCCGAAATAATCCAATCGTTTGGATAGATTCCATCTTCAGGATCATAATGATCTGCATCAGTTCTTCCTGCATTTAGATCATTCATTGAAGCGTTAAATTGGCTTCTATCCATTCCTTTGTTTTCAAAAGCTCTCCCTAAATATGCCCAATTGCTATTGATTATCTTTTTCAATTCAGAAAAAAACATTATAAACTTTTTATGATCAAAAAGCTCTTCAAATCTACATTTCAAAGGATCAAGAAGTGGCATATACTGTTTATTTGGCTGTATTCTTCCAGCCAGCATGTTTCTACCCCGATCTTCATCTCCAGTTCTAATATAATAATCTCTAATGAATTCCTTTATTTTCCGCTCGCAAATAACAATTTTATCTTGGACATATCTACGTCTTTCATCATTATCCATATCTTCTGGACGTTTTTCCTCGGTCTCTTTGATATAATTCTGTAATGCATGTATTCTAAAAGAAATAAAATCTGATGTTTTATCATAATCTATAAGGCCATACTTAACAAGGTGATCAATGCTCCGCCCATCTTCTTTCCCAATTATACTATTCTTTTGCGGATTAAATGCTATTTTTTTCAGTGTTTCATATTCGTCTTTATAATATTTTTCTATATGTTCAAGTATGGTTTGGAACAAATCTTTTCCTTTTTGGGAATTGCAAAAGTCTACAATCAGACTATCAAATGCTGGCATTGAAAACTGATATTTTATCCCTTTCTCGCGTTTATCCTTTAATCGATCAAACATATATGCACTAAACTGTCTAATCGCGTAAGGCTGCCCGCCAAAGGAATTGTTTATCGCACTATATACGTTGTCAAACCCAACATTACTGTAATCACCTAAAGTATTAAGCATGCTATTTGTCTGTTCATCCGTAAAGGGCGGAAGATACGTATTCTCAGAAGAAGAACAAATAATGATCCGCTCATACATAGGATTGTCACAGGTTTGACCATCAAAACAAATTGTACTTTTTTCATTTATTGTTGAATTCACCCCACAAATAATCAATGGGCAACCGCAGTCTCGCAAGGATGTCCAAAAAAGCTCGTAAGCACTTAAATCTTTCCAATCTGGCGATGTTGTAGAATTATATGTAATCCTCTCAATCTCATCAATTGCAATAACAAACACATCATATCCTTGAGTGTATATCTTTATATCTTCAATGAAGCATTGTACTGGTCTTTTTTCATAATCGCTTTCGGTCTTATTTTCTTCTTTCTGTGTCTTTTCCCGTACCTTCTTCGCTATATCAAATAGTGCCGTCTTCCAATTTACGGTCATAAGCTCACGACGAGCTTCTATCTTTACATATGGGATAGGGGGACTTGCAACATCAAGCCGTCTCATAACAGCACTAAGAACAGATGATTTCCCACTTCTCCTCAGTCCAAATACTCCGGAGTATTTCTTCTCTTTACATCTCTGTACAATTGAATCAGCTATTTTCCCGCGATCACCGAAAAGAAGCGCATCCTCTTCAATTGCACCTGTTTCATTAAGCATATTGTTTTCAAAATAGTATTCATCAAATCGTGCGAGAATCAATTTAGAAAGACTTTCTTTATCAGAACATCTTAAAACCTCATCAAATGTGAAAGGAATAATAACAGCGTCCGTCCCTCCTTTCATCCGATCAATTTCCTGCTTTAATTTTCTCGCATTGCTAATAAGAATGAAAAAATTAACAAGCGGTCTTCTATCTGTTATTTCTCTTGTGTGACGAATACTTTTTAAAGAATTAATAGTTTTTTGTTGCCAATCTCCGTTATCGAAATGTGAAAAGACTAATAAAAACTCATATTTTCCACGAATATACTGCTTTAATAGCTTTGTCGCTCCAATAAAACAATACGGATATATATTATTATGACCTAAATCACGATGATTAATATATGATATGTATAATACCTTACTTAGCTTTTCCAATACTTCTGCTTCACCTGAATTGGGCTTTAGATGACGCTCAAAGTTTGTTTGTTTATCATCAGATAAAGTGGTTGAGTATCCAGTCCTATAGAACTTAATTGGAGTATCTTCTATTTCCTCAGTAGGCTCTAATTGCTCGGATTGAACTTCTGCCTCTTGTGCATTTTTAGAGCATGGAACATTTTTCGCAATAGGAGTCTGCATGTCTTCTTTATATAGTTCGACATTCTTTGCATTTGGTTTCATTGGATCATAGGGACTGGTGCCCGGGATAAAAACAACTCTATCATTAATACAAAAAAGATCCATTTCTAAGCCAGCTGATAAATACCTGCTATCAAAATAATATTCTTTATCATCTTCGCCATGAATATAACCCTTCTTTCTGTCAGCAAAATCCTTGAAGATTGTTTTTACAATGCCTTTCATTTGCATTATACCTCCATTTTCGAGAGTATTATTCTTAACAGATTCCGCTATACATACACCATTGGAGTCAAGACTATTCTACCAGAGAACCATGTATTAATCAATGAAAACCTTCTAACTGAATGAAGAACCTTCAAATTGAATGAAGAAGACCAGGATTCGCAAAAAAAACGTCGTATATAATGGTGCTTTTCTGTTTCTTCACGACCGAACGACAAAGAAACGGAGGGATTCGTATAATTGACATCATCATCGCTTTTCTCGCCGCCGAGGGGCTGCCCGTCCTGGTGCTGCTCTGCCGGGCTCGACAGGCGGGGCTGTCGGGGGATGCCGGAGTGATCGCCGCGCTGTCTTCGCTGGGGCAGGGCAGCGTGCTGGCGGGGCTGGGGTGCCTGCTGCTGGTGCAGCTTCTGGCAATCGGCCTGACGGTGGGCAGCTTCCTGCTGTACTTCCGATGGAAGTACAGGAAGGCTACTTATTCCACAAAAGGCTTGGCTGAAGCTTTGGACAAGATCAGCACCCTCCCTGTCTCGCCCATCATGCGGAAGATGCTTTCCAGGCAAGTATGCGTGGAATACAGACGGCGCGTGCGAGCTTATGTTGCTGAGATGCGCAAAAAAGACGACCAACAGTAGAAGAAAGGGTGCCTGTGCCGGGTGTTATCCCGGCACAGGCACTTCTCTTCAAAGGGTTTCCTCCTCCACCATGCGGATCAGTTCGCTGAGCCGCAGTCCCAGGGCGTCGGCGATTCGCCAAAGGGTGTCCACGTTGGCGTTCTTCGTGCCCGCCTCGATCATGGCCAGATGACTGCGGGCCACGCCGGACAGACCGGACAGCACCTCCTGGGACAGGTTCTGGCGGATGCGCAGGTCGCGGATGATCCGCCCCGTGATTTCGCAGTTGTATGGAATCATGGCCTTTTCTCCTTTTCGTGCGAGGTAGACATTTCGTCTCCATAAAAGGCCATGTTTTTTTTGCGAATTTTGCGAAGGAAAAGATGCGCTGTCTGCGATGACAGACAGCGATGCGCCGCGGCTGTGCTATCCTCCTTTCAGAATCAATGTTTGCTAAGACGACCAAAGAAAACGGAGGGAATGACATGAGGAAGTTGTTATGTGCCGTGCTCATCGTTATGATCCTGTCTGCGGCGGTGCCCGCTTTGGCGCTGGACGAGGACCTGAGCAAATACACGGATGCACAGCTTCAATCGGCGCTGGATTATGGAGAGGCGTATCTCGAGGAATTGAAAAAATCCATCCAGCAAACGGAAGAACTGATTGAGAAAATCAAAGCGGAACAGGCGGCCCGTTCCGGCGAAACGCCTGAATCCGCCAGGAGCGGCGGCATTCAGCACACGCCTGTCACCATCAAACGCTCCCCGGATAAATACACCTGGTACATCCAGGATTATGTGGGCCGCAACGCCGCAAGCATCGGCTATACTTCCCTGGGAGGCGACCGGTTGGAAAGGTACGGCGCGGGATATCTGGAATTCGTGTTTGTCACCGAGGACGGAACCTATCTGGACATTGAAGACGACAGCATGTTGCGGCAATACATCGTGGTGGATCAGAGCCTGAAGCCCAATACCGAATTGAAGCTGACCTTTGAAAAGGACAGCAAGGGCAAGGAATATGACAGCCTGGTGGACTTCCAGAGCATCAAAACCATCGATCTGCTGGTACGGCGGCTGGACGGCACCATGGCAGGGGAACCGGTGAATGCCGAAATGATCGCCATCAAAGCCTCCCCGGACAAATACACCTGGTACATGCGGAATTATGTGGGTAAAAACGTGGCGTCCTTCGGCTATACCTCCTGGGGCGGGGATCGGATGGATGAATATGGGGCTGGGTATATCAAGCTGAATTTCGTCGCGGATGACGGGGCATATCTCGATCCCAGCGATTATGACCTGCTGAAGCAGTATGTCGTTACCCGGCAGGACATCAAGCCAAACACGGAAATCCGCCTGACCTTCATGAAGGACAGTAAAGGGAAGGAGTATTCCAATCTGGTGCAGTCGCAGAGCTATGAGAGCATTACGCTATATGTTCACAAATTAACAAACAAATAAATGCGCTGTTAATGGAAGCAGCACATTTAGATGATAAAGAATAAGGGCTCCTTCCTGGCGGATGGAGTCCTTTGCATTTATGCACTTATCTGCTCGTACCGCTCGCTGTTCAACACCTGCAGCATATACCGATAAGGATCAAGGTTGCCGGATACTGCCATGGAGAACAGCCGGGAGGTACAGCCGCTGACCAGCACGACATTTTGCTCGTTCATGCTGACGGGCTGCTGCGCGTTGCGGCTCTGGACATTCAAGAACACCACTTGTGGCAGATTGTACCCATTCTGCCGGTACAGTTCCCGAGCATACTCGAAGTTGGTGGAATCTGCATCCCGAGTACAGGCATTGAACTCCATATCAGTAATGATGTACAGCGTTTCGGGCAGTTCTTCCTGGGGCAGGTGGCTGCGGACAGCCGCATCCAGAACCAGTTCGAATACTTTCTGGATATTGGTGTCAGCCACTTCATTGTAGCTCATGCAGTACTTCACCTTTTCCACCAGGTCCGCCCCCTTGATTTCCACCAATTGGGGGCTGTGGGAGAAGGTAATGAAGTGATTGCGGAACGTGCCTTTGTTACGTTCGGCAAAATACATGCCGAGGGATACGGCCACGGCGATGGGCAGAGGATTTCCTCCCCAATGCATGGA
>JAEEGL012695833.1_pt1 | contig 13204 bp, 13 predicted proteins | sample 9134231 | NCBI WGS metagenome assembly JAEEGL01 (sample SAMN16246548, study PRJNA631951) | gut metagenome | biome: gut microbiome; feature: rumen; material: fiber-attached | host: Bos | place: Iran: Karaj | collected 2018-10
AGAAGCCGTGAGCGGGGGAGCGGATATAGACGAGCAGTACGAGATAGTCGCTTCTGCTTACGAAAAAAAGATGCGCGTCTGCCCCAAGTGCGGGCGTACGCTGATACGCCCCGGCGCGGAGTGCATCAAATGCCAGTCAAAAGGCAAAATAGTATCAAAACTTTTCAAATACGTAAAACCTCAGGGCGCGCTGCTTATAATAGCTCTGATCATGTCCATGATGAGCACGGCGCTTGCGCTTCTGCCGCCGTCTTTGACGCAGCGGCTCGTTGACGACGTGCTGCCCAACGGCAAACAGAACGACCTCGTGATGATCGTCATAGTGCTTTTGGGCTCGTATATCATAGGCACTCTGCTAAACGGCTTCCGCGGATATATGCTCCGTATCGCCGGCGACAGGATCGTGCGGTATATGCGAAACGACGTGTATGAAAAAGCCCAGCATCTGCCGATGAAGTTCTACGACAAGACTTCAACAGGCTCCGTCATAAACCGCATCTCCGGCGATACGAACACGCTTCAGGCGTTCGCGCTGCGCATATCCCAGGAGATAGTCGTTCAGCTTTTCATGCTCGTGGGTATTGTCATAATAATGTTTTTAAAGGACTGGAAGCTGTCGCTTCTGGCGCTGTGTCCCGTGCCGATAGTGGTGCTCGGCGCAAAGTATTTCAGTCGGAAAATAGCTCCGTTTTACCGCAGGATATGGAAACGCTGGGCGGCCGTGTCGTCGGTCCTGACCGATACGATACCGTGCGTGCGCGTGGTAAAATCCTTCGCGGGCGAGAAACGAGCGACCGAGAGATTCAAAAAATACAACGACGAATGGTATAAAGTCGATACGAGCTCGGCGAAGATAACCACGGCGTTCCCCGCGCTCGTCAGCTTTGTCGTGACGTGCGGCTCGCTTCTGATCTGGGGCGTCGGCGGCTCGTGGGTTATAAAAGGCTTCGGCGGTCTTACGCCCGGTCTTCTTGTGGCGTTCATCAGCTACGCGTCGATGTTCTACGGTCCGGTAAACTTCTTTGCGTACCTGTCCGACAGCTATCAGGGCGCGTTATCCTCCGCGGAGCGCGTGCTCGATATACTTGACGCGGAGCCTGAGCCGGACTTCGGCAAAGGCAACTGCCCGGAGAAGATAGAGGGCAGAATAGAATTCAAAAACGTCAATTTCAGCTTTGACCGCGCCAAAAAGACGCTTTCGGACATAAACTTAACGATAGAGCCGGGAGATATAGTCGGTATAGTCGGAACGACGGGCTCCGGCAAATCAACGCTCATAAATCTGCTCATGCGCTTCTACGACAACTACGACGGAGAGATACTGCTTGACGGTCAGAACATCAAAGACATAGACATGGGCTATTACAGAAGCAAGATAGGCTACGTTCAGCAGGAGCCCATGATGTTCTCCGACACGATATTCAACAATATAGCCTACGGCGTGCCGGACGCGCATATCGAGCAGGTCATAAACGCGGCTGACGTCGCAAACGCGCACGATTTCATAATCCTGCAGCCGGACGGATACGATTCGATGCTCGGCGAGCGCGGCGTGGGTTTGTCCGGCGGCGAGCGGCAGAGGATTTCCATCGCCCGCGCGGTGCTCAAAAATCCGAGTATCCTTGTGTTTGACGAGGCGACGGCGTCCGTTGACTCGGAGACGGAAAATCAGATACAGGAAGCGATAGAGCGGCTGATCTACGGCAGGACTACTATCATGATAGCGCACAGACTTTCAACTCTGCGCAAGGCGAACAAGATAGTCGTCGTAGACAAAGGGCGTATAATAGAATGCGGCACTCACGACGAGCTCATGGCGCTTAAAGGCAAGTTCTACAGGCTGATACAGATTCAGTCCATGTCGGAGCAGGTCAGAGCGCAAAAAGAAGAAGAGCATTTTGAATGAGGTGATATCATGGCAGACAGATTATACATAAACGCGGACGAAGCGAAGATCACGTACAGGGACTTTGCGCACGTGGACGTTTTGATGTACGACGGACGGGAATTTTCCGATCTTGAACCGCGCCGTCTGTTCCCGTTATCCGGCTTAACGAAATACATAACGCTGATAGACAAGGACATGAAAGAGGTCGCCGTAATAAGAGACCTTGATACGATCTTGCCAGAGTCAAGGGAAGCGATAGAAAAGTGCCTTGACGAATATTACATGATACCGAAAATAACGCGCATACTTGACCGTAAGGAGAAAAACGGACTTTTGAAATACAAGGTTGAAACGAATTACGGAGTGCGTGAATTCGATATCAGAAACCGTCATTCCGACATAAAAAATCTGTACGACGGGCGCGTCCTTTTCCGCGACAGCGACGACAACAGATACGAGATACCGGACATCAACAAGCTTGACAAAAAGAGCTGGCTTAAAATAAATATTGATCTGTAAAGGAGATACTATAATGAAACTTGTACTTGCGGTAGTTCCGAACGACGACAGCGTGAACGCTACGTCTGCTCTTACAAAAGAAGGATTTTTCGTAACGAAACTGTCCACGACGGGCGGCTTCCTCATGGTCGGAAACACGACGCTTTTAATAGGCACGGAGGCTGACCGCGTGGGAGAAATAAAGGATATTCTAAAAAAGCACTGCGCGACGAGAACGCGCGTCGCTCCGACCTCAAGCTCTTTCGGACGCGGTCTGTCCGACCAGAGCGTGGCGGAGGAGACCGTCGTCGGCGGCGCCACGATATTCGTCTTGGACGTTGAATCTTTTGAAAAAATTTAAGTATGTATTCAACTGATAATCCGTGGATAAAAGAGCGCGAGGCGACGCTCTGCACCTGGAAGTTCGACTATGACCGCGGATATGTAAGCAATACGTCCGTGTCATTGATAAACGATTTTATGAGTTTGTCAGACAGACAGTTATCGGACTACGCTAAAATGATAAAGGAATGCGGATTTACCGGTATTCAGGTAATGGATATCTGCTCCGCGTGGCGTTACGGCGGCGGTTATGAAAACGTACACGACAAATTCAAGACGCTGTCGGAAGCCTGCCACGAGATCGGTCTTAATTTCACGGTCTGGTGCTGGGCGGCGGAATTTTCCGGTCACGGCTGGTCTGAGCCGGACGCGGTATATCAGAACGCCGATCCGTCAAAGCCCGCGTATCTTGACAGCCGCGTACACGCGCTTTTTGAAAAATACTATAGTATTTACGCGGATCTCGCGCCGTTTTCGGACCGCGTCATAGCGCATTTCTTTGACCCCGGCAATCTCACGGATATGCCGAGCATAATCTATTTTGTCAAACTGCTTTCGGCAAAATTTAAAGAGAAAAATCCGGATATAAAAATAGCCGTTGATACGTGGGGCTGCCCGGAAGGGTATCCGCAGGCGCTCGTTGACGCGGGTATGGACGGCGTTATGCTCATGGAGCTTCCTTTTTTGCCGATATGGAGGCAGCCGGGCAAGCGCGCCGCTTTCAGAGAGGGTGTGAAAAAGCTCGGCTGTGAGCTTGGCTCGTGGGGCTGGTACGACAGCGATATGGAAATAGACCAGATACCGCTTATGACGGTGAATAACCGCGTGTTGAAGGACGTTTTTGCACAAACCCGCGCACAGGCGGATCACGTTATGACGCCGTGCTACTGGAGCGAAACGGATTCTTACCATATACTGAATTTCTTCTCGCTTTACGCCGCCGGGCATCTGCTTACCGACCCGGAGGGCGATCCCGATAAGCTGTTGTACGATTCAGCCTGCAAAATTACCGGGCAAAACAAAAAAGACGCGGAGCGCCTTACGACCGTGCTTGAGCTTATACGCGACGCGAGAAGCGGCGACAGCTGGGAAACCTACTGGTGGACCGAGCCTGGATACGTGCTGAAGCACGGCGACGCGGAAAATATACTTGACCGCTCCGATAACGTGATAGCATCCCTGAAAGAGCTTATAAACGAGCCGGAACCGAAAGGCGGCATACCGTTTCCGATCACACGCAGACAGCTGTATAAGCTGATTCTGCCGCATCTGTATCAGATAAAGCAGTACGCGCAACTCCGGTGCGGCTTGGAAGAAGTGAAGAGGATGCGTGAAGGCGGCGCGCCGAAGGAAAAGCTGCAGGCAAAGATCGATAGGCTGCCGTGTGAAATACCGGAGTATAACTGCGTTACCGGCCTGTGGGGACAGAGCGAGGCGCGGTGCGCTTACGAGCTGACAGGACAGTTCTGCCGCGAAAACGGACTGCAGGCGCCGCAAAGACCGGGGAACGTCCGGTTTGCATTCAAGCGCCGTCTGATAGACCGGCTGACAGTCGAGCAGCGCGGAAAAACAGAGCGCGTATGGGTGCAGGCAGTGTTTTACGAGGGCGGTATGCCGGATATCGGTTTTATACGTTCTTTGCTTGACGAGCTTGCAGCGGATCAAGTGCTTGAAAAGGACGGCGACAAATACTCGCTTACCGACTGGCAAAACAATAGATTTGATTTTTCAATGTAAAAATTTCACTGACGCGATAAGTATGGCGGGTCCCCACCCGTGAACCCCCAAAAACTCGTTCCTCGTGAATTGCCTTACGGGGACCCCCAACGCTCTCCGGTTCGCGTCGGGGAACCCCTGTTACGCCGCAAAAAAGCCCCGATATTATATCGGGGGGATGGTGGGGTTTGGGGCGGTAAGGGGGGCGGGGAGCCCCAAGAGCGCCGTTAGGCGCACAGATCGTCGGCGCAGCCGACACCGTTTTTAAATTAAAAACGGGCGATCAATGATCGCCCATGTAAGCAGGACGTCGATTTGCCGCCCTCTGAATTCTGAATTCTTAATTCTTAATTCCCCGGTCCGACGCCATTTTCTCCTGCTTGACCTTATGGTCTATAACGTGGCGGGAGGCGAGTTCCTTTGTTATGTCGTCAACGGTTATCCCCGCTTCCACCATCAGCACCATTACGTGATACGCGAGATCGGCTATTTCATAGACGGTCTCTTTTTTGTCCCTGTCCTTTGCGGCGATTATGACCTCCGTGGACTCCTCGCCGACTTTTTTGAGTATTTTATCAAGCCCCTTGTCAAACAGATACGTCGTATACGAGCCTTCTTTTCTGTTCGTTTTTCTGCCTTTTATAAGCTCAAACAGTCCGTCGTACGAAAACTCCGTCATATCGGAAGCGTTGTATACCGGGTATTCAAAGCAGGATTCACTCCCAAGGTGGCACGCCGGACCGTCCGGGTTGACGGCTATCGCAAGCGCGTCTCTGTCACAGTCCGCGGTGATCGAAACTATGTGCTGATAATTGCCGCTTGTTTCGCCTTTTAACCACAGCTTTTGTCTTGACCGCGAATAAAAGCACGTCAGCCCCTTTTCAAGCGAGATCCGAAGGCTTTCCTTATTCATATACGCAAGTGTCAGAATGCGCTTTGTCGCCGCGTTATACACAATCGCGGGGATCAGCCCTTTTTCGTCAAATTTAAGCTCGTCTATGTTTATCATAACCTTACCTCTATACCGTTATCTTTCATTTTTTGCTTTAACTGTTTGATATTGACCTCTCCGAAGTGGAAGACCGATGCGGCGAGCCCGGCGTCGACTTTCGGCAGAGCTTTGAACAGCGTTATAAAATCGTCGTAGCCGCCCGCGCCGCCCGACGCTATGACGGGAACAGACACCGCGTCGCACACCGCCGACAGCATCTCTAAATCAAACCCGTTTTTGACGCCGTCCGTATCTATAGAATTCACTACTATTTCTCCCGCGCCGTTTGCTACCCCGCGTTTTATCCATTCTATCGCGTCCATGCCGGTGTTTTCGCGCCCGCCTTTTGCAAAAACGGTGAATTTTCCGTCCACGCGCTTTACGTCGACGGATAGCACCACGCACTGGTCGCCGTACAGCTTTGCCGCCGCGGGTATCAGCGACGGGTCTTTTATAGCGCCGGAGTTTACCGAGACCTTGTCCGCACCGCATTTGAGCACTCTGTCAAAGTCCGATACGCTGTTTATCGCGCCGCCGACCGTGAGCGGTATGAACACCTTTGACGCGGCTTCCTTCAGCACGTCAGTAAAGAGGCTGCGCCCTTCCGCCGACGCGGTTATATCGTAAAACACAAGCTCATCCGCGCCTGCTGCGCTGTAATATTCGGCAAGCTCTACCGGAGAGGCGACGTTTTTCAGCCCTTCAAAATTCACGCCCTTTACGACCTGACCGTTTCTCACGTCAAGGCAGGGGATTATTCTTTTTGTTATCATTTTGCCGCCTCTGTTGCCTTTCTCAGATCGATTTTCTTTTCGTAGTACGCGCGGCCGATTATCGCTCCGTAACAGCCGCAGGCTTTCAGCTCCACAATATCGTATAGCGACGACACGCCGCCGGACGCCGTTATGTTCATATCATATTTTGACGTCAGCTCTTTATAAAGCGCTCTGTTCGTGCCTTGCAGCGCCCCGTCCGTGCTTATATCCGTGCAGATAAGCGTTTTTACGCCGTACGACTGCATAGTATCGCAAAACGTGTTAACGTCCGTATCAGACGATTCAAGCCAGCCTTTGACCGCAATTTTGCCGTCTTTTATATCCGCGCCGACGGCTATTTTATCGCCGTACTTGTCAAGCGCTTTGAGCAGCAGAGCCGTGTCTTTCAGAGCCGAAGTGCCTAAAATCACGCGGTCAAGCCCGGCGTCAAGGTATTTTTCAATTACCTCCATGCTCCGCACGCCGCCGCCGACCTCACAGAAAAGTCCGCTTTGTTCTTTTATTTTTATGACCGTCTCAAAGTTCGGCGTTGTTCCGTCGCGCGCGCCTTGCAGGTCCACTATATGCACCGCGTCCGCCCCGCAGGATGCGAAGTCCAGAGCGATACAAAGAGGCTGATTTGAATAAACCGTCATCTTGTCGTAGTCGCCGTGCAGCAGCCTCACCGCACAGCCGTTATACAGATCTATCGCCGGAAAAAGTCTCATATCATATCTCCGTAAACGCCTTTAAGATTTTCAGTCCCGTGTCTCCGCTTTTTTCCGGGTGGAACTGGGTGCCGAAAACGTTTTTATCCTGCACGGACGCTGTCAGATACCCGCCGTATTCCGTCACCGCGGTCGTCGCCCCGTCACATTCGCAGGCGTGGTAGCTGTGGACGAAATAAACGTGGTCGCCGTTATTTATATACTTGAATATCGGCGTTTCTTTTTTGAATATCAGTCCGTTCCAGCCTATGTGCGGTATCTTCAAGCCCTCCGGTATGAACTCGCTTATCGGCATAACGGAGCCTTTTATGAGCCCTAAACCGCCGTGCTCGCCGTACTCGTAGCTTTTCTCAAACAAAAGCTGCATGCCGAGGCATATACCGAGCAAGGGTTTGCCGCTTTGCGCTTCATCGATAATAAGCTCGTACGTGCCGCTTTCGCGCAGTTTTTTCGCCGCGTCCGAGAACGCGCCTACGCCGGGCAGTATTATCCTGTCCGCGTTTTTTATGACTGCCGGATCCGCCGTGGCGACGGCTTTTTCGCCTATTGCGGAAAACGAGCAGAGCAGGGAAAACAGATTCCCCACGCCGTAATCAATAATTGCTACCATTAAAGCGTTCCTTTCGTTGAGGGTATCTCGTTTTTGTACGACTGATCGATGCTTACCGCCTGGCGCAGCGCCCTTGCCGTGCCTTTGAATATCGCCTCGGCCAGATGATGCGAATTCTCTCCCTCAAACATTTTTATGTGAAGCGTAACAGCGGCAGACCGCAAGAAGCCGTAGAAAAACTCTTTTACAAGCTCCGTGTCAAAGTCGCCTATTTTTTCCGTATTGAATTCCGCGTTGAAATTAAGATATACCCTGCCGGAAATATCAACGGCGGACAAAACGAGCGCCTCGTCCATCGGCAGTATCATAAATCCGTAGCGGCATATGCCTTTTTTGTCGCCGAGCGCGTCGGAAAACGCCTGACCTAAGGCTATGCCTATGTCCTCGGTAGTGTGGTGATAGTCGACGTTCGTGTCGCCTTTGCATTTTACGGTAAGGTCAAATCTGCCGTGACTTGCAAACAGCGTCAGCATATGGTTTAAGAAGCCGCAGCCGGTGTCTATATCCGATTTTCCGCTGCCGTCCAGCTCAAGCGAAAGTTTTATATCAGTTTCCGCCGTTTTTCTTTCTGTATATGCGTTTCTCATATCTGCCTCCCCGTTATCTGTGCAAGCGCTTTTATCAGCGCGTTCATCTGCTCTTCGTCCCCCACGGTTATCCTGTTGAAATCGGCTATGCGCGGGGCGTCGAAATGACGGACGAGTATGCCGTGCTGCCGCAGCTTCAAATAGATCTGCCCGCCGGGTATCGTCTCATGCTTTGCGAATATGAAATTCGCACATGAATCCGTTACGTAAAAGCCGAGTTTTTTCAGTCTTTTCGCCGTTTTTTGCCGCGTTTTTTTGATTTTTTCACAATTTTCATCGGTGTATTTCTGATCTTCAAGCGAGCCGACGCCCGCCGCCTGCGTTATTGAGTTTACGTTGTAAGGATTTATGGAATAGCGCACCGTGTTCAGGTCGTTTATAAGAGACGGATCGGCTATGCCGAAGCCGAGACGGGCGCCCGCGAGCGAGCGTGATTTTGAAAACGTTTGCGTTATCAGCAGATTTTTGTACTTCTTTATAAGCGGAACGCACGATTCCGCGCCGAAATCCACGTACGCCTCGTCTATCACAACTACGTTGTTTTCGTTATTTTTGATTATTTCTTCAATTTCATCGCGCGTCAGCGCTATGCCCGTCGGCGCGTTGGGGTTTGCTATGAACACCGTGCCGCCCGCGTTGTAATACTCTTGCGGGGAGATCGAAAAATCTTCTTTTAACGGAATTATCCTGTACGGCACGCGGTTGTATTCGGAAAATACAGGATAAAAACCGTACGTGACGTCCGCAAACACCGCCGGAGTTTTAGTGTCACAGAACGCGGAAAACGCGAAATTCAGTATATCGTCCGAGCCGTTGCCGCATATCACACAGTCTTCGGTTGTGCCGTACTGATTTGCCAGCGCCTGCCTCAGCTTCGTGCACTGCGGGTCGGAGTAGAGCATCGTTTTTGCTATTGCGTCCGATGCGTATTTTTGCGCTTTCGGTGACGGCGGGAAAGGCGATTCGTTTGTATTCAGTTTAATATACGTTCTTTCCTTCGGCTGCTCGCCCGGTGTGTACGGCGTCAGTCTGTTAAACTTTTCACTGAAAAATCCGCTCATTTTATCTCATCCCTTATGACCGCGCTTTTTGCGTGTGCGGTCAGTCCTTCTTTTTTCGCAAAATACGCTACGTCGTCCTTGTATGCGGATAACGCGCCGGCTGTAAAATACGAATACTGCATGGTTTTGACAAAATCGTCAACGGATAACGGACTGGAGAATTTAGCCGTTCCGCTCGTCGGCAGCGTGTGGTTCGGTCCCGCCATGTAGTCGCCGAGCGGCTCCGGGCAGTATCTGCCCATGAAGACCGACCCCGCGTGACGTATCTGCGGCAGGATCGCAAACGGATCTTCAACGCAAAGTTCCAGATGCTCCGGCGCAAGCTCGTTTGATATACTCACGGCTTCATCCAAGCTGTCAACAACTATTATTTTTCCGTTGTTGTCGACCGACGCTCTCGCTATCTCTTGCCGCTCTAACCTGCAGAGCTGGTCTTCAAGCTCCGCCGCAACGTTTTCAGCAAGCGCATCCGACGTTATTATCAGCACGGCGGAAGCGGATCTGTCGTGCTCCGCCTGCGAGAGCATATCCGCGGCGAGCACGCGCGGATCTGATTTATCGTCGGATATTATGAGTATCTCCGACGGCCCGGCTATCATGTCTATGCTTACCTGTCCGTAGACCTGGCGTTTCGCCTCGGCTACGTAGGCGTTTCCCGGACCTACTATCTTGTCGACCTTCGGCACGCTTTCCGTTCCGTACGCGAGCGCGGCTATCGCCTGCGCGCCGCCGACTTTTATGATTTTGTCAACTCCGGCTATCTTCGCCGCGGCGAGGATCGGCGCCGGTATTTTGCCGTCCTTTTTAGGCGGCGTGACCATTACTATCTCACCCACGCCGGCGAGCTTTGCCGGAATCGCGTCCATCAAGACCGTTGAAGGATAAGCCGCCGTGCCGCCCGGAACGTAAATCCCCGCGCGGTCCACCGGGATAACGCGCTGACCCATGACAATGCCGTCGCCCTCGCTTATCATATATCCGCTCCGCACCTGTTTTTCGTGGAATCTGCGGATGTTTGCGGCGGCTTTTTCCAATATTCTTATAAATTCCGGCTCGGTCTGTATAAACGCCTCGTTTATCTCGTCCTCTGTCACGGCAAGCGCTGAAAGCATAACGCCGTCAAACTTTTTAGTATATTCAAGCAAAGCTTTATCGCCGTTTGCTTTAACGTTGTTTATTATATCGGCAACGGCGGCGGAAACGTTTGTCATAGGCGCGTTCCGTTCAAATACCTGCCCGCTTTTTATCTCGGTCTGTCCGTATATTTTTATCACTTTATTTCTCCTTAATCGCCGCAAGCGCGTTGCAGAGTTTTATAATAACGTCTGAATTGAATTTGTACGACGATCTGTTGCATATCAGCCGCGCGCTTATCTGAACTATCGTTTCTATCACTTCAAGGTCGTTTTCTTTAAGCGTCGTGCCCGTTTCAACTATGTCGACTATCGTGTCGGACAGCCCGAGTATCGGCGCAAGCTCGATCGAACCGTTTAATTTTATTATATCTACCTGCCGCCCGGCTTTGCGGTAGTGGTCCGCGGCGATATTCACGAATTTCGTCGCCACCTTCAGTATCCTTTCGCGCCCGTCAACAAAGCCTTTCGGCGCGGCGACAGCCATTTTGCATTTGCCTATGCCTAAGTCAAGCAGCTCGTAAACGTCCGGCTCGTATTCAAGCAAAATATCCTTGCCGCATACGCCTAAATCGGCGGCGCCGCGCTCGACGTATATCGCGACGTCGGACGGCTTGACCCAGAAATATCTTACGCCCACATCCTCGTTTTCAAATATCAGTTTCCTGCTGTTGTCCATAACACCGGGGCAGCCGAAGCCGGCGGATTCAAGCATGGCGTAAACTTTTTCGCCGAGCCTGCCCTTCGGCAAAGCTATATTCAAATATCTGTTTCCCATTATCTCACCTCAGATCGAGCAGCTTGCCGTATTTGACGTTTTCCGGCGGCTCTTTCGCCGTTTTTACGCTCTTTTTGGCGTCCGCCGAGCTTTTTATTACGTTGCAGACCGCTTTTGCGTCCGTGTTATCGCCGTATAATACGAGCGTATCGTAATACGGAGTCTCGGCTTGCCCGGAAAAATTATCAAGCCTGTCAAGATATACCGCAAAGCCCACGGCGGAGGACGTTTTTTTCAGGCGTCTCATAAGCATATCGTACTGACCGCCGGACAGCACCGCGGACGGCACGCCGTTTATATAACCGCGGAAAACTATGCCGTTGTAGTAGTTCGTGTCGCTCAAAACGGAGAAGTCTACGCGCAGTTTGCTTTTGTCAAGAGCGGAAAGCACCTTTTTAAAGTTTTCCGCCTCGGCCTTCCAGCCGCCGCAGACGGCAAGCGAGCAGAGAACGGCGCACGCCTTGTCGGGGTCTGGATCAAGCGTCATTATCTGCAAAAGCAGAGCTTTGTTTTCTTCGCTGACGTCGGCTTCATTGCAGACAAACGCGGCTTCGTGTACGTTTTTGTGCTCAATGCAGTGGATCAGCTTTGCGCGCGTCTCGCCGTCGGGGCAGAGCTTGTCAAGCAGAGCGGAGAGCAGAGCGAGCGAGGAAACGTCAAGCACGTTTTGTTCCGAGACGCAGTCAAGGCTGAGCTGCGCGACCGTCAGCACTTCGGAGAGGCTTATAACGTCCACGTCGCCTATATATTCAATCCCCGCCTGCGTTATCTCCGCAAAGGCGGCGGTGTTGCTGTCCGTTCTGTAAACGCTTTCTTTATAGTACAGCTTTTCGGTCTTGCCGTCGCGGAAGTTTTTTACGATCGAAAGCGTGACGTCGGGCTTCAGCGCCATAAGTCTGCCGTCCGTGTCGGTAAAGGTGATAATGCTTTTTGACGGCAGAAACGCCTTGTTTTCCGCGTATAGCTCGTATTCTTCAAATTTGCTCATTTTGTACTGCGTATAGCCGCAGCCGGCAAATAAAGACATAAGTCTGTCTGAAATTGGATTTATCTCGGGTATGCTCATTTGTTTTCACACTCCAGTTTGCTTATAACTGTTTTGTATCCGTTTTTGCCGTAGTGAAGACAGCGGTTCACGCGGCTTATCGTAGCGGAGCTCGCGCCGGTTTTGGCGGAGACTTCGCCGTAATTCTTGCCCGCGTGCAGAAGCTGCGCGACCTCAAAACGCTGGGACATATCCTGTATCTCGCGAATGGTGCAGAGATCGTCAAAAAACGCGGCGACTTCTTCAACCGTTTCAAGCGTCAGTACGGCTTTAAATAATTCATTCATAGCATCAGTTGGCATATCGTAAATTTCCTTTCTTTAACAGTTTAGCATTTTAGCATAATAAAGTGATAAAGTCAATAGGTAACGAAAAATGTTTACAATTAAAATAAATGTAGGGGCGACCGTTGGTCGTCCGTTTTTAAATAATAAAGAAGAAATAAGAAAGAATAAGGAATAAAAAAAGGTGTCGGCTGCGCCGACGAAATATGGTGGGTTACCCACCCCTCAAGCTCGCCTTGCGGCGAGAACCCCCCATACCCCCCTGTCCCCTCCCACAATCTCTTTCAAGATTGAGGGGATGCGGATTGTAGGGGCGGCCATTGGTCGTCCGTTGTAGGGGAGGGGTCTTACGCGAACCCCCGACGCTCACCAGTTCGCGTCGGGGAACCCCTATCCCCTCCCGAGTGAAGAGTGAATAGTGAATAGTGAATAGGTAAGGTGTCGCTTCGCGACGAATTATGGGGGATTCCCACCCCTCACGGCGCTATGCGCCACCCCCCATACCCCCCTGTCCCCTCCCGCCAATCTCCAAAGAGATTGAGGGGGCGCGAACAATAGGCGCGCGGGTGTGAGGGGGGACACCCCGCGCGCGCGGCTAAAGCCGCAAAAAAAGCCCCAATAATATATTGGGGGGATGGTGGGGTTTGGGGCGGTCAGGGGGTGAGTAACAAAGTTAAGGAAACTTCCGCATAACGATAAACCAAATATAATTCAAACTGACTTTTACAATTGGCTATTTCATAAAATTTTTCATATAGATCATGCCGCCGAGTCGATCAAAAAAAGGC
>JAEEGL013097948.1_pt1 | contig 13204 bp, 9 predicted proteins | sample 9134231 | NCBI WGS metagenome assembly JAEEGL01 (sample SAMN16246548, study PRJNA631951) | gut metagenome | biome: gut microbiome; feature: rumen; material: fiber-attached | host: Bos | place: Iran: Karaj | collected 2018-10
CGTCTTGAAGAACGGCCCGCAACTGAACCTTCACAGGAAGCCTCGCAGAAAACTGAAACAGACGGGCCCACACTTATTCTTGAGGATGAATAAAACTATTTAGTTAACAATAACTTTACTTTAAATGAAAAGGACATTTTTAACCTCAACATTTTTCGCACTGGCGCTGATGTCAGGTTATTCAACATATGCACAGAGCGACACGACAAAGGACACTTATCATGAATCGGTTATAGTTGTTGGCGACTACAACCCTGTACTTGACGGTGTTACCGAGAAGGTCAATGTGGCTCCCACAATCAACGACAGTCACGACGCCGACCTCCAGCCCAAGTTCACCTACAGCATCACTCCACGCCGGATCAGTTCGTTGACAGCCACTTCCGGCATCAAAGCCGCCAAAGTGATAGGGTCGCCCACTCGCCTCTACAACAACTATATGCGCTTTGGACTGGGGCACGACTTTGCCAACTTTCTCGACTTCAATCCTATGATGGACTTATACTACACCTCGACTCGCAACGACAACATGGCCTACGGAGCACGCCTTTTCCACGAAAGCGACGTCACCACCTTCGGACACAAAGACGAAACAACCCCGTCGCCGGACTACTACGGACGTAACCGCCAGGCAGACACTAAATTGGACCTCTTCGGCAAATACATCCTCAACAAGCAACACCTCTTTTCAGCCCAGCTGCTTTTCGACCGCCAGTATGGACGCTACTACGGCTTTTCTGACTCCACACTCTTCGCCAATACAGGCAACACCCACGACGACATCAGTTTTTCGGACTACGCATATGCCTACAACAATCTGGCACTGAATCTCGGAGCAAAGAGTCTTAATACCGACGTCAACAAATTGGGCTACGAAGCAAATATAGGTCTTGCCGACATGTGGGCCAAACGCGACTTCAAACAACTGTCAATGGAGTTGGACGGCAGTGTGCATTATGGTTTCCCGATGTTCAGGAAATACAAAGCCATTGCATACCTCCACACCAACTGGCAGGGCTACAGTCAGAAGCAGCAGACTGGTGCACCGGCAACGATTTTCATGCCCTCCATTCCGACCGACTCGACAGCCGGACGTCACCTGCTGACCATCAACCCATACGTCGATTTTCTCTTCAAGGATTTTAAGATTCATGCCGGACTTGCCTTTGGCTTCAACGGATATGACGACCCCGAGGGCACCACTCACGACCTCTTCCCCGACATTTCGGTTGCCAAAGCTTTTATGAACAACCGCATGAGCCTCACCGTCGGCTTCCAGGGCGGCTATACAGCCAACGACTGGAACAGCCTGCGCATCCACAATCCTTATCTGGAACCGGCACCCTACACCTTCGCCACTGTGGATGACAACCTGTATGCACATCTGCGTATCAACTTTTCAAAGAAATTGACACTTAATGTCAACGCAGACAACCATTTCTTCAAAAACCAGGTTTACTACCGTCTTACTGACCCCACCGTCGCTCCGCTTGGCAACACTTTCACACCCTATTACATTGACCATGACGAACTTGACCTCGCAACCGAATTTACCTTCGTCAACGACGAGATGATAACTCTCAATCTCGGTTTCGAATACTGTTTGACATACAACACGGCGGTCGATGTACCCCTCTATCACTCGCCCGATTATACCGCCCATCTCGGAGCAGACATAAACTACCTGGACAAATGGTTCTTCGAAATTAAAACCTTCTTGGTCGGAAAGGTCGACGCATACTATTCGGGCACCAACTACAATCTCGTCATCGGACAGCTGCCGGCACGCTTCGCAATCCTTCTCGGTGCTGAATATATCTACAACCGCGCTCTCTCGTTTTTCGCCCAGCTCGACAATGTCACTTTCCAGCGCCACTTCCTTTGGGCAAATTATCCCGCACAGCGTTTCAACGCAATCATCGGCCTCACCTATACTATCCCCACAAAGAAAAACTGACCGTTACACCATGACTTACCAGGAAACTCTCGACTACCTCTTCAACGCACTGCCCGCATACCATCGTGTAGGTGCAGCGGCATACAAGGCCAACCTCAACAATACGAGGGCTCTGATGCGTCACCTGCACTATCCCTATCGTAAACTGCGTGTCATCCATGTTGCTGGAACCAATGGAAAAGGCTCCGTATCGCATTTTCTTGCCTCCATACTCCACAAGGCGGGCTATAAAGTGGGACTCTATACTTCGCCGCACCTCGTGGATTTTCGCGAGCGTATCCGCATCAACGGAAAGATGATAGAGAAAGAGTCCGTTGTCGATTTCGTTGAACAGCACAGGACTTTTCTTGCGGAACAGGAACTCTCTTTCTTTGAGATGACAGTGGGACTTGCTTTCGACTATTTCGCACGGCAGAAAGTCGATGTTGCCGTCATCGAGGTTGGAATGGGTGGACGTCTCGACTCGACTAACGTAGTAAACCCCTTGCTCAGCATAATCACCAATATCAGTTTCGACCATACCCAATTCCTTGGCAACACCCTCAAGAAGATTGCAGGTGAAAAGGCTGGAATCATCAAGCGTGGAATTCCTGTCGTTATTGGCGAGACCCATCCGGAAACGGCACCTGTTTTTGAAAAACGAGCACTCTTGAAGCAAAGCGACATTATTTTCGCCGACCAGCATTATAGGGTAGAGGAGAGCCAAAACGGAAATGTACGCATGGTTGCCGACATATTCCGCGATGGTGAACCCTACATTCGTGGAGTCCATTCCCCCATGGACGGACTCTACCAGCGCAAGAATATCGCCACCCTTTGCGCTGCCGTCGATATGCTGGGAAACAGTTCGGATATAAAAATAAGTCATTCGGAATTTAAAAGCGGCATTGCCTCGGTAATCAAAGACACAGGCCTCCACGGACGATGGGAGAAACTGGCCGACCGACCGACACTGATATGCGAAACGGCACACAATGAGGACGGAATACTCTGTCTCGTAAAGAAGCTGAAATTCATGCGATTCAAGAAACTGCACATCATATATGGCTGTGTCAACGACAAAGACTACGGTAAAATACTCGACCTTCTTCCCGGCGATGGTACGCACGCAGGCCCTGCATACTACTTCACACGTCCCTCTGTGCAGCGCGGACTGGACGAAAACATCCTCGCAAAGGAAGCCATTAATCACGGCAAGAAAGGCAAAACCTATCACGACATTGGTGCCGCACTCACAGCAGCACGTTCCGCGGCGGGAGTCAACGACCTCATCGTTGTAACCGGCAGCATCTTCCTTGTCGCCGACCTCCTCACCCTCCCCGAATTCAAAAACCAATTAAACTACTAACCAATAAAACTATTAAACTACTAAACTATTAAACCAAAATGACTGACACCCAACCACAAGAACCCAATATTGGCGAAGATAACGGCCAGACCATCTCACTGAACTCCATGTTCAAGGACTATTGGATCGATTACGCCTCCGACGTAATCCTTGACCGTAGTGTGCCCGACATCGACGACGGACTCAAACCCGTACAGCGACGCATACTCCATGCCATGAAGGAGACCGACGACGGACGATTTACCAAAGTCGCCAATATCGTCGGCAATACCATGCAGTACCATCCCCATGGCGACGCCTCCATCAAGGATGCCCTTGTCAATATGGGACAGAAGGATCTGCTCATCGACTGCCAGGGAAACTGGGGCAACATACTCACCGGTGACGATGCCGCTGCCGCACGTTACATCGAGGCACGCCTCTCAAAGTTTGCCAACGAGGTGTTGTTCAACAAGAAAACAACCGAATGGAAACCCTCATACGACGGTCGCAAAGAGGAGCCTGTCACGCTGCCCGTCAAATTCCCGCTTCTTTTGGCTCAAGGCACCAAGGGTATAGCTGTGACGCTTACCTCGGTAATACTGCCACACAACTTCTGCGAGCTTCTTGAGTCGTCGATAAAGATTCTTCAGGGGGTGCCTTTTGAAATCTATCCGGATTTCCCCACAGGCGGACTCATCGATGTTTCCAAATACAACGACGCGGCGTTGGGCGGACGGCTCCGCATCCGCGCCAAGATGCACTACGACGAGAAACGCAAAGCCATTGTCATCACAGAACTGCCATACTCTGTCACCACCGATGTTCTAATCGACAGCATCATCAAAGCCAACGAGAAAGGCAAGATAAAGATAAAGAAAGTCGACGACAACACTGCCGCCGAGGTAGAAATTGTGGTCTATCTGCCGCAAGGTGTCTCGCCCGACCAGATGATCGACGCTCTCTACGCCTTCACCAGCTGTCAGATAAGCTTCTCGCCGCAGACATGCGTCATTGTCAACAACAAGCCGGTCTTCATGACCGTCTCTGAGATACTGCGCCACTCCACATTCCGCACTAAAGACCTTTTGCGTCAGGAACTGGAAATCCTCCTTGCCGAACTTGAGGACAAATGGCATTGGGTCTCGCTCGAGAAAATATTCTTCGAGAAACGCATCTACAAGCAGTTGGAAAAAGACCAAGCCACGTGGGATGATCAGGTGACAGCCATTGAACGCGCTTTCGATCCCTACCGCAAACACTTCAAGAAGGAGATAACGCGCGAAGACGTGTTGAAACTCTGCGAGAAGCCGGTGCGCAAAATCTCCAAGTTCGATATTAAGAAAGCCGACGAGGAGATAGCTAATATAGAGATGAACATTGACGAGACCAAGAACCACCTCGAGCATCTCACCGAATATGCAATTGCTTGGTTCCGCCACATCCTCGACAAGTACGGCAAGGGTCGTGAACGCAAGACCGAGATACGCAACTTCGAGGATATTCAGGCCGTCACCGTCGCCGTTGCTAATGAAAAGCTCTATGTCAACACCGCCACTGGATTTGCCGGATACAACCTGAAAAGGGAAGAGCGCGAGGAGTATGTCTGTGACTGTTCCAAGATGGACGACATCATCGTTTTCCGTCGCGACGGTACGATGATTGTCACCAAGGTGCAGGAAAAATGTTTCGTTGGCAGCAACGACTGCAAAGAGATTGTCTTTATCGGTCTTTTTCGCAAGGGCGATGAACGCACAGTATATAATATGATATATCGCGACGGAGCTTTCGGCTATGTATTTGTTAAACGTTTCTCCGTTCTCGGCATAACGCGCGATAAAGAATACACTCTCACCAAGGGCTCAAAAGGCACCAAGATACTTTATTTCACCGCCAATCCCAATGGTGAGGCGGAGACAGTCACCGTCCATCATGTCTCCAAACCCAAGTTGAAGAAGACCAGTTTTGACTTCAATTTTGCCACCCTTGCCATCAAGGGACGAGCCTCGATGGGCAACATCTTGACACGTAATGCAGTGCGTTCAATCAACCTCAAAGACGAAGGTGTTTCCACCCTCGGAGCCCGCAAAATATGGTTTGACGAAAGCATCAAGCGGCTCAATATAAACGAGGCAGGAAAATATCTCGGCGAATTCAAAGGTAAGGACAAAATATTGACAATCATGTCGTCCGGCTATTTTCGTACCACCAACTTCGACCTGGCCAATCATTATGACGACGACATTGTCCACATAGAGAAATATAACCCACGTACCATTATCAGTGTTGTATATCAGTCGGCTGAAAACCAGAGCTATTATGTCAAACGTTTTGTGGTTGACGAGTTTGACCGCAAGCTCCCATTCCTTGACGAAAACTCTGGCGACACAATGATAACCTATTCATTATCCACCTTCCCGCGCTTTGAAATCGTTTACGACGAAAGTTCAAAAAAGAAAGTCACATCCGAGATTGTGGATGTAAGCGACTTTATCGGAGTCAAGGGCTACAGAGCCAAAGGCAAACGCCTGACAACATCTCCAGTCAGTGAAATCCGTTGGCTCGATCCTCTTCCGGAACCGGAAGAACCCGAAGAACAGAAAACAGAGAATGAAGAACAGTTAGAAGAATCCAATCAAGACGATGGTCGCCAGCGAAAAATCGAACCGGGTTTCGCCGAAGGCACCCAAACAGAACTCTTCTAACTAAAATTATATACTTTAAAAACATTAAAATCCTCAAGCAAAAAAAATGAAAATACTCGTCATACTACCACGCTTTCCTTTCCCTTTGGAAAAGGGCGACAAACTGCGTGCTTACAACCAGATAAGAGTTCTTGCAAAACACAATGACATTTACCTTTTCTGCTTATCGCACAACAATGTCGATGAACAGTCGCTCGACGAAATGCGACAATATTGCAAGGAAATCTGCATAGCCCGCATCTCCAAGTTTGGTGGAGCCCTCCGTGTTGTCCGCAACCTCTTCGGCGTGCGCTCCCTGCAGATAGGCTATTGGGACAGCCGTAAGGCGCAGAAACTCTGTCGTTCATTCGAAGAACGAGTCAATCCCGATGTCATATACGCCCAGATGATACGCACCCTCAAATACGCCGCTCATTCGCCGCGCCCCAAGGTGCTTGACTTCCAGGACGCCCTCTCCATGAACCTCGAACGGCGCATGGTCAACTACCGCGGCCTCCGCTACTTCGCCCTCCACTACGAATTCAAGATGCTCCGCTCTGCCGAATACAATGCCACAGGTATCTTCGACGCTCTCACCATCATCTCCGAGCCCGACAGCGCCGCAATCCCGCAGCGCAAGGACACTGCAATACACATAGTTCCCAATGGAGTTGATTTTGAATATTTCCACCCGATGCCGACAGTGAAAGAGTGCGATGTCGTCTTCTGCGGCAACATGCAGTACAAGCCCAACGTCGATGCCAGCCGCTACCTCGTCAACAACATTATGCCCATTGTTTGGAAACGCTATCCTCAGGCACGCGTCATGCTTGCCGGAGCCACACCAAAAGCTTCGGTACGGCAGCTTGCAGGTCCCCTTGTTACAGTAACAGGCTCTGTTGAAGACATACGTCCCTGCTATGCGAAGTCCAAGATATTCATTGCACCAATGCGTCTTGGTTCGGGACTCCAGAACAAACTCCTCGAGGCAATGGCAATGGGAATACCCTGTGTCACCACATCAATAGCTAACGACTCACTTCATGCCTCCGACCGCCATGAAGTACTCATAGGAAATGACGCACAGCAACTCGCCGACTGCATCATACAGCTTTTGGATAATCCAGACCTCGGCAAGCAACTTGTAGAAAACGCCTCGGTATTTGTAAGGCAGAACTTCTCATGGGAAGCCTCTGGACTGCAGCTTGAAAGCATACTTCTTTCGGCCATAGAACATCATGACAACGAAGATGAAATCGAACTGGAAGACGAATAAAGGCAAGTTCAAAGGTGAGACAGGCGTATGGGAAAACGAGAACAGCCCTCGTTTGTCACGACAGGAACGAAACACATTCTCGAACGATGTTGTTCCCGAACGTGCCATCCTTGTCTCAGTATGCGGTAACAGTACCACTATGGAACGCACCGAGGAGTGCCTCAACGAGCTTGCATTCCTGCTTGAAACTGCCGGCGGCATTCCTGTCAAGAGAGTCATCCAAAAACTTGACCGACCCGACAGCCGCACTTATATAGGCAAGGGCAAACTCGAGGAGGTGATAGAATACAAAAACGCCCTTGAGGTTGACTTTGTTGTCTTTGACGACGAGCTTTCTCCCGCACAACTCCGCAACCTCGAACGAGCCTTCAACTGCCGCATCCTCGACCGCACCACCCTCATCCTCGACATCTTCGCCAAACGCGCCAGAACCTCCATAGCAAAGACACAGGTCGAACTGGCACAACTGCAATATATGTTGCCACGTTTGACACGTCTTTGGACCCACCTCGAACGGCAACGTGGAGGTATAGGCATGCGAGGACCCGGCGAGAGCCAGATAGAGACCGACAGGCGCCTCATTACCGAGAAAATCACGCTTCTCAAGGAGCGTCTCAAGGACATTGACAAACAGAAAGTTCAGCAGCGCAAAAACCGTGAGAGTCTTGTCCGTGTCGCTCTTGTGGGATATACAAATGTCGGCAAGTCAACACTGATGAACCTCTTGTCCAAGTCCGATGTCTTTGCCGAGAACAAGCTCTTTGCCACTCTTGACACAACCGTCCGCAAAGTTGTCATAGACAATCTTCCGTTTCTCCTCACCGACACCGTCGGATTCATCCGCAAACTGCCTCATACCCTTGTCGAGTCCTTCAAGTCAACCCTCGATGAAGTCAGCGAAGCCGACCTCCTCATTCATGTCGTTGACATCTCGCACCGCGACTACGAGCAGCAGATAGAATCCGTTAACCGAACCCTTGACGAAATTGGCGCTGCCGACAAACCTGTGATACTGGTGTTCAACAAAATAGATGCCTATTCATATATCGAGAAAGAAGAGGACGACCTTACCCCGATGACAAAAGAGAACTGGACTCTGGAAATGCTTGAAAACTCATGGATGTCAAAGGAAAGCGGCAAAAACACCATCTTTATTTCCGCCGCCACACGCAACAATATCGACTCCCTCCGCCAACTTATGTACGACGAAATCAAGCGAATCCACGCAATAAGATATCCCTATAACAATTTCCTCTACTGACCAACCCGTCATTCTGTGTCACCACTTAACATTTTGTTAAGTCTAAAAAATGTGACACCAACGGAGACACAATCTCATTGATTAGCAAAATTAGCATTATCAAAAAGGCATCGTCATCCCCACGACCCCCTTCCCCCTAACCGTTAACCGCTCACCGTTACCCCTCCTCATCGCGTCGCGGACTTGATCCGCGATCTCCCGCAATCTCCTGCAATCTCCAAGTAATCCCGCCTCCCCAGAGTCCGCACGTCGGAGACGTGCCATCTCAATAACACCATACTAAGCGACTGCAAGGAGCGCAGTGTGGTGCCCAACTATAGCACCCCTTCCCCCGAGCCTCGAAGAGGCTCAACAACCTATCCCAAATCAAAAAACACTTCCATATCAAAAAATAATCGTATCTTTGCACCCCGAAACCAAACAGTAATAAATAACAAAACAACATAAAAACAATAACAATAATACAAAGATAAATACATAATTAAAAGCGTTTTTGCTTTTCAAGTAAAGTCGAAATCTGGACCATTTCAACTGTATTACACAAGAAGGCAGAAATGCTCGCGGTGTTATCCGTGAGCTTTCTTGTTTGTAATACAGGCCGTCCAGAGCCTCGACTTTAGACAGAAAGTTTCACGGATTTCTTTTTGTTTTGAGAAACAAACGCTAAGGATTGAAAAAATATGATTATGAATGCCCTTAGTGATACAAAGAAAAACCTTATAGAGGAGTTAGAAGCACGTGTGGCGGATCAGATATTGGAACCAAGTAATGCAGCATTGCTTAAAAAGCTCATCACAAAAGCTGAAAACGATGACGAAGCATTGGCAATTGCCGCTCTTGGTACAACATACAAGAAGACCGGATTCCATTTCAACAAACATCTTGAAAAACCCCGAATGAAAAATACAATCAGGTACTTCAAGAAGAACGAAAATTTAAGTTTTGGTGAGACAAAAGAGGGAGAACCTATCCATAAGCTTATCATTGGTGATAACTATGATGCCCTGCAGAACCTACTCATACAATATAAGGGTAGCGTTGATGTGATATATATTGATCCTCCGTATGGTAAGGACAGTATGGGAGAATTTGCAAAAACGAATTACCAAAATTCAATTACTAGAGACAATCTCCTTTCAATGCTTTATAACCGCATGCAATTGGCCAAGCAATTATTATCCGATGAAGGCGTGATTTTTTGTAGTATGGATGATAAGAATCAAGCATATGTTAAATGCTTATTTGATGATATCTTTGGTGAAAAAAATCATATTACAACTATACCCAAGAAAGGTTCTGGAGGAAGACAGGACAGTAAACACTTTGCAATAGTACATGAGTATCTTCTCTGTTATTCTAAGGCAATCGACAAATATGAATCTGGCAGAGTCCTTGTCAATAAAGATTACCGTTACTATGATGAGGTAAAGATGTTGTATTATAATGAGCAACTTTTACGAAAATGGGGTGATAACAGTCGACGAGAAGATAGACCATATTTGTTTTATCCGATTTATTTTGACTCTAAAAATAATGTTTTGTCAGTAAAAAAGAAAAATAAAGATGATATTGAAATATTCCCAATGTTAGATGCGAATAATGAAGGCTGTTGGAGATGGGGAAAAACAACAATGAAGGAGGCTTTTGATGAAAATATAGTGATTATAAAGAAAAAGAAGTCCGAATATATTCCATATGAAAAAGTGTACGAAGAGCCAGATGCAAGTTCTCGCAAATTATATACAAGTTGGATAGACGACATTGATACATCCACTGGTAAAAAACTATTTAAAACTATTATACCACCAGAAAAGTTTAAATACCCCAAAGCTGTTGATTATATTGAGCGTATTATTAACATGGCCACATCAAACAAAAATGCGGTTATTTTAGACTTTTATGCAGGCTCTGGCACAACAGGACATGCTGTATTGGATTTAAATAAAGTAGACGGTGGCGACCGGACCTTCATTCTTTGCCAACTTAACGAAATAACAGAAACAACACCCAACGGTATCGCTTACGATGTGACCTCTAAACGTCTGAAACGTATTATGACTGGGGAGTGTTATGACGGTAGCAAAGATTTCAAATGGATTGAAGATAACGAACCATACGGTGGTCGACTCGATGTGTTCGAGATAGCGGAAGTTTTTAATGCAAACGCCACAAAGGGTCAAACACCATTTGATGTGATTGACGAAACCTTGTACGGAAAAAAACGTTTCACTTCGGTACGCGAGAAGATTGAGTGGGTGTGTAATAACTTCTTTCAAACACAGATGTCTGTAAATCATGAAGAATAAACGCCATGTTAAAAGAAGCTATTGATTTGCAGAACAAGGCTGTCGAGGAGCTGTTCAAGAAGGCTCACGATACGAAGAAAGAACTCACATTCCGCGCCCCAACAGGGAGCGGAAAGACTCGAATGATGGCCGATTTTATGAATCGCATAATCTCAGAACAAAAAGATGTTATCTTTCTGGTATCTACTCTATCCAAAGGCAATTTGGCTCAACAAAACTACGACACCTTCCTTTCGTGTGCTCAATCGGGCACATTCCCCGAGTTGAAACCCTATCTTATCAATACTGAAATAAGCGGAGAGGAGGAGCTTTTCATTCCCACAGATTACAATGTTTATGTGCTTCCCCGCGACCTATTCAAAGCCGGAGGTATTCTGACAAGAGGGCCTTTTAATCATTTCCTTATGACAATGACAAATGGGGAATTTGAGAGAGGTTTAGGAAAGAGGATATTCCTTGTCCGAGATGAGTGTCACCAAGCCACAAACAATCTTGATGAAATCTCCGAACGTTACTTTGCTCGTACTTTCAACTTTTCTGCTACCCCAAAACTCGTAAGAGGGCAATCCCCCGATGTCCAAATTAGTGATGGTGACGCTGTTGATGCAAAACTAATCAAGCGAGTAGAGTTAATAGAAGACCCATCCGTTACGGTAGATGATGCCATTGATAAATTCTTGGAGATAAAAACACAATACAACAACTTGTTGGGTGTGCATCCCTGCCTGATTATTCAAATATCAAACAAAGATAAGGCAGAAGAAGAATGGCGAAACAAGATAAAACCAGCATTGGACAAACACCAGGCTCTGAAGTGGATGGTGATAGTCAATACATTCAAGCAAACTGGTGCAGAAGACAAAAAACAAGAACTGCTATGCGACACTAACGACGATGTGAAGAAGAAACTGCCGGTAGCTCGTTGGAAAGACTATGCAAAAGAAAACAGCTCCACAATTGATGTAATTATCTTCAAGATGGTGATTTCCGAAGGGTGGGATATACCAAGAGCCTGTATGCTTTACCAGGTACGAGATACACAAAGCCGACAGCTTGATGAGCAAGTGATGGGGCGTGTACGCCGAAACCCTCGTTTGCTAGATTACGAGACACTCTCTTACGAAGCAAAAGAATTGGCTTCTACCGCTTGGGTTTGGGGCATTAAGCCTAACAATGTAAACAATGTAGTGCCTGTCAAACTATGGAAAAAAGGGAATGTTAGTGTTCAGGAGCAGATACGTGTGAAAACAACAAAACTCATAGGTCTGACTGAGCGATCAGACTTTGATATCGAAGAGTTTGTAAATAAGCAGAGAAAGCCCACCACATATAAAAACATCTTCGAGCTTTACAAAAAGATGAAACAAGGTGATAATGCTTTGCAGGAGATGAGTTTCGATTATGCAAAGGATGATTACCTGAAATGGTGGACATTCATGCAATATTACGATAAGGTAAAGCATGAATATGACACATTTGTCTGTGATTACAAGCAAAGTATGGTGGAAGATAAGGAAACATCTTTCCCCATAGATTCTACCTATATGGATAGCTCAAATCATAGCGAAATAGAAGATTGGGTATGGTGTAGAAAAGAATCAAAAAGCACCACATTCGCCTTTGATAGTGATGCAGAAAGAGAGTGGGCTGATTATTTGGAGAAGAAAATTGTCCAAAGCGAGGTCGCCGAGGTTTCCCAACTTGGAGATGATGACGAGCATTTCCTTTGGGGTAAAAACTTCCCAAACAATTCAGAAATTAAGTATGAGTATTACAGCGGAGGAATTAAAAAATCCTATCCCGACTTCATATTGAAAGACAAACAGGGAAGAATCCATATCTTTGAAGTGAAGAGTGTAAACGGAAACGGCACAGCAGAGTTTGATGTTGAAGAATATCTAAATAAAGTTGAAAAACTTAAAGAGTGTTATAAAGCCGCCTCTTCCCGATTAAAGAACCACTTGTTCTACATTCCGATAAAAGACGGTGATGAATGGAAGATATTTAGATATGTTGACGGAGTAGAAAATACAATAACAAAGCAACAATTAAAGGCATCGTTTAATGAAAAGTATTAATATGAAATCAAAACACATCATCGCCCCGTTCGTACTCTTCGCTCTCATCCTCCTTTTCCTTTCCTGTGAAAAGCCTTCAAATGAGCCAAACCACGAACAAATTAATCAGCACCCAACCTGAACTGACAGCAACTCCTCTTTCTGGGACAAATAACAATCCACATTCATTTTCTCATCATATCTTTTCCCTTCTGGCTTTGAAAAATTAGCGGAAAGAAATTCGTGGCAAAGAAGCGTGAAGAAACCACCGCGTCCAAGCGAGGCGCGTTTGGTCAATCGAAAGAGCACATGTCTGATCTCCACTCACACAGTCTA
>JAEEGL014216847.1_pt1 | contig 13204 bp, 10 predicted proteins | sample 9134231 | NCBI WGS metagenome assembly JAEEGL01 (sample SAMN16246548, study PRJNA631951) | gut metagenome | biome: gut microbiome; feature: rumen; material: fiber-attached | host: Bos | place: Iran: Karaj | collected 2018-10
CTCCATGGCGCGAGCGAACAGGGCGAGTGGATCGAGTCGGATGCGCCGTTCTTCCGCTGGGGGACGAACGACATCCGGCGACTGTACGCCTCGCCCGGGAGCCTTTCCTTCGGGACAATGCGCCACCCGTACCTCGGCGACTCACTGCCGAACAGCACCGACGCCGAATCGCTCGTGGTGCTGCGGACTCCCCTCGGCATCGTGCCGGAGGCGAACTGGCATCTTCTGGAGGGAACCGGTGTCGTTTCGCGCTTCTGGCACGACCGCCTTCCCGGCGGTGGCAGAGTCCTCACATGGGAAAACGCGCTTCTCGACCGCCAGACGGACCGCCCCGTGACAATCCAGGCGGAACTGCGCCCCAACGGCGATTTCGTCTACCGATACGACTTCTCACGGGCGACGCCGACCAACGTCTGCCTCATTGGTGCGCAAAAGGGGGAGGCAGCCGTCGAGGCTTTGCGCGGTGGCCCCCTCCTCCCTGAGGGGGCTGTCGGCGGAGCCGACTGGGGGTGTCAGACGAACGGCTCCACGATCTGGCGCATCGACGGCAATCCGAACACAAACGGCGTCTCCATCGCCGACATCTTCTCCACCTCGCCGCTCGTTGAACTCCGGTGGAAGAACACCGCCGACCTCGGCGACCTTGCGCTCGACCCCGACGAAGACGGGATTTCATCGCATGACGAAATCCTCCTCTACAACACCGATCCGCTCGTCGCGGACACCGACGCCGACGGCATCACGGACAACATCGAGCTGATGGCGGGGGCCGACCCGCTCGACGCCGACGAGGACGGCGACGGGGTACCGGACGGGATGAGCATGGCGGCATGGGCGGATAATGCACTATGGGCATCGAATGCCAGCGAATCGGCCTATTCAATTGCGATCACAATGAACAGCGCGGTTCCTGCCGGGGCATCTGCCTCTCTCGTGGTCGGCAGCCTCTGCATTCCGCTCCGCTCGCCAGGATCATGGACGCTCGGTCTAGTCCCCGGCGAACGCTACCCCTATCGGCTGAATGTCGGAGGGGATGTTCCCGTCAGCCTCTCCATCGGTCCCGGAGGGGGCACACCTCCCATGCGGGGTTCCATGAATGCGATGTCCATTGCGCTCTGGGTTGACGGGATGGGGGGAACGTTTGACGGATGGTCCCTAGGTGGCTCTGGCAACATGGCAATTCCGACACTGAACGTCACTTGGGACAATCCCGGCGACGGATCGCATGAGGGTGGCGCGGGAGTCTGCCTTCACGGGGGATCGGAGGCCGTCTTCACCCCTGCGCTACAGCCCGGCATCGTCCATGGGGAATGGATGCTGAACAACTTGGATGAACGGAACGGACAACTTGTTCTTTCCGTCCCATACGAGGGCGTCGTGTATTCGGGAACGGCCGATCTTGTCACGGACAAATTGAGATTTGGAAATGTTCGGGCGACTGTTTCAGCCCATCAATTCGATGCAGACAGAACGCATCCGAACTGTTCCGAGTGTGGGTGCTACACACCGTTTGATCTTACCGTTTCCGTTCGGCCCCTGTTGACACTAAAGCACGATGACCAATCAACGGTTTCCATCATTCATGCGTTTTCTTCTGGGCAGTCCCATAGCAACGGTTTGGTGGAAATCCGTCGAAAAGACGATTTCGAGTGGTTGCCCCTCGGAACGGAGGCCGCTCTAGGTTCCTGGACTGCGAAAGTCGCCGGGACGTTTGAATTGCGAGGACGGGCAATGGTCGATGGACGGACATGGACCACTCCAATTAGCGAAATTGAAGTTCAATTCCCGTCCTTTTCGGATATATTGGAAAACGGAATTGTTTCGGCCGCGATGGACAATGCATGGCAGATGACAAAAGACGGCTGCACGGAAAACCCAAATCAAAGGCATGAAGTTGGTTTCTGGATACAGTTGAATACTTATATCGACAGCTACGTCATTGGAACCATCGTGGAAGGGCTGCCGTCATCACCTGGAACAAGTGGCCACCTTCAGCTTCCCGGTCGGCCCGCCGATTCCCCCTCATGGATTGAGGCCAATGCCAGCGGAGCCGTCTACACCGTGGGAGTGTTCCATACCCACACCCCCCGGACATATCTGTCGCCCACGAATGAGTTCCGGAGGGTCGGCCCATCGGCGACTGATGTGAGCACTTGCTCGTTTCAACAACTCCCTGGCTTTGTTTACGACTATGTCGGAAGTCCCGATCCTAATGGGAACCCAACGAATCGTCTGTACAACGGTCACCCAAAAGATTCTCCAGCGTGCCTGTATCCCATTGCCCCGTTGCGAAGACCTACGCCATGAACATAAAAACCACAGCTAGTCTCCTTTTCGGGATTCTCTTTCTCATCTGGTTTGCCTTTCTGACCTGGGAGCATGTCAAGGAAACAGAGAAAGAAAATGACGACAGTTCTGAGGACGCGCTATCGTTTCGTGACAGATCAGTAACTGTTTTCCCGACATCGACCTTGAAAGGAGAGGACGACGAACCTGACATGATTGTCAATGCTTCGTTTCAGGAAAACCGATGGCGAATTGGGGAACCACATCCCGTAGAACCGGAAAACTCTTCGCTCCCGCCATTTGGAAAGTCCACGCTTCGCGCCATTTTCGGGTGGAAAGAGGAATGGCACATTCGTAATTCCATCTGCGGTTTTGTGCAGAATCCGAAAGAAATCGTTTCCTACGAAAAGAAGGCAGGAAAGACGAAAGTGACTTTCGATTCAGGATGGGCCATTGAGATTAATGACGCAACGGGACAAATACTCGTTCCTCCGGGATTGCCTCCTCTTTCCGACAACGAACTCGCAGACATGACCTGGCGGGCTTTTTCCGCGAATGACGGCTTGGAGCGCTGGCGTAATGTGTATCGTCAAGTCGCCGATGATGGCACCGTTCTCCGTGAACTTTCCGACGTCATATTGGATGAAATCCGGCGCGTGGGAGACAAGGCATTCGTTGCATGGCGACTTGTCGAAACTCCGCCTCCAGACGAAGATGGTTTTATTCGTTCCGTCTTTTGGGTGGATGTGAGGTCGAGGAAGATTGTATACGAAGGCAATGAAATACATGAAGACCGATAGTCTTCCATTGGTAGCCGATTGACCGTCTCCGACTGACATCCGGGGACATTTCCAGGGATTCAAGCCCAATGGCCACATGAACGCCGATTCGACCGATGCGGGGTACAACGTACGCATCGCGGCGCTCCGCGCGGCTGTCAAGGCGCTTGCCGCCACGATTGCGCCCAAGGTGTACGAACACGGCTTCCTGCGCACATGAACCAATTGCCCCCACGACCTTCGTCCGGTATGATTCCTCCCATGCCACGTTCCGCATACTCGACCATCCTCATTGCCCTTGCGGCATTCGCCGCCTCGGCGGGGACGGTCGCGGTTCCCGCCGTGCCGGAGTCGGCATTTGCCGACACGGAAGCCGTGACGAACGCCGCGGTGCGACCATCGCTCATCCAGCGGGCGCGGACTTTCTCCGGCGACATAGCGCTCTACGCGACGCCATCCAACGCGCTGGAAGTCGCGTTCGGGACTTCCCGAAACGGCGACGGCATTCTGCTTCCCGGGGACGAGACGTTTTCCATCGGCTGGGCTCAGGGAAGTTCCCCCGCCAACACGGACATCCGACAAAGTGTTTCGCCGGGGAGATTGTGTCGGCGGGGGAAGATTGTACGGCGATGAACCAAACGTCAGGAATGCGGCGAGCAGAAGCTCCTTCTCCCCATGCATGAACACCGCTTTCTGAACGCCCATCACAATTTGCCCGGCCCGAGCGAAAGCGAAGGGCCGCGGCAATTTCCAAGCAACACCGACGCCGACGGCATCGCCGACAACGTTGAACTCATGGCGGGGGCCGACCCTCTCGACGCCGACGAGGACGGAGACGGAGTTCCCGACGGAGTTTCCGCCGCCGACTGGATGGCGCATCCGTACCAGGGCGCAGCCACCGGAACGACGAACACCGTGCTTCGAATCCTCCAAGCCGCCGCGCCGGGAACGTCGGCCAGTGTTTCCATTGGCGGTCTGACGATCCCGCTCACCATTGTCCGCGACATACCGCTCTCGCTTCCCGTGGACGTGCCTTTGTCCGTCGGGGTCGCCTCCTTCGGGGATTCGGGCGCGAACACGAACGACATCGCCGGGCTTATCACCATGGCTGGTTATGATTTGGTTTACTCCTGTAATGACGCCTACTCCAATGTCGTTCCCCATGTACTTTCTTCTGCGTCAAATGTCACATCAACCGCATTTCATGGCGGGTTGAGTTTTTTGACATTCAGCTTGACCGAATCTCTCGACTTCTTAACCACGTATCATCCCACACAAGAAGAACAACTCGATGATTTGCGAAAAGCTGCATTGCCGGGAAAATTCTTTATCTACGAGGAACCTCTTCGGCTACTTGACGAAGATGGCTACTTTGCGAATGACCCACCGATGCCTGAAGGAAATTCCGGTGACGAATGACTATGGGGCTGCCTCATTCTGGAAGTCGTCTCGCAACGAAACGGCCCGGTGCTCTTCCCGTGTGGGCGCATGACCACACGGGCGTCTTCAAGGGCGCGGATGAGGCGGGAACGACCTCGACATGGTTTGGCAATGCATGGCCAAACCTCGCCGCTCTTGACAACTTGATCAGCCCTTTCCTGGTGCGGGACATGAACTACTACTTTTGCACTCCCTGTTTTCTTTACGATTCGCCTATGCCATCGCCATGAAACAACTGGTCATTACCGTCGTCACCCTGTTCTGCATGGACATCACACTCCATGCCCAGACCAATTACTTACTTGAATGAGAATTGCTGATGGTGTTGCCTTACGCGAAACAACATGGTACCATCCCCCCCATATCGGCAGGTAGATAATAGACAAGCAGCAATCATCGAGGATTTTCCGAAATGTGGTTTCATCGGACAATGGCGCTTTTTTGCATGACAATGCCCCTTCTTCTGCCGGGGTCGCTTTTCGGCTTGGAAGCAGGCGCGCGAAAGCCCGTCCGATTCGCCTACCAGGAATTCAACCGGCAAATGATGGTGGACGAGAACAACAAGCCGGTGGGCGGCTACGCCTACGACTACGTCCAGACGGTCGGGACCTATGCCGGATGGGACATCGAATTCGTCCCGTGCGACAGCTTCGCCGACAGCGTGAGGCTCCTCCTCGCCGGAGAGGTCGATCTCATCTACCAGATCAGCTACACGCAGGAACGCGCCAAGGAGATGCTGTTCCCCGACGAGCCGATGGGCTACGAGTACTACTACCTCTATTCGACGGCGAACAACACCTCCATCACGCCCGACGACTACGAATCCCTGAACGGCAGGACCGTCGGCGTCACCAGCGGGACGACGCTGATCAATCTCCTGAAGCGGTGGTGCAAGACGAAGAACGTGACGCTGACGATTGCCGAATACGAGGACATCCCGAAAAAGGAGGCCGACTTGTACGCCGGCAGGATCGATCTCGACCTGGAGCTCAGCATGCTGGCGAAACGCAACCTCTCCGCCGTCGAGAAAATCGGCTCCTCCGCCTACTACATGGCCGTGAACAAGGAGAGGCCCGACCTGGTCGACGACATCAATTCCGCCGTGGAGAAGATCCTCAACAACGATCTCTTCTACTTCTCCCGCCTTCAGGAACGGTACTTTTCCGAGACCGTGCTGAGCCGCAACCTGACCCTTGAGGAAAAAAAGTGGATCGCGGACCACCAGGAGCTGCGCGTCGGCTATTTCGACAACTACCTCCCCTTTTCCGACATGGACGAAAACGGCTCGCCGATCGGCGCGGGCATCGAGGTGGTCGGGGAAATCCTCCGGCACTTGAAGCTGGAGGACAGCCTGAAGGTCGAGTTCATCTGCTTCCACAACCAGGAGGAGGGATACCGGGCGGTCGAATCCGGCGCCATCGACGTGATGCTGCCCGCCTACATCAGCAATTCGGTCAAGAACGACTACCGCATCATCGGCGGCAAGAGCCTCGCGGTGGTCACAAGCAACCTCGCCTTTCTGAACGAGTACGGGGATGGCAAGCACAAGCGCATCGGCGTCAACCGGTACAACGTGATGCAGCACTACTACAGCATGGACGCCTTTCCGGAGTCGGAAATCGTGTTCTACGGCGGCATCCGGGAATGCCTCGACGGGCTGCTCGCCGGGACGTCGGACGGGACGTTTCTCAATGGCTTCCGGTCCGAAGCCCTGCTGAAGCCGGCCAAGTACCATTCCCTCCGGACGGTGCGGGCCCAGCGCGACTTCCACCTGTACATGGCCTTCGCGGAGGGCAACGTCGGGCTCATGCTCCTGATGAACCGCGGGCTGACGATGCTCGACCCCGATTTCATCAACAAGGCGGCGTATTCCTACGTCGGGCGGATCTACACCTTCTCCCCGATGGATTTCCTGCAGGACCACATGCTGTCGGTCCTCGTCGCGGTGGCCATCGTCGTCGCGCTGATCGCGGCCCTCGTCGTCTACTGGGTCGCCAACCGGAAGCTGGCGGGCATCAACCGGGAGCTGGTGACCTATTCCGAGACCATTGAAAAACAGAGGGAGCAGGAATCCAAGCTGCGCAAGCAGCTCGAAAAGAACCAGAACCAACTAGAGGACGCCCTGCAGATGGCGCAGGCCGCCAATCGCGCCAAGACGACGTTCCTGAGCAACATGTCGCACGACATCCGCACGCCGATGAACGCCATCATCGGGTTCACCGGACTCGCGGCGAGCCACGTCGACGACACGGAGCGCGTCCAGGAGTACCTGGCGATCATCGCGCGCTCCTCGGAACACCTCCTTTCGCTGATCAACGACGTCCTGGACATGAGCCGCATCGAATCCGGCAAGATGACCCTAAACGAGAAACCGGAGTCGCTGGCGGACATCCTCCACGTGCTCCGGGACATCGTCCAGGCGGACATCCAGGCCAAGCAGCACAATTTCTTCATCGACACGGTGGATGTCCGCAACGAGCTCGTGTACTGCGACAAGCTGCGCCTCAACCAGGTGCTGCTCAACCTGATCTCCAACGCCATCAAATACACGCGCCCCGGCGGGACGATTTCGCTGCGCATCCTGCAGAAGGCCATGTCGAACACGGGCTACGCCACGTTCGAATTCCGGTGCAAGGACAATGGCATCGGCATGAGCGAGGAGTTCGCCAAAACGATTTTCGATCCGTTTACGCGCGAGGAGAGCTCCACGGTTTCGGGCATCCAGGGAACGGGGCTTGGCATGGCGATCACCAAGAACATCGTGGACATGATGGGGGGCAGCATCTCCGTCCTCTCCAAGAAGGGGGAGGGTACCGAATTCACCGTCCAGGTGGATTTCAGAATCGCCGATCCGAAAACGCCCGATCCGACGATTCCGGAGCTGAAGGGGCTGCGGAGTCTCGTCGTGGACGACGACGTGAACGCATGCCAGAGCATCGCCGACATGCTCCGGGACGTCGGAATGCGCAGCGAATGGTGCGTCTCGGGCAAGGAGGCCGTCATCCGCACGGAGGAGTCCCTCCGACACGGAGACCTCTTCAAGGTCTACGTCGTCGATTGGCTGATGCCGGACATGAACGGGATTGAAACGGTCCGCCGCATCCGCAAGGTCGTCGGGGAAGACGCCTCCATCATCATCCTGACCGCCTACGACTGGTCCGGCATCGAGAAGGAGGCGCGGGAAGCGGGCGTCACCGGATTCGTTTCCAAGCCGCTCTTCCCGTCCGATCTGCAACGGGTGCTCCTGCAAGCCTGCGGGAGGCCGAGTCCCGACCACGCAACCAGGGAAGAACAGATCCAATCATGGAAGGGCAAGCGGATTCTGATGGTCGACGACTACGAACTCAACCTTCGAATCGGCGTCCTGCAATTCCAGGCGCAGGGCATGGTCGTCGATACCGCCCTGAACGGGCAGATCGCCGTGAACATGATCCGCGCGAATGGAGCCGACGCCTACGACTTCGTCCTGATGGACGTCCAGATGCCGGTGATGGACGGATACGAGGCGACGTCCATCATCCGGAAGCTTCCGGGCGGGGACAAGCTCAAAATCATCGCGTACTCCGCCAACGCCTTTGCGGAAGACAGGGAGAAGTCCTTGAAGGCAGGCATGGACGGGCACATCGCCAAACCGCTGAAACTCGCCGACTTCCTGAATGAGCTGAAGCGATTCGCCTAGAGGGCGTCCGCATCCGGAGACGGAAACGCGACGGGCGTTTCCCGCTGGCGCAGCGAGGCGGCGACATCTGCGTCGAGACGACGGTTTTCGGCGAGGAGCCGGTGCATGAGCAACGTCGCCGGGAGGAAGACGGAGCCCGCGATGGCAAGCGCGACGAGGGTCTCGACCAGCGTGAACCCGGAGCAATGCGGCCTCATGGCGCGGGCGGATTCGCACCGCCGCCTTGTTGCTCTTGCTCCCGGCGCTTGCGGGCCGCCTCGCGCCGTTCGCGAATGCGTCGGATGCGTTCGGAGGCGGGTTCGGCGGCATCGGCCGCCTCCTTCTCCTCAAGCGCCTGCATGGCGTCGGTGACGTCGAATCCCTTCTCGGCGAGGATTTCGAGATCCGTTCGGTTCAGTTCGATGGGAAGCGGTGGACCGTCGCCCGAAACGATGATCTCGATGTTCTTGTCGCGGAGGTCGCGATCACGCTCCTCGGGTGTCATGCGCTCGAGTTCCTCAATGCGCTTCTGGCGCTCCGCCTCGGCTTTCTCGCGGGCGACGCGGCGGGCCTCCTCCGCCTCGGCGCGCTTGCGCTGAAGTTCGGCGTAGCCCTGCGTTCGCGCAGGGATTCTGGGAGTCGGCTTGGCGGCGGCGGTTGGTGCGGTGGACTGCGAGCCGGCGTTGTCGGCATTGGCATTGGAGACGGGGTTGTTGAGGAAGAGCGTCTCCTCCTGCTCGCCCTTCCGCAACCGAACGGCCTTGACGTCGGGCATCACGTCCACAAGCGTAAAATCCCCGGCCGATTTGCCAAGATAGAGATAATAGCTTTTGCCCTCCGAGGTGTCCGTGAACCCTGCGGCGGGCACGCCACCGAAGACGGTGATGGCGGAGACCTTCACGGTATCGGAGAGCTGGGGCCCCTCCGGAACGGGGGGCGCCTCCTCTACGGCCTGCTGCCTTGCCGCCTCCTCGGCCGCCATCGCCTCGTTGTAGATGGGGCCAAACGGCGCGCGGTCGACGATGGGCTGGTAGCGAGCCCAGTCGAACGACTCGGCGCGCGCTGCCACGACCGCGAGCACGGCGGCGGAGAGAGACCAGATGGAAACTGCCTGCTTTTCGTTCATATCGCCAGTGTTCCGCCTTAGCGTTCCTGTTTGCGTCGTCGATTCGCCGCTTCGCGCCGTTCGCGAATGCGCCAAATGCGATCGGAGGCGGGTTCGGGATCCTCGGCCGCCTCCTTTTCATCGAGATTCCGCATCTCCTGGGAGACATCAAACCCCTTCGTGGCGAGGATTTCGAGATCTGTCCGATTCAGTTCAATGCCCAACGGCTTGCCGTTGCCCGAGACGATGATCTCGATGTTCTTGTCGCGGAGCTCGCGGTCTTGCTCCTCGGCGGCGATGCGTTCAAGCTCCTCAATGCGCCGTTGGCGCTCCTCCTCGGCTTGTTCGCGGGCGATCCGGCGTTCCTCTTCCGCCTCGGCGCGTCTGCGCTGGAGCTCGGCGTAGCCGAGTGTTCTCGGCGGACCGCTGGGGGCGGGTTTCGCGGCGGTTTCGCCGGCATTGGGGCCGCAGCCGTTGAGGAAGACCGTCTCCTCCTGCTCGCCCTTGCGCAGCAGGATGGCCTTGACGTCGGGCATCACGTCCACGAGCGTGAATTCTCCGGCCGATTTTCCGAGGTAGAGGTAGTAGCTCTTGCCCTCCGTGGTGTCCGTGAATCCCGCGGCGGGCAAGCCGCCGAAGACGGTGATGGCGGAGACCTTCACGGTTTCGGAGAGAAGCGGTCCCTCGGGAGCGGGGGGCGCCTCCTGAGCGGCTTGCAGCCTTGCCGCTTCCTCGGCCGCCATCGCCTCGTTGTAGATGGGGCCGAAAGGCGCGCGGTCGACAATGGGCTGGTAGCGCGCCCAGTCGAATGGCTCGGCGCGCGCGGTGACAACCGCGAGAAACGCGGTGGCCGCGGAGAGATTCCGGAACACCGCATGGATGGAAACTGCTTGAGTTTCGGGCATGCCGCGAGTGTACAGCACCCTCCCCTGTCGCGCAAGCCAATCTGGCACATGGCGGCTGGCACTACGGTTGGCTGAAACGGGAAAGAAGCTCGCCAAGGGTGGCAATGGAACGCACCTCGGGATGCTCGGCGCGCTTCGCCGCGTCCGGCTGAAGCCAGAGGCCCTGCATGCCGGCGGCGACAGCCCCGAGGACATCGTATTGGAGGTTGTCGCCGACAAAGAGGCATTCGGCGGCGGGGCATAGCGCCTTGCGTTCGCAGAAGGAGAAGAAGCGCGACAGGGGCTTCTCGGCGGCGGTCTCCTCGCTGGTCACGACAAAGTCGAAACGGTCGATGAGGCCGAGGCGCTCCAGTTTGAGAAACTGCATGTAGGCCGACATGTTGGTGCCAAGCCCAATGCGCAGTCCGCGCTCATGGAGCGCGGCGAGGGTCGCGTCCGCATCCGGGAACGGGGTCATGGCGTCCAGAAACGCCCGCCAGTAGGTATGGACGAGCGGGACGGCGAACTTCAGCGGAAACCGGTGTTCCTCAAGGATGCGCTGGAACCGGACGAGGCGGCTGTGGTAGCCGGCCTGGTCCGGGGCAATGGAGCGCTGCTCCTCCAGAATGCGGCGGAGGTCTGCGCGAATCTGCTCGGCGGGGATGCCCAGAAGGCGTTCGGCCGCCGCGCTGCCCTCGGCGAGGGCATGGGCGGCGGCCGTGTCGAAATCGTACAGAGTTCCGTCGAGATCGAAGAGGACGCAACGCGTCATTCCGCCTCTATCGCCTCTGTGTTTTCGGAAATCGTGCGGCCGGAGCCGATGGCGCTGCCCACGATGGCGTTGGAGGAGCCGCCCTTCGTCCACACGCCGTCGAGCTGGCGGCTGGTGGCGAGGCTGTTGAGGGTGCCGACGATCTTGCCATTCGCGCCGGAGACGTTGAACTTCGCAATGACGGAGGAGGCGTGCTCAATGGAGTCCGAGTCCGTGTTGTACCCGGAAATCTTGCCGGAGAACGTGTAGCCGTTGCTGAACGTCATCGTCAGGTTCTGGCCGGACTGCTGGACAGACACGTACTGGACGACGATGTTGGTGTAGCCGGGGGTCGTGTTCGTGACCGACACCGTCTCTGTCTGCCAGCGGACGATGGTCTCGGTGATCACGGGACCTTTCGAAGAAGTGGACTCTATGTCGCCATCGTTCTTACCGCGGGTCTCGACCCAGGTGGCCGGGATCGACCAGGCGCCTGTGTTGTAGTTGATGGTGCCGTTTCCATCGGTGCCGCCGACAAGGACTCCGTTGCCGTCATCGGCGAATGAAGCCTCGTATGTCTTCTTGACGTGGCCCTTCGAGACGACCGAGACGGAGCCCGGAACGACACCGCCGCCAATGGTCCCGCTCGAATGGCCCTGGCTGTAGGTCTTCGACTTGACGGTGCCGCCGGACGTTTTTACCTTCGTCGACTCGTCCCTCGTCTTGGACACGTTCTGTCCAGAGGAATCCGCCAACCCGTTTCCAAGATTGTACGTCCCGGAGAAGTTGACGTTGTTGTAGGATTCGTCCCAAGTAATGCCATCGGACGAAGTCCATTCGCAGCCGACCAAGAGGGCCGTGGCTGAGAGAACGGGGGCAAGAAGGAGGTGTGCGCGCATGGGAATGCTCCAAAGGATGGAAAGTGTCGTGTGGGGGTATGATAGCGGAATGGCTGGCTTCATGGCAAGCCCCCTTTTTTGAATGGGGCTATTTCGCCTTGACGGTGAATGTCCCGGCGGGGAATTCGACCGGCTCCCGGCCCGGAAGATCGAGGACGGCGCGGGTGTTGGGCGGTACGAGGAGCTTGAGTTCCAGGGCCGTCGCGTTGGCGTCGGCGCGGCTCCACTCGATGGCGGCCTCGCCGTGGCGCGTCGCGAGCGAGGCGCGCGCCCAGGTGATGTCGCCGCCGGGGACCGGGGCGAAGCGGATCTTGCGGAAGCCTGGCTCCGCGAAGTCGATGCCGCCGACGGTCGTGTACATCCATTCGCCGATGGCGCCGTAGGCGTAGTGGTTGAAGGAGTTCATGCCCACGTCGCCGAAGCCGTGCTTGGAGGAATAGCTGTTCCAGCGCTCCCACATCGTCGTGGCGTCGCCGTCGAGGATCTGGAAGTACCAGGACGGGTACTTGCGGCGCTGGAGGAGCTTGTAGGCGAGGTCGGCGCGGCCGTAGCGCGTCAGGACCGGGCACAGGAGCGGCGTGCCGAGGAAGCCCGTCGTGAGCGAGGTGTCGCGCGATTCGATGAGAAACACAAGGCGCTCGACCATGCGGGCGACGGTCTCGGGGTCGTCCACGAGGTCGAAGCCGAGCGTGACGAGGTAGCCGGTCTGCGTGTCGCCCGCAACGCGGCCGCCGGGCGTGACGAACTCGCGGCGGTAGGCGGCGACGGTCTTGCGGCGCAGCGCCGCAAAGGCGCGCGCGTCATCTTTCTTGCCGAGAAGCTTCGCCACGTCGGCCAGAATGCCGACGCAGCGGGCGAAGTAGGCGGTCGAGAGAAGGTCGGAGGGCGTCGGGGCGGAGCCGCAGAGCGGGTTGCCGTCCTCGTTGACCGGGCAGTCCACGGCTACCCAGTCGCCGTAGTGCCAGATGTCCTTGTAGCGGACGACGCCGTCGGGGGTGCAGACGCTCTTCCAGTAGTCGATCCAGCGGCACATGGCGTCGTAGTGGTCGCGGAGGATGGCGGTGTCGCCGTACATGAGGTACATGGTCCAGGGGCAGATGACGCCGGCGTCGCCCCAGCCGCAGTGGCCACCCTGGCCGTTCAGGACGTCGGGCGCGACGTCGGGATAGGCTCCGCTGGGGAGCTGGCCGTCGTCGAGATCGCGCGCCCACTTGGACATGAAGGCGGCAATGTCGCGGTTGAAGGCCGCGGTGCGCACGAAGACCTGGGCGTCGCCGGTCCAGCCAAGGCGCTCGTCGCGCTGAGGGCAGTCGGTGGGGACGTCGAGGTAGTTGCCGACGTGGCCCCAGTTGAGGTTGGAGTAGAGGCGGTTGGCGAGGGGGTCGGAGCACTCGAAGCCGCC
>JAEEGL010376554.1_pt1 | contig 13203 bp, 9 predicted proteins | sample 9134231 | NCBI WGS metagenome assembly JAEEGL01 (sample SAMN16246548, study PRJNA631951) | gut metagenome | biome: gut microbiome; feature: rumen; material: fiber-attached | host: Bos | place: Iran: Karaj | collected 2018-10
ATCAAGATAGTCAAAAGAAACCTTCATTTTGCAAAGAGTTTACGGGCATCGTGATGCACCTTTCCAGAATGGAGTTCATCGAATGCTCTTGTAAGGCTCTCCTTAACCATCTTCTGCTGAGCCTTGGTTGTCTCAGTTTTCTGGCTTGCAAGAATCCGCTGAATTAGAGCCTTTTGAACTGCTTTTGTCTGGTTCTGAATGAGTACCCAAAGGGCGTCAACAGTGCTAATTTCGGTAGATTGAGTATTTATTGTCGATATCATAACTTATAATCTTTGGTGCAAAGGTACGAAAAGTTTTGGAAACTTGTTCGATGTTGAACGGAATTTTAATTATTTCTCACAAATGTAATTGTCACACAGATAGCACAGAAAACACAGATTCTTAATATCACACAGATAGCGCAGAAAGCACAGATTGAATACTGTAAAAGGTCAACTCCGAATGGAGTGACCAGTGATTGGTTTCGAAAAGTGTTAGTGTTTAGTCAAACGAAATGACAGAAATGATACTATCACAGTTGGCTACCTGTTGTCTTGCATTTTGTTTTTAGGGGCTCCAAGTAATCGTTCTAATTGCATAAGGGCTGCTGCGCGTTTCTGGCGAATAACACCTATGTTGAGGGACGCAATGAGTGCATCAGCACCGAAGCCTTTCACATATACTTGGCCTGCGGTTTTGTAGAGGCTCTTGAGCCGTTCATATCCGTTCTTGCCCTGAAGCTTGGAAGGGTGACGCTTGAGCTTGAGAAAGGCGCAGAGACCATCCATATCGTCTAGCAACCAGTCCTCTATCATCTGTTCTACCTTGACCTGACAAAAGTTGCGGATGCCCATCCGCTTCACCTCGGTCTCAACACGGTTCCAATCGACTACGGGACGCTCAGCATACTCGAACACATCGGTATCGTAGCTGCAACAAACGGCCTTGACCTCCATGCCTTTCTTGGCTGCGGCGGGGATAATCTGGTTGCGGAGCTTACCAGAAACCTTGCTCATGTAGCGCGAAACACCATGCAGGTTGCGTACCTCACACGATGCAATGCAGCTACCATACTGATAACGGTAGTGCTGCACAAGAGCATCGAACAGGAGTTTGTCTGTGTCGCCCTCCACAAATATCACCACGTGAGCCTTGCCTGTCATACCTTATTATATAAAGTATTCGTCCAACATGTCAGGGTCGGCCTCAGCATCGAGCATCATCTCAAAGAGGTACTCGCCAACGGAAGTGTCCTCCCCAGAGGCCATCTGAAGCACCCGCTTCACCTTGGCGGGCTTGATGGTGCGGAAGTCGGCCACACCTTCGGATGACGGCATACCCAGCCAGATACGTTCGGGACGCAGGTACTTGACCAAGAAAGGCGAGTGGCTGGTGGTCATCACACGGGTGTCGCCCGAAAGGGTGGTAACTACCTGCAACAGGCTTTGCAACAGGCGGGGATGGACGGAGTTCTCCAGTTCCTCGAACATCAGCAACTGTACGCCGTTGAGGCTGGCAGCTACGACCATGGAGAGCACGTAGAGTATCTTCTTGCAGCCTGTAGAGACGCTGTTGATACTGGTATATTGATTGTTGTGGCGTTCCTTGACTCGGATGTCGAACCAGCTATTGGGCATCTGGAATGGCACATCAGACTTTTGCGAGAGATCCACCTGCACGGGTTCGAAGTCCTCGATGCCAGGCAGCAACTGGAGCAGCGTACTGCGCAGCAGGCTATATTGTTCAGAGGCTAGCTGACGTAGGCTGTTGATGAAATAGCCTATCTCGCCATCACCAGGCATGGCGGTGCTGTAGCCGCCTACCCCACTCTGTGGATAGGGTCGACTGAAGATGCCGTCAGGGTTGTTCAGTGTATTCACGCGGTAAACACTGATGGTTGTGAGTGTCTGCACCAACGGAGCGAAGAAGATCTTTTCTATTGCGACAAGACGATCCAGTGCCAAAACGTCGGCATCCACGGTCACGGGCTTGTTACAGCGACCTGCAGGTGTAGGCACCATCAGAGCCACAGTGGCAGAGTCGCGCTTCAGGAGCTGGCGGAACTTGGGTTCATCGATGCTCTTGGAACGTAGCCATTCACCTATAATACGACAGCCAGGCAGTTCGTTCATGGTAGTAGCCCACTCAAAGCGGTAGCCGTACTCATAATCGGTATCACCTGCTGAACCGATAATTTCAAACTCAAAGGCTTGACCCGCCATCGAGTTGTTGATGGGGATGAGGCCACGCTGCGACATCATCTCACGCCGCTGCGAAGGTGTCGCGGTCAGGAAACGGACACCAAACTCCACGGCTACGAGCAGGTTGCTCTTGCCATAGTTGTTCGGGGCTAACAATGCCGTGAGTTCACTAAGCGGGATGCTCACCTCAGCGATATTGGTAACGCCACATATCCTTATTTTCCTGATGATATTGCTCATATACGTATCAAATATTTGCGTTTCGCTTGCAAAATTACTATATTTTCTTGAATTATGGAAGAAAAACGAAATATTTTATTGCTTTTTATGTATTCATGTATGTATCCAACCCCTTTTTGACCACAAGCCTTAGCCCCAGCGAGTAGCGCTTCGCTAGTGAAAAGTGAATAAAGGAAAAATGAATAGTTGGTGCTTTGTTGGTTTAATTGATTTTAACCTAACACCTCTTGGGCAATGAGCTCATAATCCGTCCTACCCTCGGTAATCTTCTTGAAAAACTCTTGGAAGTAATCAAGTGCAGCCTTCTTCGGAATACTGCTTCAAAAGGTCTCAATTTCTTTACCACTAACTGCCATACCAGATGAACAAATCGCAGAGGGTCACTTCCTTTCGGAGGTGACCATTGTTTGTCAACAAAATAACGCTAACTAATTGTCATCGGTTATTGATGCGGAAACATCCTTGCAGAATTGATGGTACTGAACACATCTACGGAATGGAACGACACAGAATCTTCCTTTGTTACCGTTACAATGTCGGTATAGTTACGTGACCCCATATAGGTGCGGATGCCATAGACCGGGGTGTCCTCAAGCAACTGAACCTCATTGTTTTGATAGAGCATTACCTTGTCGAAGAACTCCACTACACAACCATTAGGAACAATGGCTGCTTTCAGCGGACAGGACTTCACACCTGTACCTCCTAACTGTGGCAAAGGACGAGATACGGAAGAATACTGAATAGGTTCGCCCTCCACCTTCTTTATCCTTATGTTAATGAAGGAGCCATCGTTCATCACAAAGAAACTGCGCCCCTTGCTGTTAAAGCTGAAACGGATGGCCTCCTTGTCAATGTTGGTGTGTTCCATCATTTGTGACATGTCGAAGGCAGAGGTGGCGAAGTTCACAATCTCCTTTCTCTCCAGCTTATCGCCAAAACGGAAACGGTCTGACGAAAGTTTATCTGTGTTAGCAGTATCATTGGTAAGATAGCGAAACTGCCGGGCCGACTCGTAGTTGATAAGGTCGAAATCGCTCCAACCCGTTCGCAATGAACGGCCTGGCACGTTATTGTTATCATTGATACGAATACGCGCATTATCCACAAGGGCATTACCATAGAACAAGCCCTCCTTGTCAGCAGAAAGAACCACCTTACCAGCACGTGCGCTTAGCGACACGACTTTCGAGTCGAAGCATTTCTCAAAACGAGAGGGACGCAGACGATAATATTGGTCGTTGAAATCCGGGTTCAGACGCGATTCCATCACTCCCTCTTTGCTTGCCACATACATGCGAAGGTCATACATATAGACATCAAGGGGCATGCTGTTCCACTCGCCCATGGAATGGCAGTATTCCTCAATATCGTCAAAATCAACCTCGAAGGTCACCACCTTGGCTGCCTTGCTCCATAGTTTGCGCACGGCTTCCTTCAGCTCCTCTATGCCCAGAATCAATTGCACTGACTTGCTCTTGAAATATTCATTGTGGAGGAAAGCAAGCCTGATGAGCCTGTCGAACTGCGGATATTTCTCGCAGAGCATATGTATCAGTCGGTGATAAGACACATAGAGTATCCTGCCGTCCTCCATAAGCAGGAACAGATATCCACCGTAGAGATAGCTCTCCACCGTTTTGGCCTTGATAGTGAAATTCAGTGTTCTCATAACTCGTGCCTCATTAACCGTCCGTAAACAATTTTCGAAATCAGGTTCTTCTCCAACCAGAATTTTATCAAGTCATCGCCCAAGTCCATACTGTCTGTTGGGTAACCATGCCAAGGGTAAGCACTCAATTAATTCGGAGGTCCTATATACAAAGGGCCTCTCGTTTTTGAGATTCTTTTGGTTGTAATCGGTCACTTTAGACCCGTTCTTGCAAAAAGCAAGCGGCCAAAGGCCGAGCGAAGGCTTTTCTGTAATCCTACACTATTCCTCTTAATGTATTGAAAGTCAGATTATTGAACGAAGTGACAGTTCTTATCAATCTTACACTATTGCGTCTCCTAGCAAAACAAGTTGTTTTGCTCTCCTAATGAGTATCTTTTACAGCATAATAAGGCATCTTTTGCAAGGCAAAACAAGTTGTTTTGCTATGTCGGGGCATATCTCTTTAACTTTGAAAGATGATCCTTTACTCGTCCTCTTGTGCTCATATCCCATCTTAGTCAGCCGCTTCCCGAATTCAACATCGGTTCCCTTCGTGATGGTGAAGGTAGGAGTAAGCATCCAACCCCTTTTTTAGCCATAATCCTTCTCAAGAGTCGCAAACTCGAATGAGCGGCAAAGGCGAGAGAGACCCAGCGGGTTGCGCTTCGCTAATGAAAAGTGAAGAAAGGAAAAGTGAATAGTTGGAACTAAAATCGAACAAAATTGTTCTTGGCAATATTCAGCAGCTCTTCTTGAATTGCCATCATAACAAAGCTTTCTGGCAGATTGGGCGTTAATGAAGCAAGAACGGGATTGGAACCTCCCGACAGTGTATGCCCTTCTATCTCAGTAAAAACGCCCGCATGAGAGGCGGTGCTTCCCTCACTGCAATCTACAACGGTGAACACGATTTCATGACCATTCACAGCTAGTTCTATGTTGTGAATTTGGCCTACGTTTAATTGTGCATATCCGTAGAGTTGACGGTTCTTATGTTGTGGTATCTTCCGAATGTCTTCAAACCAAGACTCAACAGACATACGATTAACGGAAATATAGGTCTCAGCCGACCCGTCCTTGAATACACGCAATGCAAAAGCAGCTAATAGCAACTCCCCATCCGCTCCAATCATCTGGGGTGAGAAGATTGCCCTTACAACATCCTCAGAATTGCTTATTTGCGTCATTATGTGAATTTGTTAACAGAACGCATCACTGAAAGTACAGCCTCGGATGTAAAGCAGACCTCATCTTGGCCTTCAATGTTTTTCCCATTCTTGATGAAAAAGGAAAAACTGTCGGCACCAAGACTAACGCACGACTTTCGAGAATTTGAACGAAGAATAACGGTGCCGTTGATGTTAGGTTCTATTGCCCAGCCCTTCCAGTCCTGGTTGTCACTTGTGGCTAAGATCTGTGAGACATTGGCAATAACCTTCTTTGCTATGGGTAATGCTTCAAGTCCGTCCCAACCTGCTTTCAGATAGGAGAGTTTGTCAAGTGACACTTTGATGCGCGATTTCTCATCGTCTAATGGTAATACGACAGAAATCACACTATTATGACGGCGTGTTCCAAAAGATGGTTTGGAAATGGTACTGCGCCGTACTGTTCTCCTATATGTAGCTGTATTTTGTTCCATACATCCGCTATTTGTTTGCAAAAGTAATGCTTTTCTTTGGAATAACCAAATTTTTTGTCAAATTTGTGCTTTCAATATTCACGCTATTTTGTAACGCTATTTTGTAATCGGTCACTTTAGACCCGTTCTTGCATATAGCAAGGTTCAATAGGCCGAGCGAAGGCCTATAACGTAATCCTGATTTCGCGGGCAGTTCTTTACTATTGAACTCTGGCTTTGCAAAGTAATTTAGTTTGCACAGCAATCTAATTTGATTTGGTTTACAAACTAATTTAGTTTGCACTGCAATCTAATTTAGTTTGTTAATGCAAAAAGCGAGTTGTAACTTCCTAACAGAAAGGACTAAAGTTGTTGAGCCATCAGAGATGGCGGGTGTAATAATGCTTTAACCCTTATTTAGTTTGGCAGGAAGAATTCTGTCCACAATGACTGATTCTAACCTCATACGTTCGCATAATCTTGATGCACGCAAGAGACTAGTTCATCAAAATACTCATCAACAGATACAGTGCTGGCCATCACACGTTCACGGTGTGAGGCTGCCTTAACAGTCTGCTTGCTTGTTGTGCTATTACTTACTGCTATCATAATGCTACTAATTTTGTGCAAAAATACAACTTTAAAACTATATAAACACCCAATTAACAGGATTTAACCCAAAAATTTGCCATCGGAGATGGCGGGGGAGGGGCCTATAGCAGTTCGAGCCAGTCGGAGGGGACGAAGGTGATGGCGACGGCACAGATGCCGCAGACCTCGACGACGACACAACGGCGCTTCTTGATGCGGCGGATGATGCCGGTGCAACCGGCGAACTCGCCATCGGTGATGCGGACGGCCTGGCCGGGCTTGCTGAAGAAGTCGGCGTTGTATTCAAGGTAGTTGACCTTGTCGGTGTTCGCGGTGACGGTGCGGATGAAGTTCTCCATCTGCCGGTCGGGAACGGTGAGTATGCGGTCCTCGGCATCTTCGGGGGCGACGGCATCGGTCCAGTAGCGCATGGCGCTGAATGCGGGCTGACGCTTGAGGGCGGTGATAGCAACGCGGGTGTCGTGGATGAAGATGAGGCCTGGGATGGCGGGGACGAGACGGCTCATGACGTTGAAGTCCTCTCGCTCGTGAACGATCTTCATGGGAAGGAAGTTCTCGATGCCCTTCTGGTCGAGGTAGTCGTGAATCTTGAGGACGCGGTCGCTCTTGTCGTAGGCCACCCGCATGGGGTACCAGAGGGGCTGGCGCATCTTTTCATGAAGCTGTTTCGACAGGTAGGGGTCACTGCCACTTGTGATGGCAGAGGGCAAGGAAGAGCCGTAAGTGTTTTTACGCATCACAGGTGCACTGTCGTTCAGCAACATACGTGATTTGTGTTAAAAATCGCTGCAAAGGTACGAATTAATTTCCATATACAAGATATGTATAGGCAATTATTTTCGATTTTGCAGCGATATTTAGCACAAATTGTGATAAAGAACAGTTTTTTGGTACTATTTCGCCAGGACCTTCTTTGTCTTGCGATCGCTGTCGGTCTGTGCATCTATGATATAAATGCCGGCAGAAGGCAGCGTGACGTTATATTCAGGCGAGTGGGGACTGTCGGTGAGAAGCAGTCGCCCGGCGGCATCGTAGCACCGCACCACCGTGATGGGGTCGCCTGTCGATGCTATGACCCTGGCTGTCATGCCCTTGGCGAAGATCTGCAGGTGAGTCTCAGCGGCGGCCTCTTCCGGCGTCAGGCTGCTGACGAGGTAGTAGCGGTTCTGTGTTTGTCCGCTGACAGTAAAGGTCATGCCGGACTTCAGGGGGATGAGGGTCTTCTCGTAGGCATCGTAGAAGGCTATCGAGTCGCCCAACGACTCCACGCCGTTGAACGTCAGGATACACGGAGCGTCGCTGGCCGACTCGACGCCGAGCGGCAGGCTACGGAAGTCATGGATGCTGTTGATGGTCGTGGCCAGTCGTCCGCAGAGCGTATAGACCATGGGCACCTGTTTCAGGTCTTCAGAGCAGATAAATGTCTCCGTGTCCTCCGAGGGCAGGAAGTCGTTGCTGGCTCCGTTGCGCTTCATCACCAATGCGCTGCTCTGGTCGTTGTCTCGCTGGGCGGTGATGACTAGAGAGGTGAGAGGTGAGAGGTGAGAGGTGAGAGGTGAGGGGTGAGAACCACGGGTAGGACGGGAGAGAAGGGGGTATTCCTTATCGTCGCCAGTATCTGGCACATAGTTGTAAACTACGACTTCCTCCGTAATATCTTCAATCTCGTCAGTAATATAGTTATATTGAGTTCCGATGACGACAGGATAGGAGGTGCCGTTATCTTTCTTGCCGAAGCGCGACTGTGCCTGCATGTCCTTATTAAAGGTAATGGTGGTAGCGGTGCCTGGCGTATTTGCCTGTACGAAGAATCCCTGTCCAGGAGCGAGCACGGCATTACCGGCGGCGAAGGAGGTTCCCGTAGGACTAATCCAGTCGCCTGTTTCTGCGCGCTGCACCAAGTGCTGTCCTGTGGCGGTGAGGAGCCAGTACTTCGGTTGCAGTCCGGTGTTCGCCTCAAAGAACTTGTCCATATTCAATCCGCAGGGGAAGGGGTTCTCAACCAAGTAATAACCCAAGTTTGATTCACCGGCAGGAACGGTCTCGGTGTGGTCTCTGATGCCCGCCAACACTGTAGTCAACTCGCTTTCCTTGATAGGTATGCGGGTGTATGTACGAGCATCGCCATAAATGCTGGTCGCAGCCTCCGTCTTCTGTGTGGATAGCGGCAACAGCAGGTCGGTCTTCAGGCGGCCACGGTTCTTGGCACGGTCTTTGGTGTCGCGTAGAGTGCTCAGTTCCGTATCGGTACCACCATCGGCAACCCCGGTCTGCGAAAACTCATAGTAGTCGTACATTGTATCCTCCTTCGGCAGGCGGATGACAGACGTGCCGCTGCTGGTATCATTGTTCTTCAGGTGGTTCATCACCATGACTGTGAAGCCACCGTTGGCATAGTCGACCGTAGCATCGTTATAGGTATTGCTCCATACGCCCTTGATGGCCACATTGGCCTTGTTAGAGCCCATGGGCTTGTAGCCTAAGCGGTCGAGGTACTCGTCGGCATTTCCCGTGCCAAGGTTCTCTGTCTGGCTATCGTCGGCAGTGCTATAGGTGGCGCCCACCTCATAGAGCACAGCCTTGGCCTTGTCCCAACTGCGCTGGTAGATGGCGGGACTGTAACGGTCGTAGCCAGCACCGAAGGTAACAGGATCATAATAGGTAGTCTGCTGTTTGGCGGTGCCAGTAGGTGCATACCACTCGCCCGAGATAGTGCCCTGCAGGGGTGAGCCGAGCAGGTACCAGCGCTTGTTGTCGAGTTGGTATTCCATCCATGCCGAGTTGTAATTCAGCAGATGGGCATTGAGCAGTTCTGTGCCAGGCTGGAATGCTATCTCGTCGCAACTATTAATCTGATACATTTCTGCTATCAGGTCGCCTGTGCGCCCCTTGTCCGGAGCGGAGCCGTATGTCTCATTCCAGATGTCATAGATGCGTGCCTGCATGTCGTATTTCAGGATATTGGCCTTCACTTCAGTGGTCGTAATGGGAGAATCTATAAAGGTGCAGAAAGTGAACCAGGTGGGGGTGCCGTACCTGGCGGAAGAGGCATCCTTCAGGTATTTGCCCGTGCCCACATTCTTCAGTGCGAACTTACCGTTACCATCTGGCTCAATCTGCCATAGAGCGAGGTTGTCGCCATCCTGACCGTATGTGTGAGGATTGCTAGGATCATTGCCAACCAGACCCAGGATGAAACTGAGATTCTGATCAGCAGGCTGTGAGTTCAGGTAGCCGGGGGTTCCCCAGACATAATATGGGTTGCCAGCAGGTGTCTGAAGTCGCAGGAGGTATCCTCCCGTGACACTTTCGAGTTTGAAATAGTAGCCGGTGTTGGTGGTCTGATAAGCAGTACTATAGTCCGCATAGCCCAGGTTTTGGTTGTTAGTGCCATAGAGGGCTTTACCATCTGTCTCGTTGGCGATGGAGAAGGGCTGTCCGTTACTGACAAGATCGCTGACATTATCAAACCTCTCGTCGATAACTGCTGCCAAGTTCTTCACGTTTTCGCTCAGGTTGGGGAATGGTGCGGCATCTAATGAGCCCTTGTCAGCGAATGCGTCATAGAGCACTGGAGCGTTGCCCCACTCGTCGCTCTTCATCAGGATGTGCGTACAATAGAGCGGTGCGAAGCCCTTGCGGAACAGACGGTCTTTCGGTGTGCGGTAGTTCCCATTGTTAGTCATATAACCATACAGTGGCGAAGTGGTTGCAGCAGCGCCCACATACAGTTCATCCTTGTTCAGCCCACTGTTTGCTGGATTGCCGTCGGCTCGTCGCCAGTTCTGGTCGTTGTTCCAGTCGGTATTGCCGGAACCTCCCGTCCACACCTCGTAGTCGGGCACAATCTTCAGGTGTATGAGCAGCGTGCCGTCGCATGCGTTCGTGTTGCCGTCTTCCCGGAATGGCAGGCTGAGGGTATAGTTATATCCCTCACGCACGTCGAAGTTCTCAGTGAAGTATATGCACAGCCGGTTTTCGTCCTTTTCCGTCATCCCGCTGTTCTTGTCGGTATCAATAGCATTGAGTTTGACAATCTTTCCGACGATAGGCAGCGAGCCTGCCCATTGGTGGGTTGTAGCATTTATTTTTGTCATCTCCGTAAAGATGGCCTTATCCCACACCGGGTCATTGGTGGAGGCTAAGTAAATATTATAGTCATCAGACTTCACAATGACCTTTGAAGAGTTGGTGGACTCCACCTTGGCGTCACGAATGGGCATCCAGAGGAAATTCAAGTCGGGATTGCTTTCCCATTCCTTGGGAGCCTCGGACGTAGTGCCATGCCTTACCGTTTCAAACTGTGCTTTCTTGGCCAGTCGGATGCTGAGAATGGGGTTTCCCGCGGGGTATTGATAGGTAGCATATCCGTTCTCGTTGGGCACGAAGCCGCACTTTAGCGAAGGCGCCTTCTCGCTCACCTTTATGCGCAGGCCCTGGGGCTCATCGCAGAAGTAGGCCACGTTGTCGGAGCCTCCAGTATTGAGGGCTTTGTCGAAATAGCCGTCATGGATGGGACAGGCCACCAGGTAGACGTATGGGTCGTCGTCGGAAGCCTTGACGGCGGGTATGCTGATAGTTCCCTGGTGCAATATCAACTGTCCCTTGTCTACGAGATCCTGTAGATAGTATATCATCTCTAAGGTGAGATACGGTGTATGTGACAGTTTTTCGGCGATACCTTCAAGCGAAGTAACATCTGGGTAATAGACACGTAAGGTACCCAGCGCCTCGTCGAGCCTTACGGTGCCTGCTGCGTTTGTCTGACTATGATAATTCTCCAGGGTAGCCAGCACCTTGGGCGTTGCCGTGAGGTCGCCTAACCACCAGTCGAAACTGAGTCCAGCCAACGAGACCTCCACACCGTTGAGAGTGTAGCCCTTGAGGTCGGTGAGCAGCGTGGGCGTCTTTCCTTCGCAGACTTCCAGGTCTTTGGTAACATCGGAAGACTCCATGCTCAGGATGTTTAATGGCGGTTTTATCTGGAACTCCCTTTTCTTGTTACACATTGACCAAATGTTGAAGTCCTCGTACAAAGCATTGCCACTGAGAGTAGTGGTGATGCCATGATCATAGGGAACTATATAATAGTCGATGTTAATCTTCCACGGCAATTGGTTAGAGTAGTTACCATTCATCACTATCTGGCGCTCGCCTGTTTCCGGATTTGTTTCGGCGAAGACAGCCCCCAGTTTGTTCACGGCCTTGACAAAGGTGTAGGGTTCCATCTTGCTGAAATTGGTGTTCCAATGGTAATTCAGCACAGCAGCATCTGGGTTACTACCGGGGCTATTGGAATCCCACAACTTAGTAGGATCTCCCAGAACGGCAGCAACGAAGGCAGCCTTATAAGCATCCAAATAATCAGTAACGGCCTTATCGCCATATTCACCCGTCTTGATGATACTCTCCAGTTCGGCAATGGTTTTACTGACACCATATCTGGTGGACAGTTCACTCTGGAATTTCGTGAGGAACGCATCTTTTTCGAGGAACACAAAGGCGTATGATTTGTCTGCACCATTAGTATCACCCGTCACCTCGGTAGTGCCGGTAGCAGAAAGGATTTTCTCAAAGCCAAGTGAAACCTTCAGCAACTGCAGTTCACTGGCCGTCTTGCTGATACAGATGGGGGTGTTCATCTCAGGAATCGCCTCTGGCACGAAGGCATAGACCTCGATATTGTCGAGCATGAAGTCACCACCTTGTGAACTCACACAGTTGTTGTTCACCTCAACCCAGTATTGCTCATATTTCTTTGTAATGTTAAACTCGAAGTAGAACTGCTGCCAGTTGACATAGCTACCTTCGTCCAGCTCATAGCACTGGCCAGGGCAGAATCGGTAGATGGTTTCATCATCTTCACCTGTGTTCTGACCCTTAACGGTAAGTATGACGCTGCCAGGACAGCGATATTCTGAAGTGTCTAAAATCTTATTTGAACCGGAAATCCAGCCAGAGCACATCAGTTTGTCTCCTGCACAGAACTCACCCTGGAATGGTACGGAGCATATTTCTCCTGGCTGCTCAGAGGCATCAATATAGAGGAAAGCCGACTCCATGCCGACATCCTGAGCAATGTTATAACCGGTAGTGTCATGATTCACAGGATTGGCGGTTTTACGGTTTCCGTGTAAGGTACTCATGGTCTTCACGAGGGCGTATGAACCCCAACTGGGATTGTCGCCGTCAAAGCCATAGTTGGTCTTACCAAAGGTCAAGGGAACAGGACTGGAATTCGCAATCTCCGACCATTGGCCAAACATGTAATTCATGTTGTGCAACGCTATATCCGAAGAGTTCTTGAATGTCGCACCTTGCGGATAGTCAAAGGTAATCTTTGCAATAGGTTCGCCGGCCTTCTTCAACAGATTATTCGGGTCACGGGGACTACCCTGCACCCGCTTGGCGGCATCGGCATCCGTCCAGGGCAGAGTAGAGGTATCCTCGTCAAAGATAATCTCAAACAGGGCTATCTGGTAACGTGTTCCACCGTTGTTAAAATAGACTTTAATATATGATTTATGTGTATCACCAGCGTTATTGACGGTTTCCCCAGGATAATTGAAAACGATAAAGCGGCTTTCGCCATACAAACGCGTAATGGTGCCCTTCTTGTTTCCTTCATCATAGAGATAATAGCCTTCACTGTTGTGGCCACCCAAGGAGATGCCTGTACTTCCCGCATCATCAATCACCACTTCTATCATTCCTGAAGTGTCATTTACGACAGCCGACACGAGATTCTCATCTTCCGTTCCACTGCCATTAAACACCCAGTAGTCCTTGAAGTTATGCCTGATACCGATGAACTCGCCCTGATATTCGGCTTGCTTCTGGGTTTCGTAGGCCAAGCGCTTGGCCGGGAAGTGGAAGGTCTTTTTCTCAAGCCA
>JAEEGL011850592.1_pt1 | contig 13203 bp, 17 predicted proteins | sample 9134231 | NCBI WGS metagenome assembly JAEEGL01 (sample SAMN16246548, study PRJNA631951) | gut metagenome | biome: gut microbiome; feature: rumen; material: fiber-attached | host: Bos | place: Iran: Karaj | collected 2018-10
GCCGCTCAAGGAGCTGCTCGAAGCCGGAGAACGGTTCGATCTCATCGTCACGATCGGACCGCTGATCATGATGAAATTCGTCGTCGCTACGGCTAAACCATTCAACATTCCGGTAACCGTATCCATGAATCCGATCATGATCGATGGAACGGGCATGTGCGGCGGCTGCCGTCTTACTTTGAACCCGGACGGCAAGAGAGGCACCAAGTTTGCCTGTGTTGACGGCCCTGATTTCAACGGCTATGAAGTCGATTTTGACGAGGCAATGTCAAGAAACAGAATGTATATGGATTTCGAAAGACACGCCTACGAAGAAGCGTGCAATCTGTTCAAGGAGGTCGCATAATGGCAATCGTACAAACGAAGAATCCGATGCCTGTTCAGGAACCGGAAGTCAGAGCCCACAATTTCAATGAAGTTGCGCTGGGTTACAGCGAAGAAACGGCGATCAACGAAGCCAGCCGCTGTCTCAACTGCAAGAACAGACCGTGTGTCGCCGGATGTCCGGTCAATATCCATATTCCGGAATTCATCGCCAAGGTCAAGGAAGGCAAGTTCGAGGAAGCCTATCAGATCATTTCCGAAACATCGTCACTGCCTGCCGTCTGCGGCCGTGTCTGTCCGCAGGAAAGCCAGTGCGAATCCAAGTGTACTTTAGGTATCAAGTTTGAACCGGTCGGCATCGGCAGACTGGAAAGATTTGTTGCCGATTATCATAATGAACACAACACGGCAAAACCTCAGGTACCGGCTCCAAACGGTCACAAGGTTGCGATCGTCGGTTCCGGTCCTTCCGGACTGACCTGTGCCGGAGACCTGGCCAAGAAAGGCTACAAGGTTGCCGTCTATGAAGCGCTGCATACAGCCGGAGGGGTTCTGGTTTACGGTATTCCGGAATTCAGACTGCCGAAGAAGATCGTTGCCAAGGAAGTCGATACGCTGAAGGCTCTTGGTGTCGACATCGATACCAATGTCGTCATCGGCAAGACCCTGACGATCGATGAGCTGTTCGAAATGGGCTATGAAGCCGTATTTGTCGGTTCAGGCGCAGGTCTGCCTCGTTTCATGAACATTCCTGGCGAAGCATACAAGGGCGTTTATTCCGCAAATGAATTCCTGACCAGATCCAATCTGATGAAGGCTTACCGCGAAGATCCGGTTACGCCGATCATGAAGGGCGGAAAAGTAGCTGTCGTCGGCGGCGGCAATGTTGCGATGGATGCGGCAAGAACCGCTCTGCGTCTGGGTGCTGAAAAGGTCTATATCGTCTATAGAAGATCGATGGAAGAACTTCCTGCAAGAAAAGAAGAAGTCGAACACGCACAAGAAGAGGGCATCGATTTCAGACTGCTGAACAATCCGGTCGAGATCCTCGGCTACAACAATCCTGATGATCCAAGAGATCCGAAGAACGGTTTTGTTACAGGCATCAAGTGCATCAAAATGGAACTGGGTGAACCGGATGCTTCCGGCAGAAGAAGACCGGTTGAAGTTCCGGGATCGGAATTCGTTCTGGATGTCGACACCGTCATCATGTCGATCGGTACTTCACCGAACCCGCTGATCAAGGATACGACCAAGGGTCTGGAAGTCAATTCCCACGGCGGTATCATCGTCAACGAGGACGGTCTTACTTCCCGCGATGCCGTCTATGCTGGTGGCGATGCGGTTACCGGAGCGGCTACCGTTATCAGTGCCATGGGTGCCGGTAAGCTGGCTGCAAAATCAATTGACGAATACTTAAGCAAGAAATAATGAAACTGTATCTCTATTACGGCTCACATATCGCCAAAGAGGATGTGGAAAACATCGGTAATAGACTGAAAGAAAGGGGTCACGTGATCTGTGACTCCTTTTCTGATTGTGATCTGATTCTTTCTCTGGGCGGTGATGGAACGCTTCTGAAAGCGGCCCAGCATGCGATCGTCTATGACAGGCCTCTGGCCGGAATCAACTGCGGAAGACTGGGTTATCTGTGTCTGCTCAGGCAGGAAGAGATCGACGGTTTTAATGAAGCAGTCAAGAAAGCCGAACTGAGCGAGAAGATTCTGCTGAAATGCGAAATGAACGGCACTGAACACTATGCTGTGAACGATATTACAGCCGGAAAGACCAGCTTTGGCAAGACGGTCGATCTGAGTCTCTCGGTGAACGGACATTTCCGTTACATGACCCGCTGCGACGGACTGATCATCACGACTCCGGTCGGATCATCGGCCTACAATCTGGCCGCTTTTGGACCGCTGCTGGACGACGATACGAATACGCTGACGATCACGCCGATCTGTTCTCATACCAAGGACATCCATCCTCTGGTTGTCAGAGACGACAAACAGATCACGATAACGGTCAACCGCGATGAAGCGGGCATTTTTGCCGACGGCGAATTCATCGGCAGCATATCAGATTCAATCACGATCAAAAAAGCCGAAAAAACGCTGAAGCTTCTTTGCAGGAAGCAGTAAACAGAAACGTCACGACGATACAAATGCCCCCGTAAAAACAGGGGGAGCAGATGAAATGATAAAGAATGAGAAATTGAAATTCCTGAATATCCTGCTGTGGCTGGGTTCTGCCGCTGCCACGATCGGTATCTTCAATCTGTGGAGCAGATATCTGAGAGAAGACGACATAGGACTGCTGATCGAGTTTGCGGTCGTCACGGTCGTTTCACTGGTTTTCCTGTATCTGATTTCGGGAAAGAAGACCTTCTCACTGACGGGCAGGAAGCTGTTAACAACGGTCAGGATCCTTTTGCCGACACTGATCTTTCCGGTATTCTTCATGGCAGCCGGAGCTTTGTCTTCTCTGATGGAAAGACCCGCACCGAATCCGGACTGGCTGAGAGACCTGCTCATATTTGCCGCCAGCATGTTCCTGGTGGGGATCTACGAGGAGACCGTTTTCAGGGCATGCGCCGCCGATGTCTTATGTCTTTGAATTCAAGGGGCTGACGGCAAACGAAGACGGTATGTACCGTTTCGATGAATTTGAGGATCATCTTCACGAAAAGATCCGGGCTTATGACGAACTGATCAGAGAATACGGTGCGAAAGCATCCCCGATTCCAAAAACCGGTGTAGAATAAGTCAAAACCAAACAGAAGCATACCAGCGCTTCTGTTTTATATTTAGACACTGTCGATGGTCTGCCTTACGAAAGCAATTCTATAAACGACCATGATTTATGAAAAACTAAGAACATGCGTATAGTTTTACAGGTATTCAGACATGAAGTAAAATGAAGTTAATAGAACGGAGGAAGGAAATGAATAGAGATAATCTGATTAAAAACATTCTGGATTTGACAAAAATCCCGGGTATAAGTTCCAGAGAGGAAAAGGTAACTGCAGCCATCAAGGAACTGCTGAAAGGCAGGAACTACAAAGTTACGACAGACAGGATCGGGAATCTGACTTTCGAACACAAAGGGAATAAAGAAGGCAAAAAGAAGGTCCTGGTTTTTGCGCACGTGGATGAACTTGGCATTATTGTCAGAGGCATAACGGAAAACGGATTCATTCTGTTTGATAGAGTAGGCGGCGTCAATACGCAGATACTGCCGGGTACGAAATTCGTTTTTGACGGTGAGAAAGGACCGGTTGAAGGCTTTGTCGGGGTTCAGGCACATCACTTCATGCCTGTACAGAACAAATTCACGGTTCCGCAGATCGTCGACATGTACATCGATGTGAACTGTGAAAGCAGACAGGAGGTCCTGGACAGAGGCATCGATATCGGAACACTGGGCGGTTTCTTGTGGCAGTCTAAAGTTCAGAACGACAAATTCCTCGTAGGAAAGACCATGGACAACAGAGCATCCGTCGGTCTGCTGATCGAACTGCTGAACGACTATGAAAACAAGGATCTAGATTATAATCTCTATGTTTGCTTCCCGGTACAGGAAGAATTCAACGTCAGAGGCATCATGCCTGTCATGAGAAAGATCAATCCTGATCTGGCGATCGGTTTCGATATTACTCCGGCATGCGATACGCCTGATCTTAACTACAACGAGACGCGGCTGAACGGCGGTCCTTCTCTGTGCGTATTCAATTTCCATGCGGGCGGCACCTTGGCGGGCGTGCTGCCTTACAAACCGTTTAACGACCGTGTCATCAGGAAAGCGAAAGAAAACAACATTCCGTTGCAGAAAGACGTTGCCCCGGGCGTTATTACGGAAAACGCTTTTGCCATGTTTGAAAATGAAGACGGAATCAGGGTCGGCAATCTCTCGATCCCTTGCCGTTATACCCACACTTTCTTTGAGAAGGTATCAATCAGCGATCTGGAGCTGACATACAAGCTTCTGGATAAGGTGCTGGAAAACGACATCACAGAGATTCTGAATGATTAAATGTATCGTATGTGATCTGGACGGTACGCTGTTCTACGGGTTCGGAAACGACATTTATGATCTGTCGCCTGAATCGGTAAAAGCACTCGATATGATGAAAGTAAACGGCCTTCAGTTTGCCATTTCTTCTGGCCGTCAGTATCCTATAGCAAGAAAGATCATGGAAAAATATGTTCATGAATACGTGCCTTCCTGCAACATGACAGGATCGATCATTTTTGATCATGATCAGATCGTCTGGAAAAACTTCATGGACAGAAAAGAGATCGATGCCGTATATGAGGTAATCAAGGATCTTGATTACGGCTATATCGAGTGTTTTAAGGAAGACGGCGTCTGTATCAGCGAGATCAAGGATCTTGATTTCTATCGTTCCATCAAGGATCATGAATCGAAGGATACTCTGTTCGGCTTCAAAGAAAACATCGACAGGTTTTCTGAACTGGGAAAGATCATGCTGGTTCATAAGAATGCAGAAACCTGCAGGCACAGTCTGGAAGTCATCAGAAACGGACTTGAAGGCATCGTAGATTTTACCATCTCAACGGGAAGGTATCTGGAAGTCATCAAGAAAGGCTGCGACAAGAAGAACATCATCGATTATCTGGAAGAAGCCTATGGGTACCGAAACGACGAGATCGCCATTGTAGGCGATTCTGAGAACGACATGAAGATGCTGAAAGGAGTGAAATACTCCTACATCATGTCCCATGCCTATGATGAACTGAAAAGGCAGTGTTTCAAGGCGGTAGAGAACGTGCTGGAAGCCGTGGAGGATGTATTGCGGATAAATAAAGAATCACTTCAGAGGTGATTCTTTTTACGCTTTCATATGATCTTTATAGGTTTTCTTGTATTTCTTGGCGTTTCTGCTGTCGCCGATGTTTTCATAGGACACCGACAGGACGTATTCATAGAACGGATCGTTCGGCTTCTCTTTCAGGATGGCCTTCAGTTCGTCGATGTAGTCGCCTTTCTTTAGAACGACGATCTCGTAGAGATAGGTGATCTGCTTCGTCACATCAGGATCCCCGTAGGCCTTGATGTCTTCGAAGAGCTGAGCGCATTTATCTGCGCCGTTGTTGACCATGTAGTAGTAGAAGGCCTTGATCTGATACTGCAGTTTTGTGGTCTTGTCGACTTTGCGTTTCAGCATCTTGTCAAAGTACCGGTCGATGTTCTCCCGGTCATTCCGTTTCAGGTAGACTTTGTATCTGTATTCTTCGATCTCGTTGTCCCGGACATAGATCTGGCAGGCCCTGGAATTCAGGAATTCCATGTATTCGTCGTACTTCCCCTCGGCATACAGGCGCATGATTTTTCGCTTTACAAGCGCAGAGCCGAAATAGGAGACAAGAACGGATATCAGCAGCAGAATAAACAGTATGGCAATAATGGTGTTTTTCATGGTCATTCCTCTTAAGTAATTATACAAAATATGCTAGAATTTAGAAAAGAGGAAGGATTTTACAAATGTCATTTAACGATCTTACAAACAGCAACTGGCTGGAAGAGCTGTTTCAGGTTAAGAAGCCGATTATTGCGATGTGTCACCTGCAGCCGCTGCCTGGTGATCCTTACTACGATGAAGAAGGCGGAATGGAGAAGGTTATAGAATGTGCCATACACGACGTAACGGCGCTGCAGAATGCCGGGTTGGACGGCATCATGTTCTCTAACGAGTTCTCTCTCCCGTATCATATCAACAGGGTCGAACCGATCACGCTGGCTGCCATGGGATTTGTCATCGGACAGGTAAAGGAAATGGTCAAAGTACCGTTTGGCGTGAACTGTCTATGGGATCCTGAATCGTCTTTGGATCTGGCGAAAGTAACGGGAGCCAAGTTCATGAGAGAAGTCATATCCGGCGTTTATGCGGCAGACTTCGGCCTGTGGAATACCAATTCCGGCGAGACTGCCAGACACAGGCACAGGATCGGTGCCGACAATGTCAGAATGCTTTACAATATCGTTCCTGACGCTTCTGCCTATCTTTCCAAGAGAGATGTAGCCTCCATCGCCAAGACGACGGAATTCAACTGCCGTCCGGACGTTCTGTGCGTATCCGGCATCACTGCCGGTGCTGCCGCGGATTTCGATGTGCTGACGATCGTTAAGAATTCTGTAAAACATACCCCGGTATTTGCAAATACCGGATGTACAAAGGAAAACATCGTGAAACAACTGGAGGTTGCCGATGGCGCCTGCGTCGCTACGACATTGAAAGTTGACGGCAAGTTTGAGAATCCGGTTGACGAGAAACGGGCAACGGAGTTCATGAATGTAGTAAAAGAGTTTAGAAAAACATTGTAAGAGGTGAATCATGTTATTAGACAAGAAACTGGTTTTGTTCCATCAGGACTGTGCCGACAGAGATGAGGCGATCAAAAGACTTGCGACGCTTTTTATGGAATCGGGCGTAGCGAAGGAAAGCTATCTGGATGGACTGATGACGAGAGAAGTGGAATTTCCTACCGGCATATATGAGGAAGGCATGTACTGCGGTGTTGCCATGCCTCATACTTTCGCGGAACACGTGAACGAAAAGCAGATTGGTTTCATGTCGCTGAATCAGCCGGTCAAATGGCATTACATGGGCGATGTTTCACAGGAAGTCGAAATAAGCTGCGTGTTTATGCTGGCGTTAAAGGAAGGTCACGATCAGCTGGAAATGCTGAGAGGCCTGATGAAGCTGTTCACGAACAACGCTTTATTGGAAAGGGTTATGAAGATCGATACCTATGAGGAACTGATCGAGATCATGACGGAAGCCGGAATTAATCTGGAGTAAAGGAGCAATAAATGAGAAAAGTATTATCACCGACGCTTAGCGTTAACGCTAAGAGCTACATGTGGGGAGAAGATCTGTTTAAGATCGCGCAGCACTGTGAAAAGGTTGCGGTCGAGACCGGGCTGACGGTAGAGATCCAGGTAAACTACTGCGATATCAGGAAGGTCAAGGAACTGTGTCCTCATCTGGTCATTTTTGCGCAGTATTGTGATGATATCGATGCCGGAAACATGATGGGCGGCATTACTGCGGGAATGCTGAAAGAAGCCGGAGCGGATGGTGTCGTAATCAACCACGCCGGTTCGAGACCTATCACGCTGCATCAGATGGTCAATATTACCAGAAGGGCGAAAGAAGCAGGTCTAAAGACAAACATCTGCGTAGACAACGCGATAGAGGCTGCGATGGTTGCCCATCTGCATCCTACCTGTATCGTTGTGGAGCAGAACGACAAGATCGGTACGGATCAGATCGCATCGGAAGAGTACATTGCCGAAACGATAGCCGCCATCAGAGCCATTGACAAGGATGTTCTGATTGCACAGGGAGCCGGTATCAGGACAGGTGCTGACTGCTACCGCAACATCAAACTGGGTGCTTTTGGCGGAGGCGGAGCTTCCGGTATCTTCAAGAGCGAAGACCCTATTGCAACGATTGACGAATATGTTCAGAATGGCATCCTGAAAGCCAGAGAGGATTTTGGCGTAAAAGAGCTTTATACGCTGGATGACTGAATGTTGAAATTGTAAACAATTCTATTTTATAATTATTATAAGTATGACAAGAAAGATAAGAACTCCATATTTGGTTGTTAACCCAAAGGCTTATCTGTATGGACAGAAAAGTCTGGAACTTGCTTTGGCGGCAGATCAGGCAAGCGAAGATTTTGATATTGATATTTTCTTTACCACTAATTTTGCTGATCTGAGACTGATTAAGCAGAATACGAAAAATATTATTCTGACTGCCCAGCATATGCAGTCCTTAAGACCGGGAAGAGGTATGGGACATGTTCTTCCTGAATCTTTGGTAGATGCCGGTGCAGAGGCCGTCTTCTTGAATCATGCCGAAAACCCGTTGACACTTAACGAACTGTACGCATGTATCAAGAGATGTAAAGAACTGGGTCTTTATACGATTGCGTGTGCCGATTCTGTCGTTGAAGCGGAAGCCGTCTGCGTGCTTGGTCCTTCCTGCGTTCTTGCAGAACCGACAGAACTGATCGGAACAGGTGTTGTAGCGGACAACAGTTATATTGATGAAACGATCAGAAGACTGAGAAAGATCAATCCTGACGTTCACATCAATATTGCCAGCGGGATTACGACCGCGGATGATGTCTATAATGTCATTTTTCACGGCGCCGACGGTACGGGGGCTACTTCCGGTATCTTAAAGGCCGAAGATCCGAAACTCAGGATCAGAGAAATGGCAGAAGCGGTAAAGAGAGCCGCTTCAGATAGAAACTAGGATTTTTCTTTACTGTCATAGTAAAGTTAAATTTTGTAGAAAGGAGGAAGAAACATGAAGAGAGTTGTTATTGCTTGTGGTTCTGGGATCGCGACTTCTACAATCATGGATGACGGTGTCCGTACATTTTTGGATACGACAGGTATCAAATATACGACGATACAGTGCAACATCCTTGAATTAGGTAACTACGTTGAAGGTGCGGATGTCATCATTAGCTCTACTAAATTATCAACTGATTATGGTGTTCCGACGATTATCGGAACGGCATACATCACTGGTATCGGTGAAGAAGAATTAAACGAGAAGTTGTTAGAAGTTTTATCTAAGTAATTGAATTGAAAGGGGAAATTTATGGAAATCTTATTAGGGATTTTTGGATTTATCAGTGATCTAGGCTCCACCGTTATGGTCCCTGTCATGATCACGATCGTAGGTCTGGTACTAGGCTTGGATTTCTTTAAGGCTCTTAAGTCCGGTATGACCGTTGGTATCGGTCTGATCGGTATCAACCTGGTTATGAACCTGGTTTGGACTTACATGACTCCTGTCGCACAGGCTCTGGTTGAAGTGTTCAACCTTCCTCTGAGCTATGTCGACATGGGCTGGTCGTATGTTGCTGCAGTCGCATTCTCAACGACTGTCGGTACATTCGTTATTCCGTTCTGCCTCTTGATCAATATCGTCATGCTGGTCATCAAGGCCACTAAGACTGTCGATATCGATATCTGGAACTACTGGCACTGTGCATTTACCGGTTCTGTCGTATATGCTACGACCAAGAACTATGCGATCGCCTTCATGGCTGCCGGCCTGCACTTCGTTGCTACACTGGTCATGGGCGACAGATTCGCTAAGATGGTTCAGGAAGAAATGGATCTTCCGGGCATTTCGCTCCCTCACGGATCAGCTGCTCCTGCTCTGGTAATCGGCTGGCTCGCCAACAAGTTCCTGGATCTGTTCTTCAAGGGCGGAGACAAGAAGGAAGAAAAGAACACCGGCGGTATCGCTGCCAATCCGTTTGTCAGATTCATTACTGACCCAATGATGATCGGTTTGATCCTTGGTACTGTACTGGCTCTGATCGTAAAGAACAGCATCGCTGTTTCTCTGCAGACTGGTATGGCTATGGCTGCCCTGATGTTCCTGCTGCCAAGAATGGTTAAGGTTCTGATGGAAGGCTTACTGCCTCTGTCAACTGCCGCTAAGAAGACAATGGCTAAGAAATTCTCCGGCCAGGAATTCTTCATCGGTATGGACTCCGCTGTATGTCTTGGACATCCGACAGCTCTGTCTACTTCACTGGTTCTGATTCCGCTCACACTGATCATTGCTATGATCCTCCCTGGAAACGTTGTTCTTCCATTAGGTGACCTGGCTTCTACAGCTTACTACACAGCAATGACCACGATCCCTTCAAGAGGCAAGTTCGGCAGAACTCTGTTCGGCGCCTGCATCGTTCAGGCTCTGGCATGCTACGCCGGCACTTACTTCGCAGATGCAACTACGACAGTTGCTGTTGCGCAGGGATTAGCTGAAGAAGGCGCTCTGGTTTCTTCTCTGAGTGCTACCTGGATGGACATCCTTGTTCACTTCATCGCAAGACAGGGTTGGATCGGCTTCGGTATCATGGCAGCTCTGATCGTTGCCCTGGTTCTGTGGCACCGTGGCTGGGTTACGAAGCAGCCAAAGGTTACTGACGCTGAATAGTTAACCAAGAACACACAAAAGAAACAAATATAGTTTGATTTTAGGAACGATCCCAGTTGAAATCTAAACTATACATAAATTGAGTCAGCTAATGTTGGCTCAATTTATTTAAAGGAGGGAAACATGTTAGTAAATACAAAGAAAATGCTGGAGGATTTTCACAATTCTCCGTATGCTTTGCCATCTCCAGACTTCTTTAATCTGGATACGCTGAAATGTCACATTGAAGTGGCGGAAGAGCTGAATATGCCTCTGCTGCTTGCTTTTGCGGATTCTTTGCAGGGATACGGTCTTGACATGGAAGAGGCCGCCATGCTGGGCAGATATTATGGCGAAAAGGCGGGCGTTCCTGTTGCGCTGCATCTCGACCACGGCTCATGTGTCGAGGTATGCAAAAAGGCTGCGGATCTGGGCTTTACTTCCGTAATGATCGACGCTTCCAGCGAGCCGTTCGAGGAGAACGTCAGAAGGACAAAGGAAGTGGTGGAATACTGCAGACCGCTCGGTATTACTGTCGAAGCGGAGATCGGTCATGTCGGCCAGGGCTCCGAGTTCGTAGATGCGTCAAAGAACGACAACGTCTATACAACGGTTGAAGAATGCAGGAAATTCGTTGAACTGACCGGAGTGGATTCCGTGGCGATTTCGATCGGTACAGCCCACGGCGCCTATAAAGGCACGCCGGTCATCAACTTCGAACGTCTGCAAGAGATCAGAAACGCAGTCGATGTTCCGCTGGTACTGCACGGCGGCAGTTCAAGCGGCGATGAAAACCTGAAAAAGTGTGCCGAGCTGGGAATCAGCAAGATCAACATCTTTACGGATATCGTTACCAGAGGATACGAAATCTACAAGACCAGCGACGCGAAATCATTAATGAACCTTTCTGTTGAAGCACATAACGGCATGAAAGAAGTACTGAAACATTACTATAATCTATTTGGGAGATAAAAATGACAGTTAAAACCAAGACACTGAACTTCCAGACGGAAGGTGGGAAGATTTCTTATTTTGAAATTTCAAAGGATGTAGAAGAGTTTATTGCCGAATCGGGAGTAAAGAACGGTATCATCGCGATACAGTCTCAACATACTACCTGTGCCGTATTCTTTGAAGAAATGGTTCATGACTTCGATGAAAGAGGTCATGACGCTCTGCAGGTCGATCTGAACAACATCTTAAGAAGACTGGCTCCGGATCAGACCCGTTTCTCGGATTATACCTATCCGGGTCCTAAGCACCGCGAATTCGCTTCGAACTTCAAGGAGTTCACCGATGATCCGACAACCCTGTACAACGGTCCGTCGCATCTGAAGGCGACTCTGATCGGTGCCAGCCAGACTTTCGTGATCATCGACGGAAAGATCCAGAGAGGCGAAGTAGGCTATATCTATTTCGTCGACTTCGACTACTGCAGACCTCGCAAGAGGAAATGTCATCTGTGCATCATCGGTGAATAGTCCGCTGTTTCACACAATTAACAAGTCGGTCTGTATGTACTATAATAATCTTGTATATAAGGAGGCAGTATGATTCCATTAGGTACAACGGTTGATTCACTGGATGAATTATTAGAAATGCTGAAGGCTGACGAAGATTTTGACGTTGCCAGATACAAGTACAACGATATGACGAAATCATTGACGATCTATGATTCCGATAATATTCACACGATCATCACCCTGAAAAACGACGATCAGGGAAAAATCGTAGTCAAGAAGATCTGGTAACTCTGATCCAAGAATAAAAGGACCCGGCTAAAAACCGGGTCCTTTTTCATGGTGAATGGATCAGAAAACCGGATCTCTCTGGCTTTGTGAAGAAGTCTTATTCACCGATCACGACGACTTTACATTTTCTGGTTCTGGCGTGCGTTCTGTCAAAATCCACAAAATACACATAACCGGTCTTTCCGACACCCAGTTCGCCGTTGTCTACTTCGAATGTCGATGAATTGCCGATGAGGGTAGCCTTCAGATGCGCATCGGCATTGAACAGTTCTTCTCTTGTTCCGCTTGGCAGATATTTCTTGATATCCGGCCATGATTCCACGTCTTCAAAATGTTTAAGACCCGGATAGAAATACTGGCCCCAGGCTGTCTGGTTCGGTATGATCTTTTCCAGACAGTTGTCCAGATCCTGGAAGATGAATTCCTTGCCGTTCGGCATTCTGTCGTGTACGTATTCTTCAAAGAATACAGAACAGGTTGTGTGAGGTGAGATGACGGAGCAGATCCCGTTCTTGATCCCGGACTTCTTGATGATTTCTCTTACTTCTGCGGTAATGTCGACATAAGTCGGACTTACCCCCTTGGATTGAATGCCCTCAATAGTTTCTTTATAGACTGCCATATAGATTTCCCCTTTATTAATGCTTACATTTATTATATTTCTATTTTATCCGTTTTTTCCACTCCTGCACTGTGTGCGAGTCTTCAATAAAAAAAGAGTGATAGTTATCACTCTTTTATAACGTATTTCTGAAGTCCTTGACGATATCCATGAACTCCTTGACTCTGGCTTCATCGACAGGGTTTTCGAACTTGCCGTCAACCTTGAAGGTCGTGGCGCATACAACGCCGTCGGCGACGGAGATCTGTCTTACGACATTGTCTTTGTTGCAGCCGGTATTGCAGAAGACAGGAGTCTTCTTCACGGCGGCCTTGACCTGCGAAAGAATCTGGGTATCTGTTTCCGAACCGGCAGTCAGGCCCGATACGCACAGTCCGTCCGGTCTGCAGTTGAATTCCGTCGTCTTGGCAATGGATGCAATGTCTCTTGCGGAAAGATAAACGGCCGCTTCCGGAACAATGTTGTAAAGCATCTTGATATGATCGGCACCGATTCTGTGTCTGTGTCTTGCGGTCTCGCCGGAA
>JAEEGL011979376.1_pt1 | contig 13203 bp, 8 predicted proteins | sample 9134231 | NCBI WGS metagenome assembly JAEEGL01 (sample SAMN16246548, study PRJNA631951) | gut metagenome | biome: gut microbiome; feature: rumen; material: fiber-attached | host: Bos | place: Iran: Karaj | collected 2018-10
AACGGGCAGCGCGTCCATTTCATAGGCAAGCTGCAGCTCAACAAGCTGAAATACCTCGTCGGCCGCGCGGAGCTGATCCAGTCCGCGGACCGAAAGGAGGCCTTCACCGAGATCGAAAGGCTTGCCGGCAAGAAGGAGATCGTGCAGGGGACTCTCGTCGAGGTGAACACCGGCGGCGCGCTGCAGAAGGGCGGCATAGCTCCCGAAGAGCTGCCCGGGCTCATAACTGCGATCTCCGACATGCCCCACGTATGCGTCAGAGGACTCATGTGCATCCCGCCCGCGGCGGAAGGCGAGGGTGCGAGAGTTTACTTCAGACGCATGAAGGAGCTGTTTGAAGATATAAAGACAAAGGAAACGGCTAATGTCAGGATGGAGATACTCTCCATGGGCATGAGCGGGGACTACCCCATTGCGATAGCAGAGGGGGCGAATATGGTCAGAGTCGGTTCTGCCATATTCGGTTCAAGACCGAGGCATTGACAATTTAATAAAGTCGGAGCTTGATTGGCGTACAGGCCTGAAATGCTGCGCAGCGATAGAGATATAAAGCGACTGCGCGTTGCCGCAAGGCGTAAAAGATTTTCTTCCAAGTGCCAACGAACAAACGTATGGAGGAAAAGAAAATGTCAAAGGTAGCCACGAAGCTCAGGAACTGGCTCGGGTTCGACGTAGTGGAGGAGGAAAACGATCTCCGCGAAGACGTCGTCGAGGAGCAGGTGCTTGAGCCGATGCCCACGAAGGAAGAGAAGCGCCGCGAGCGCAGGACGCCTCCCAAGGTGGTCGAGTTCCCTTCCCAGTCGGCACATTCCAAGATCATCATCTACCGCCCCGTGAGCTATGAGGATACGATGAGCATCATCGGCAACCTCAAGAGCCGCAAGCCGCTGATCCTCAACATGGAGAACATCGACGTAGATGTTGCCCAGAGGATCCTGGACTTCATGTCCGGCGCCTGCACCGCTCTGGGCGGCGACATCAGGAAGATCTCTTCCAAGATCTTCGCCGTAGTTCCCGCCGACTACGAGATCATTGGCAACTCCGACGGATACAAAGAGTAATGCCTGCGTCTTTTTCGGGGCCATGGAGCTTCCGTGGCCCCAAGCCTTTTTGAAAAAAACGGAAAAGGTGACCCATGAACAGAGACGATATTATCAACAAGGTCTTTCCGCATTCGCTTTTCGGCTACGATCCCGTCGCGGTCGACGCCTTTCTCGACGAGGTGATCCGCGAATTCGACCGGCTCAACAACACCATAGACGTGCTGAGTCTCAAGATCTCGATGGAGCTCGGAGAGGCGATGGAGGTCAACGAGATGCTCTCGGGCGAGCTCATGCGCGAGGGCCTTTATAAGCGCGCCGCGGAGCTCCTTCCGCTGATGGAGGAAAGCGCGGAAGAAGCGCCGGCACCCGCCGAAGCGCCCGCTTCCGGTGAGGCGCCTGTTCCCGAAGAACGTCTCGCAGCCGAAGATCCGGCGGCCGATGAAAAGCCTACCGACGAGCAGCCGGCAGAGGAAAAGCCCGCCGACGAACCGGCGGCCGATGAAAAGCCCGCCGACGAGCAGCCGGCAGAGGAAAAGCCCGCCGACGAGCTGCCGGCAGAGGAAAAGCCCGCCGACGAACCGGCGGCAGATGAAAAGCCCGCCGACGAACCGGCGGCCGATGAAAAGCCCGCCGACGAACCGGCGGCCGAAGAACCGGCAGCCGGGGAGGAGACCGCAGAAAAGGCTCCCGCGGAGGAGAGCGCCGACGCGGAAGCGTCCGGGAAAACGGATAAAGAAGAAAACAACGATTGAAAATAAGACGATAAAACGCATGACCGGAGTTGGCGGTTATGCGTTTTTTTATTTCTGCGTATACTTCACTTATGAAAAAAACGCGCGGCGAAACGGAAAAAACGATACGAAGGATAGCCGAGAGCCTGGAGCGCTCTCATTTTTACGATTACGTGAGCTTCGTTTCGGATGAAAGGAGGATGTTCAGACGAGCCTTTTTCTCGGGCCTTCTGCGCGGTCTCGGAATGGCGGTCGGCTTCTCCGTGCTCGGGGCGCTCATGGTCTGGATACTCAACACGCTCGCCGCGAGGAGCCTGTCGTACGCAGCCGATCTGATAAGAAGGATAGCGGAGGCTCTTGTATCGGATCGGTGAGGACGGAGGATGATATTTCGATCAACGGATGAGGTGATATCTTTATGAGCGAGTATTCGAAGGAAAGCTCCCGCGCGGGGCTGTTCCTGTTTTCCGCGGCGCTCCGAATAAGGCGCAGCCTGATAAACCGGTACAAAAGGACTCTGAGGTCGTCCGCGCAGGCCGAGCCTTCCGCTTCCGACGAGCTGTTCCTGACGGAGTTTTATAAGGTCGAAAAGCTTTTGACGGTCACGCTGAAGGAGCTTGACGGTGCAAGGCCGAGGCTCCCGTTCGAGGGGAAGGAGCCTCGCGTGATGGGTATCGCGCGGAGCGCGGCGGAGTCCGGGATAACGGAAAGCTCGGTCGAAACGGTGCTGAAGGAGCTGCCGTTCACCGTGCTCCAGAGCGAGCTCGAACTTTTGAAATGCTGCACGAGGCTCGCGCTTCTTTCAAAACTCGACGGGCTTCTGAAGCGCGCGCCTGAGCCTGCGGAGCTCAAGAAAGTCCTGCTCGGCCTTTCGGCCGCGGAGGAGCTTGGCTGGGAGGAGCTGATACGCTCCGCAAGTCCCGTCGAAACGCTCCTGCGCGGGAACGCGGGCTTTTCCGCTCTCGACGAGAGGAGCCGCGCGTACTGCGTTGAAAAGGCGATCTCCATAGCCCGCTCGCTCGGGATACGGGAGACCGAAGCCGCGCGTGCGGCTGTGAAGCTTGCGGAAAACGGAGAGGGGAGAAGGAGTCACGCGGCGTATTTCCTCGCCGCTGACGGCGAGAAGGAGCTCAGAAGGGAGCTTTCCCCCGAAAGACCGCGGACGGGGCCCTCGCCTTCGGCCTTTTTCGTCCTTTTCATCATATCGTTCCTCGCGCTCACGGCGCTCGGCGCCGCGGCGTTTTTCAAAAGGGGAGCGCTGATTGCCGCGCTCGCCGTTTTCCCGTCCGCGGCGATCTCGCTTTCGGCGGTCACGACCGTATTCGGTTTTATGAAAAAACCGAAGCGGATACTCAGGCTCCGCGTCGATAACGCCGTGGGCGGATTTGCCGCTGCCGCGGCGGTGCCGGTGCTCCTCACGGACGAGAAAACCGTGCGGGAAGCATTGGATACGCTCGAGGCGCATTATCTCGCAAACAGGCTCGAAGGCGCCCTGTTCGTACTCCTCGGCGATCTTCCCGATTCCGATACGAAGACCGCTGCGGGAGACGGGGCGATAATCAGCGCGGCGAAGCGTGGCGTGGAAAAGCTGAACGACGCTTACGGCGAGAGGTTTTTTCTGCTCATGCGCGCGAGGGAAAGGAACGCGGACGGAAAGTACGGAGGCCATGAGCGCAAGCGCGGCGCCGTGACAGCGCTGTGCAGGCTGCTCGCGGGCGGGAAGAGCGAGTTCTCGGAGGTTTTCCCCGCGAGGGAGCTTTCGGCAAAATACCTCGCCGTGCTCGACGCCGACACGATAATGCCTTACGGAGCGCTTTCGGAGCTCATCGGCGCGGCTGCGCACCCGGTCAACGAGCCCGTCGTCGTGAAAGGGAAATGCGTGAGCGGCTATTCCGTATTCGCGCCGCGCATGCGAACCGACGCGCGCTCCGCCGCGAAGAGCTTTTTCGCTCGTCTCGCCGCTTGCGATACGGGCTACGAGCTCTATTCGCCCGCGGTCTCGAATCTGCATATGGATCTCTACGGCGAGGGCGATTTCGGCGGCAAAGGCTTATTGAATATAGGGGCGTTCCTCGAGCTCACGGAGGGCAGGATACCCGATAACGCCGTCCTGAGTCACGATCTGCTCGAGGGCTCCTTTGCGAGGACCGCATACCTCGGCGACGTCGTGCTCTACGACGGGGAACCGTCCACGCTCCCGAAATGGTGGAAGCGCAGGGAGCGGTGGATAAGGGGCGATTGGCAGCTCTTGCCGTTCATATTCGGAAAGCTCGGCGCGGGGCTGAAGACGACAGACCGCGCGAAGATGCTCGCCAACCTGTTTGCGAGCCTGCGCGAGCCCGCTTTGTTCCTGACCGCCGCCATAGGCGCGGCGAAGGGCTCCGCGCTTCTGATGGCTTTCGCGCTTTTCGCGCTCGCGTTCGAGCCCGTAAAGGGCTTCGTGCTGCTCGCGGCGTTCAGCCTCAGAGAGCGCGCGGCAATGGACCGCTGGGTGCTCGGGGTCATAAGGGCCTGCGTCGAGATAACGACGCTCCCGTACGCGGCGTATATGAGCCTTACGGCGATCGTAACAGCCGTTTACAGGACGCTCGTATCGCACAGGAATATGCTCCTGTGGCAGACCGCGGCAGCTTCGAAGGCGGACGGGAAGGCTCTCGCCGCGGCAAACGCCGCCGCGGTGCTGGGCTTCGCCGCGCTCGCGGCGTTGGCTTTGCCGAAGACGGGAGTGACAGACTCGTTCGTTCTCGCGCTTCTTTACTCGGCGTGCTTTGCGGCGGGCCCGGCCGTTTCAATGAGGATCGGCAGGGAAACGCGGCGCGAGCTCCCCGAGCCGGACGAGAAGAGGCTCGTAATGCGGCTGTTTTTGAAGGGCTGGAGATTTTTTAAGGAGCAGTGCGGAGAAACGACCAACCATCTTCCTCCGGACAACGTGCAGGATCATCCGCGAAAGCCCTTCGCGGATCTGACGAGCCCGACGGATATAGGCATGGGCATGACGGCGCTCGTTTCCGCGCACGATCTCGGCGCGGTGGGGGATGATGAGTTCGTCGAAACGGCGGAGCGCATGCTCGCGTCGGTCTCGAAGCTCGAAAAATGGCACGGCATCCCCTTCAACTGGTACAGGGTCACCGACCTCGGAACGGTCGGCCCGCGCTTCGTTTCGAGCGTCGACGCGGGCAATCTGGCGGCTTCGCTCGCCGTGCTCGGGACGGCGCTCTCCGAGACGGGCGCTCACGGAGCCGCCGGGACAGCATTCGGTCTTTTCGGGGATATGGAGCTTTCGAGACTGTACGATGCGAAAAGAAAGCTCTTCCGCATAGGCTTCAATGCCGACGAGGGCCGTATGACGCCGTCGTTTTACGATCTCTACGCTTCCGAGGCGCGTATCACGAGCTTCATAGCCGTAGCGAATGGGGAGGCGCCCAAGGCGCACTGGCAGGAGCTTTCGAGACTGATGAAGGACGCGCCGGGGGGCAGGACGCTTTTGAGCTGGAGCGGCACTGCGTTCGAATATCTCATGCCGCTCATATTCTTCGAGACCGTTCCCGGCTCCCTGCAGCACGAGATCGCTCTCAGCGCGGTCAGGACGCAGATACTCAACACGCCGCCGGATATGCCGTGGGGCGTTTCCGAATCCGGTTACTATGCCTTCGACCGCGCGCTCAATTATCAGTACAGGGCCTTCGGCGAGCCCTCGCTTGCGCTTGAAAGACGGCGCGCACGTCCGCGCGTCGCCGCTCCTTACGCATCGGCTCTCGCTCTGTATCTGGAGCCGCACGAGGCGATGAGGAACGTCGAGACGCTTCTTAAGCTCGGAGCCTCGGGCAGATACGGGCTCTTCGAGGCGGTCGATCTCAGGGAAGGGAGACCGAGGATAGTCCGGAGCTTCATGGCGCACCACAAGGGCATGGAGCTTGCCTCGTACGCCGCGTATCTTACAAACAACGCGAACGCGCGGAGATTCATGTCGATACCCGTTTTCCGCGCCGGCGAGCAGCTCCTCTTCGAAAACCTTCCGCTCAAGCCGATAGTGATAAAGGCCTATGAATCGGTCTTCGCCGAGGAAAAACGCAGCGCGGACGCGGATAAACGGTTCAGGCCGGATCCCGGAAGCGTCGGCTGCGCGCTCCTTTCCAACGGGAAAAGATACGCGCACGTCCTTACGGACGGAACGGGCGTTTCGGGGATCGGCGGGACGATGCTGACCGACTTCGGAGGCGTGCGCTCGTTCATCGGCTGCGGCGGAAAAACGGAGGAGATAGCCTCGGATCCCGTTTTCTCGGTCTCCTGCGCGGAGTTTTCGGCGGAAGCGGACGGCGTCAGAGCGGATATGGAGGTATTCGTCGCCCACTCGTTCGACGCCGAGGTGCGCGTGATCACCGCGGTCAACCGCTCGAACGAGGAAAAAACGGTAAGGACGGGCGTATTCTTCCGTCCCGTCATGGCTTCGGAAGGAGAGTTCTTAGCGCATCCGGCGTTTTTGAGGCTCTCGATAGACGCGGAGGAGAGGGACGGCGCGGTGTTCTTCCGCCGCAGGAGAAGGCGCGGCAGGGAGGAGCTGTGGCTTTACGCCGCGCTGTTGGGGGAAGGCGCCGCATATACCTCGGACGCGTTCACCTGCCCCGGCAGGCTCTCGTCCTTCGAAGCGGCCTTTGCCGAAAAGCGCGGCGGGGGCTTCTCGAAAAAGCCCATAGAGCCCTGCTTCGGCGCGGTATGCGAAACGGCGGTCGGGCCGTCCGAGGCGAAGAAGCTCATATTCATAATGGGCGCGGCGGAGAGCCTTGAAAAAGCGGCTTCCGACCTTGAAAAGCTCCGCGCCTCGTATGCCTCCGAGAAGGAGCTTTCGGCAGCTTCGGCGGGAGGGCTTTACCGCGAATACGGCGCGGGTATCGAAGACGCCGCCGGGTTCGGAGCGCTTGCCGCGAGGATAATAAAACGCGCTCCGTACGGGAACGCGGGGAACGGATACAGGGGCAGGGGCGTAAAAGCCCTCTGGGAGCTCGGCATATCGGGCGATATCCCGATCGTCATGATTATCGCGGACAGGAGGGAGCATATTGAAGGCGTGAGGCGCTTTTCGAGGTTCGCCGCGCTCGCGGCGGCCCGCGGGCTCGCGTTCGACGCGATAGTGCTCAGCGGCTTCCCGACCGACTACGGCGACAGGGACCGCGCCGCGCTCTCGGATGCGGCGGCGGATCCCGTCAGGGTGATCGACCGCGAGCTCGCAGGCCGCGGGAACGCCGAAGCGCTCGCTGCCATGGCGCTCGTAAGAGCGTATGCCGACGAGTTTCCCATACCCTTCAAAAAGCCCGAGGGCGGCGCAGGGCAGGTCGTCGACGCGCTGCCTCCGAGCAGGCGCAGGCTCGCGCTTTTCAACGGCTTCGGAGGCTTCGATCCGGAAACGGGCGAGTACGTGATACTTCCGGGGGATGAGCCGACGCCGGCTCCGTGGTGCAATATCCTCGCTAACGAGCGCTTCGGAGCGCTCGTGACCGAAAACGGCGGAGGCTTTTCTTGGTGCGGCAATTCGAGACTCATGCGCCTCACGGAGTGGAGCTGCGATCCCGTGCTCGACCCGAGGGGCGAGAGCGTTTCTGCGTCTTCGGGCGGAAGGGAGTACCTGCTCTCGTCACGCCGCTGCGAGGTAACGCACGGCTTCGGATATTCCGTATTCAGATGCGGTTTCGAGGGGATAGCGTCGGAGCTCGTAAGGTTCACCGATACGGAGAAGCCGCTCGAATACTTCCTCATGCGCTTCAAAAACGGCACGGACAATGACGCGGTGCTCCGGATCAGGCTCAGAGCCGCATGGACGGTCGGCGAGAACAAGCGCCCGGGCTCGCTCGTGTTCGGCGAAAAAAACGGTGCGCTGACGGTGTTTTCGTCAAGGAACGAGTTTGACGGGAGATACGCCTTCGCAGCGTCGGGAGGCGGATCGGAAGGGCGCGATCCCGTGAAGGATATCGTGATACCCGCGTCCGGGAGCGCGGAGACGGCGTTCATAATGGGGATGGCCGACGAAAAAAGCATCGGCGAATATGCGGAAACGCTCACCGATCCCGCGCGCGCGGGCGAAGAGCTTGAGAAGGTAAAGGCAGTATGGCGGGAAAGGCTTTCCGCGCTGACCGTGAAGACTCCGGACGCCGGCTTCGATATACTGGTGAACGGCGCGCTGCTCTATCAGCTCTATTCCTCGAGGCTCTTCGCCGGGACGGGATTTTACCAGTCCGGAGGCGCGGTCGGCTTCCGCGACAGGCTCCAGGATTCGACGGCGCTGCTCCTGACCGATCCCGACCGCGCGAGGAGGATACTGATCGACTCGGCGGGCATGCAGTTCGAGGAGGGCGATGTGCTCCACTGGCGGCATGAGAACGGCCTAGGCGTGCGTACGCGCATAACGGACGACCGCCTCTTCCTGCTCTTTGCCGCGCTGGAGTACGCGCTCGTTACGGGCGATACCGGCGTTTGGGATGAGGAAGCGCCTTTTCTCATTGCGCCTCCGCTCCTTGAGAACGAGCGCGAACGATGCGCGGTATTCTTGGTATACGGAAGCTCCGCGAGCCTTTTCGAGCACTGCGTAAGAGCGGTCCGTATCTCGATGCGAACGGGCGCGAACGGCGTGCCGCTCATGGGAACGGGCGACTGGAACGACGGCTTCGACGAGGTGGGCGGCGAGAGCTGCTTCAACGGCTGGTTCCTGCTTTACCTTTTGGATAGATTCGTTCCGGTCTGCGAGGAAAGGGGAGAGAACGGGCTCGCCTCGGAGCTTCGCTGCTTTGCAGACGGGCTCCGGGAAAGCATGGAGAACACCTGGGAGGGCGACCGGTACCTGCGCGCGATACGGGACGACGGAACGAAGCTCGGCTCGAAGGAGTCGGACGCCTGCCGCATGGATCTCGTCTCGAGCGTATGGGCGGTCTTCTGCGGAGCCGTTCACGCGGAGGAGGCCTTCGATACCGCTTTAGCCGAGCTTTACGACGCAAAAAACGGCGTTCTGAAGCTGCTCGCGCCGCCCTTCACGGATGAAGGCGGAAGGAGCGCGGGCTATATCGAGTCGTATATAGAGGGCGTGCGCGAGAACGGCGGGCAGTACGCCCATGCCGCGGCATGGGCGGTGATCGCCGCCTGCATGCTCGGCAGAGCGGGCGCTGCACGGGAGCTCTTCGCCGCGATCGACCCGATCGCGCATGGCGCAAAGCCGGAGAAATACGCCGTCGAACCCTATGCCGCGGCGGGCGACACGGGCGGATGCGGAGAGCTGACCGGCAGGGGAGGCTGGACCTGGTACACGGGCGCGGCGGGCTGGCTCTATACTGCCGCCGTAAGGCATATTCTGGGCATAAAAAAGACGGGCCGGCTTTTGAAAGTCGAACCCGTCACGGAGCTTGATTCGTTTGAGGTCAGCCTGCGCTTCGGAAAGACCGTGTATCGCATCGAAGCCTCGCGCGGAGCGGCGCGTTCCTGTCACGCCGACGGGGCGGAGACGGACGCGGTGCTCCTTTCGGACGACGGACGCGAGCACAGGATCGCGGTCACTTACGTTTAATAGATCTTGAGGCCGAAAATGCCCTTTATCCTCGTGCCTATGACGATCATGTTGTCAAAGGCGACGGGGGAGGCCTCGATATTGCTCTCGAGGTTTATGGAGTCGAGAAGCTGTCCCTTGCCGTTGAGCAGATAGACGTCGCCGTTCGAGTTGCAGACGACTATGTACGCCTTGCCTTCAGCGTCGTACATCGCGACAGGACTGCACCAGGTGTAGCCCGCGACCTGGTATTTCCATACCTCGTCGCCGGTCTCCTTATCGTAAGCCACGACGTAGCCTGCGTAGCCGCCGCCAACGGAGCTGTAGGTCGTGATGACAAGACCTTCGAGCTCGCCGCGGCCGAGGACGGCGCTGCCCTGGAAGCCGCCGGTGACGTTCGAGGTGGAATAGATCGTGTATTCCTTCTGCCAGATTATCTCGCCCGTGCAGGCGTCGATCTTGAAGAAAGCGACCTTGCCCTGACCGCTCGCGTCGGCCTTGTTGTCGAGCGTATTGCCGACGTAGAGATAGCCGGTGCCCTTCTCCTTATCCTCCTCGAAGCAGGGAGTGGCGTTGGTGTCGTCCCAGACGTCCTGCACCCAGAGCGTCTTCATGCTGGAAGCGTCCACGCACTGCATGAAGCCCGCGTTGTCGCAGAGGTAGAGATAGTTCCGCCATGCGACCGCGCTCGCCTCATAGCCGAGCCAGTAGCCGTTGTTCTTGGTTCGGCTCGCCTGATAGCGGAGCTTGATCGTGTCGGAGGGCGTCATGGAGACGGTGCCGGAAGCCTTGTCGTAGCGCGTGTTGAGCTTGACGCGGTAGAGTATGCCGTTCTCGCCGGGATAGAAGAGCGTGTCGGTATTCGCGTCGATTATGGGCGCGGAATCATAGGCGTGCCAGGAGCGGACGGCGAAGCTGTCGGGCTTCGTGCCTATCGTCGCGAGCACCTTGCCGTCGATAAGGGATATGACGTAGGCCTTCGAAGCCTTGCCCTCGGTATTGTAATGGTCGCCCTGACCGACGTAAAGCAGCGGCCAGCCGCGGGGATCCACGCTGCCGCAGCCCTTGAAGGGAACGCCGAACACGAGCTTGTTCCTCGTCGCCTCGCCGGTCTCGGCGTCGTAGAAGTAGATATTGCCGTCCATGCAGGGGCAGATGGCTTCTACGAGCCCGTCCTTGTTCTTGGCGGAGTCGAACATGTTCATAACGGCCTTGGTCTCCTTATCCCAGCGGACGAGGAGCGCCTGGCCTGTCCAGCCCGTGCCGGTCCATACGCCGGTGTACTTGCCGCCTTCGCCGCGTCCGACGCTGAAGGTGTCGTGCTGCCAGACCCTCTGGAGCTTGCCGGAGCTGACGGAAGCCGTTCCGAAATAGGGATCCTGGCGGAACGTGCTGCCGCGGAAGGAGAGTACGCCGTCGACCGCGCAGTAATCGTCGTTATGCGCGAAGACGACCCGTTCGCCTGCCGTATAGGACGAGGCGAGACTGCCGTTCACCATCAGCTCGGTATAGAAACCGTACAGGCTTGCGTTGGCGGATGAATGCGGGCTTATCGGGAGGTAAGCCGCGGGCGGCGCAGTCGGCGCATCGGTGGGCACGTCCGTGAAAGCGGGCTCGGTCGGCGCGTTCGTTTCGGCGGCGCCGGTGCCGGAAGGCTCGTCCGTAAAGGACGGAGCCGCGCTGGGAGCGGGAGTGCTTTTGCTCCCGCAGGAACTCGCGCAGGAAGCGGGGCCCGAACAGGAGCTTCCCGAAAGCACGATCATCAGAAGACCGATCGAGGCCGCGATTACGACTACAAGCCCTATCAGCACGAGCACTTGCCTTGTTCTGTATCTGTCGGATCCGGAACTCATTCTTAATCCTCCTTGGTTTCGTTCATTATAATTATACAACCGGCGTCTTTTTTTTACAATAGCTTGTTATAGTATAATAATTGTGGTAGAATCATCTTATATCCAAACGGAGGTCCATTATGAAAAAAATCACTGCAATCCTGCTCGCGGCCTGCATGCTGCTGCTTATGACGGGCTGCTTCGGGAAAAAGGAGGATCAGATGAAAGATGAAAAGGTTTTGGCGGTTATTGAGGTCGAGGGTTTCGGCGCGATAGAGCTCGAGCTCTATCCCGACGTCGCTCCGCAGTCGGTCTATAACTTCTGCTATCTCGCGAGGAAGGGCTTCTACAACGGGACTACCTTCCACAGGATCATACAGAACTTCATGATCCAGGGCGGCGATCCCACGGGCACCGGCTCCGGCGGCCCGGGCTACTGCATAAAGGGCGAGTTCGACGTCAACGGTTTTCAGAACGACCTCAAGCATGAGCGCGGCGTCATCTCCATGGCGAGGCTCAGTAAGCCCTACAACAGCGCAGGATGCCAGTTCTTCATCGTGCAGAAGGATTCGCCCCATCTCAACGGCGCGTACGCGGCCTTCGGCAGGGTGATCTCCGGCATGGAAGTGGTGGACGCCATCGCCGCGGTCTCCGTAAACTCGAGCGGCCGCCCGTATGAAAGCGTAGTGATAAAGTCCGTCACGATCACAGGCCCCGAGCTCCCCGAGCCCGACAAGCTCCCCGACGTTCGCTGAATCCGACGACAGAACCGAAACGCGCGCCCGAGAAAGAACGGGACGCGCGTTTTTCGATACATTCGCTGTTTATAAGATCATCAGCGGCGCTTTTTCATTTCCCTGCGCTTGTTTGCCGCCCTGTTGACGAGAGTCGCCGCCATTCCGCCGACGACCATCCCGGGGATCATGAACGAAAATATAAGCCCAAAGTAATTCATATTCGATCTCCTTTCCGTATCTGCAGACGTTTGCGTCCGCGCTCTTTTTGATTACGCCGTCATTATAGTATCTTCACAGGAAACTGTCAAGACAAAAAATGGTACTCAACAGGCAGCGAAAAAATATATTATCGCCAATCGGTTGATAATTGTTTCTGAATGAGATACAATGCAGGTGCAGAAAGCTGCGAGGTAAGGTATGAACAGGATAAAGGAACTCAGGATCAAAAAGGGCGTCACTCAGGATGAGCTCGGCGCAATGCTCGGAGTTAAGAAGGCGGCGGTCTCGAAGTACGAGAACGAGAGGGTGAGCATACCCTCCGGGGTGCTTGCGAAGCTTATGGATATTTTCGGCGTCTCCGCGGATCATATCCTGTGCAGGGACGGATCTTCCGCTCTGCCCGGGTTCATGCGTGAGCGCGTCTCCTTCGGAGGCGATATGGGCGAAGCCGTGCTCGTGCCGGTAGTGGGCATGGTGCACGCGGGTCAGCCGATGCTTGCGGAGGAGAACGTGACGGAGTACATTCCCGTATCCGCGGGAGAGGTATTCGACGGAGAGTATTTTTTCATGGAGGTCGTGGGCGACTGCATGACGGGCGACCACATCGCCGAGGGAGGTACCGTGCTCGTCAAAAAGGGAGCCGAGCTCCGCGACGGCCGTATATACGTCATAAGGGTCGGCGACGAGGTGCTGCTGCGCCGCGTCAAGCGCATAGGCAGGAGCCTTGCGCTGATCCCGTCCAATACCGAATACGATCCCATGATAGTCACGGACGGCGATATCGAGGTCATAGGCCGCGTCGTCGAATCGAGGCTCAGGCACTGAAAGGACAAATAACCCGGCTCCCTTCCGCATATACATTCAAAAAACGTATGCGGGAGGCTTTTTTTATGGAAAACGGCGGGATGCTCAATACGACGGAGTTCGTCTCGAGGAGCGCGGATGGCGTTTCACCCGGGCGCTCTCCGCGCAGGCCGAAGGGGACGAAGCGCGGCAAAAAGGGGAAGACCGGCGGCGCCGCATTCCTGCTCGTCCGTCTCGGGATATGCGCGGCGGCGCTTGCGGGCGTTCTGTGGATCAAGTTCAGCGGAGGAGGCGAGGCGTTGGCGGTGCTCG